>Ga0075434_100001916_pt1 | contig 18032 bp, 16 predicted proteins | sample RhiMethybrSRZTD3_FD_75298 | JGI IMG/M metagenome (GOLD analysis project Ga0075434, IMG submission 75298) | Populus rhizosphere microbial communities from Tennessee, USA - Rhizosphere MetaG P. TD hybrid SRZTD3 | ecosystem: Host-associated > Plants > Roots > Rhizosphere > Soil | place: USA... | reverse complement strand
TCCCAGCCGGCGCCCCATCCCGAGCACGGCGTCACGGTGGTGTTCGTGACGCTGCCCAATACCAAGATCGAGCTCTTGGAGCCCTTGGGCGAGCGCTCGCCGATTGCGACCTTTCTGGAGCGCAACCCCAGTGGCGGTATCCACCACGTTTGCTATGAGGTTGCCGATATTGCTGCCGCCAGCGCCCAGCTCAAGGCCGCGGGCGCGCGCGTGCTCGGCGACGGCGAACCCAAGATCGGCGCGCACGGCAAACCCGTGCTGTTCCTGCACCCCAAAGATTTCAACGGTACCCTGATCGAGATCGAGCAAGCCTGAGGTCCCCATGACCCCGACGCTGGCCATCGCCATTTACGTGCTCTTGTGGTGGGTGGTGCTGTTTGCCGTCCTACCGCTCGGCGTGCGCACCCAGGGCGAGGATGGGGCCGTCGTTCCGGGGACGCCGGAAAGCGCGCCGACGGCTCCCCGTTTCCTGCGCATCCTGTTGCTGACCACGCTGGTGACGTCGCTGCTGTTTGGCGCGTTCTGGGCGACGATCCGGTTCGACTTGATCGATTACGCCTATTGGCTCGGGGGCGCCACGCCGCCCTGAGGCAGAAACGAAAAGAGCAAGGCAGCACGCCTTGCTCAAGCATTCGCATATTATATTGGTGTCCTCGGCGCCGGGTTGGCCGACACCAGACACGTGTCCTTCCCAAGACTTGGGCTAGGCGCCCTTTTGCACAGCAAGCGGGCTTGCGCCCGTCTTGATTGCGTACACAGTAGTCAAGGCGCGGCCTTGTGTCACCCCAAGAGCGGTCCGCCGCAATGATTTTTTCCTGCTGGTAAAGGATTGAGTGCAACCCGGCTCAGGCTAGGCGCGAGCCCAGAGTTGCCCCAGGGCCGGCCCAGAGCTGGAGCCGGCTTGCCCCGCCCCGCGGCAGCCCCGGAGCCAAGTTGCGCCCCCGGGCAGAACACGATAAGAGCCCTCAACTTGCGTGCCTCGACGCACGCCTGCCCTCGTTCCTGCATAGTTCTAAAGCAACATCGGTCATTGCCTAGAAAGCGACCACCGAGCCGCCATGCGCCTTTCACGCTTTTTTTTGCCGGTCCTGCGCGAAACGCCGAAGGAAGCGGAGATCATCTCGCATCAGCTGATGCTGCGGGCCGGCATGGTGCGCCAGGCGAGTGCCGGCATTTATTCCTGGTTGCCCCTGGGGCTTAAGGTCCTGCAGCGCATCGAAACGATCGTGCGCGAGGAGCAGGATCGTTCTGGGGCGATCGAAATGCTGATGCCCACGCTGCAGCAGGCGGACCTGTGGCGCGAGAGCGGGCGTTATGATGCCTACGGACCGGAGATGTTGCGCTTTCGTGACCGGCACGAGCGCGAGATGCTCTATGGCCCGACCAACGAGGAGCTGATCACGCAGATCTTCCGTGACGCGGTGCGCTCCTATCGCGACCTGCCCCGCAATCTCTACCACATCCAATGGAAGTTCCGCGACGAGGTGCGGCCGCGTTTCGGCGTCATGCGCGGGCGCGAGTTTCTCATGAAGGATGCCTATTCCTTCGACATCAACGCCGCGGCGGCGCGGCAGGCGTACCATCGCATGTTCGTGGCCTATCTGCGCACCTTTGCGCGCATGGGCTTGAAGTCGATTCCGATGGCCGCCGACACGGGCCCGATCGGCGGCGATCTCAGCCATGAATTCATTATCCTGGCCGAGACGGGTGAGAGCCGCGTCTATTGCCATGCCGATCTCTTGGACCTGCGCGTGCCGCCCGCCGACGTCGATTTTGCCGGCGACCTGGCGCCCCTGATCGAGCAGTGGACCAAGCCCTACGCGGCCACCGACGAAAAGCATGAGGATGTCCGCTTCGCCGCTGAGGTTCCCGCGGAGAAACGCCTGTCGGCGCGCGGCATCGAGGTTGGCCACATTTTCTTCTTCGGCACCAAGTATTCCGAGCCGATGGGGTGCCGCGTGCAGGGACCGGATGGCAGCATGATTGCGGTACAAATGGGGTCCTACGGCATCGGCGTTTCCCGTTTGGTCGGCGCCATTATCGAAGCCAGCCACGATGCCGCCGGTATCGTCTGGCCCGTGCCGGTGGCACCGTTCGAGGTTGCCTTGATCAATCTCAAGGCCGGCGACAAGGACACGGACAGGGCCTGCGAAGACCTCTATGCCAGGCTCATGCGCGCCGGGGTTTCGGTGCTTTATGAGGACACCGAGGAGCGGGCAGGGGCAAAATTCGCCAGCATGGACCTGATCGGCCTGCCGTTTCAGCTGATCGTCGGTCCCAAGGGCGTCAAAAATGGCGAGGTCGAGGTCAAGGAGCGCAGGTCGGGCGAACGCGTCAACTTGGCTCCCGACGCGGCCGTGAAGCGCCTGGTCGAGCTCATCAGTGCGCGGCGCCTCTTGGTCTAGAGCAAAGGGCTCGGGGGCAACAACAAGCGAGGCTTCGGGAGATGCTGGGCTCGGTGGCCGATACCAGACCGTTTGCGCCCTTCGAATGGCTGTTGGCGCTGCGCTACCTGCGCGCGCGGCGCAAAGAGGGCTTCATCTCGGTGATCGCCGGCTTTTCCTTTCTCGGGATCCTGCTCGGCGTGGCAACCCTGATCATCGTCATGTCGGTGATGAACGGCTTCCGCAAGGAGCTGTTCAACAAGATCCTGGGCCTCAACGGCCATGTGATCGTCGGCAAAGCCGGGGTCGGCTTCGATGACTATGCCGAGGTCGCCCAAAAAATCGGGGCCATGGCCGGCGTCAAGCACGCCCTGCCGCTGATCGAGGGCCAGGCCATGGTATCGACGCCGGCGCAAGCGCTGGCGGGCGTCGTGCGCGGGGTGACGGAGGACGGCATCAAGGCCTTGCCCCTGATTGCCGGTAACATTCGGGCCGGCACTCTCGATGGTTTCGGGACCCAGGACGGGCTGGCGCTGGGCTCGCGGCTCGCCAATGCGCTGCGCGTGAGCGCCGGCGATACGGTCACCCTGGTCGCGCCGCGCGGGGCCACCACGCCCTTTGGCACGGCGCCGCGCATCAAGCCCTATCGCGTAACAGCGGTGTTCGAGATGGGAATGTCCGAATACGACCGCACCATGGTGTTCATGCCGCTGGCCGAGGCGCAGCGCTATTTCAACCGCGCCGACACGGTCGATGTTCTGGAGGTCATCGTCGAGGACCCGGAGAACTTGGCCCCCGTGCTCGCCGACATGAAGCATTCGGGCCTGCAAAACCTGCACGTGTCCGACTGGCGCCAGCGCAATGAGAGCTTTTTCACGGTGCTCGAGGTCGAACGCAACATGATGTTCATCATCCTGTCGTTGATCGTCATCGTCGCCGCCTTCAACATTATTTCCGGCTTGATCATGCTGGTGAAGGACAAAGGCCGCGACATCGGCATTCTGCGCACCATGGGCGCCAGCAAGGGCGCCATCATGCGCGTGTTTCTGATAACCGGGGCCAGCATTGGCGTGGTCGGTACGCTCGCCGGCGCGTTACTCGGCGTCGTGTTTTGTTGGAAGATCGACGAAATCCGCCAGTTCGTTGCTTGGCTCACCAACACACGGCTATTCGACCCCGAGATCTATTATTTGACGCGCTTGCCGGCCGACATCAATCCTCAGACCACGGCCGTGATCGTCGGCATGGCGCTCGTCCTATCGGTGCTCGCCACGCTCTATCCGTCCTGGCGCGCCTCGCGCCTCGATCCGGTCGAAGCGCTCCGCTACGAGTGAAGCCGGTGCAAGACGCAACCTCACGCCCGGTGCTCGAGCTCAGGCAGGTTGAGCGCACCTTCAAGCAGGGTGACCGGGAAATCCCCGTCCTGACCGGCGCGAACGCGGAGCTTTACGCGGGTCAGGCGATCGCCTTGGTAGGCCCGTCCGGGGCCGGTAAATCGACGCTGCTGCATATTGCCGGCCTGTTGGAGACGCCCGACGGCGGCCGGGTCCTGGTCAACGGCGTGGACTGCGCCCGGCTCAGCGATGGCGAGCGCACCCGCGTGCGGCGGCGGGAAATGGGCTTCATCTACCAGTTCCATCAGCTGCTGCCGGAGTTTACCGCGCTCGAAAACGTGCTGATGCCCCAGCTCATCGCCGGCACGGCGCGTCGGCGCGGGGAAGCGCGCGCCAAGGAGCTCTTGACCATGCTGGGGCTCGGCCATCGCCTCGAGCATCGTCCGGCCCAACTCTCCGGCGGCGAGCAGCAGCGCACGGCCATCGCGCGTGCCCTTGCCAATGCGCCCAAGGTCTTGCTCGCCGACGAGCCGACCGGAAACCTCGATCCGCAGACCTCCGCGCATGTCTTTCACGAGCTGCTCGAGCTGATTAGGCACAGCGGCGTGGCGGCCTTGATTGCCACCCACAACCTGGCGCTCGCCAAGCGTATGCACCGCGTCTTGGTGCTCGACAGCGGCCGCTTGCAGGAGGTCAATCCCGCCAGCGTTCCGGGCTAGCAGCATGCCCGCGCCAGAGCATGCCGCGAGGGGACGACAGGTCAACGGCGGCGTGCGGCAATGCGGCGCTAACGGCGCGCCCGTGTTTTTTGCCCCCGGTGCCGAAAAAAACCTTTACACACCCCCCGGCAGACCCTATCTCCCCCTTTCGCGTAAGTTTTGCGGCGGCTTCTGCTGGTTCGAGCAGCGCCTGGTCCAACCGACTGGTGGGGGTCCCATGAGATGGAAAGATACGCAACTGCTGCTGCCCTGATTGGCGCACATAAGCCGGATCGTCCGGTGATTGGCCTTCGTCCCCATGCGGCGGGACGTGCGGCACGTTGGTTTTTGCAGAACTTCCCCGGTGATGTTGCCTACGCCTACAAGGCGAATAGCTCGGTCTTCCTGCTGGGCGCGCTTTATGGTGCTGGTTTGCGCCATTTCGACGTCGCCTCGTTGACGGAAATCGAGGACGCCCAGACCATCCCTGAGGCCCAGTTGCACTTTATGCACCCGGTCAAGTCGCGCTCGGCAATCCGGCGTGCCTTCGCCGAGTTCGGCGTGCGCAGCTTCGCCCTCGACAGCGAAGAAGAGCTCAAGAAAATCGCCGAGGAGACCGGCGGCTGCCGCGACCTCACCTTATGGGTGCGCGTGGCCGTCTCGGCCAAAAACAGCAAGATCCCGCTCGAGCGCAAGTATGGCGTTGCCAGCGCCAAGGCCGTGCGCCTGCTCGGCAAGGCACGTCAGGCGGCGAAGACTTTGGGCGTCACCTTTCATGTCGGCTCCCAGACGGCAACGCCGGATGCCTTTGTCACCGCGCTGAGCGAGATTGGCAGGCTGATCGTCAAGGCCGGCGTGGTGCTCGATCGGCTGGACGTGGGCGGTGGGTTTCCCTCCGTCTACTCGGACGATGCTCCCGCCCCCCTTTCCGCCTTCGTGCGCGCCATTAGCGATTGCGTCGACCGCTTGCCCGTCGGCGAACATTGCCGGCTCATGTGCGAGCCGGGCCGGGCCCTGGTGGCGGAGGCTGAATCGCTGATCGTGCGCGTCGATGCCCGACGCGGCAATGAGCTCTTTATCAACGATGGCAGCTACGGCACCCTGTTCGATGCGGCGCACATGGGCTTTGCCTTTCCCGTGCGGCTGGTCGGGCGCGAGCTGGAGATGGGTGAGACGCTGGCGCCCTTCGCCTTTTGGGGCCCCACCTGCGACACGATCGACTTCATGCCGGGTCCCTTCCTGCTGCCCTCCAGGGTCAAGGAGGGCGACTATATCGAGATCGGCAACACGGGGGCCTACGGCCGTGCCCTCGGCGGGCGCTTCAACGGCTATGGGGCCTACGATGAGGCGATCCTGCTCGATGAGCCCTTAATGAGCATGTACGGCGAAAGCGCCGTGGAAAGTGCGGCACAGCAGGTTCAGGCGTGAGCGCAAAGCTCGAGTATCTCCCCGCCGCGGAGAGCTTTCTGGATCCGGTTCGGGCCGACGCGGATCGGCCAGCGTCGGCCCGCGCCGTGATCGTGCCCTTTGGCCTGGAGGCCTCGGTCAGCTATGGGCCGGGTACGGCCGCGGGACCCGCCGCCATCCTCAAGGCCAGCCAACAGCTCGAGCTCTACGACGACGAGTTGGGCCGGGAGGCCTATCTCGACTATGGCGTCGCTGCCCTGCGCGAGCCGGCGATCGCCACGCCGATCGCAGCCGCGCTCGAGCAAGTACAAGGCCTGGTCGAGGCCGTCCTCGCCGCCGGCAAATTTCCCTTGGTGCTCGGTGGCGAGCACTCCCTCACCGCGGGCGCCATCCGGCCGCTGTTGGCCCGCCACGAGGACCTGGTCGTCCTGCAGTTTGACGCGCATGCCGACCTGCGCGAGGGCTATCTCGGCGAGCCCTATTCGCACGCCGCCGCCATGCGCCGGGTGTTGGACCACGCGGGCGTATCCCTGATCCAGGTCGGTCTGCGCTCCGTCGCCGCGACCGAGGCGGCCTATATGGATCAGCACCGCGACCGGATCAGCGTCTACTGGGCCAAGGACCAGGCCGCCTGGGACATCGACGGCCTCGTGCGGCAGCTGACCGGCCGTCCCCTCTACGTCAGCTTCGATATCGATGCGCTGGACGCCGCCGTCATGCCGGCCACGGGAACCCCCACCCCTGGCGGCCTCGGCTACTGGCAGGCGCTGGCCCTGTTGCGACGCGCCTGCGCCGCGGGCCGCGTGGTGGGCGCCGATCTGGTCGAGTTCGCGCCCATAGCCTCGCTGCACGCCTACGATTACACCGCCGCGGCGCTTGCCTACAAATTGCTGAATTATGCGCTGCTCCGGCGCTGAGCGGCCCGCCTAACGCGTCAGGCTTCGCATCAGCCCGCGCAGCGCCTCCGGGTGATTGTGCAGCCGCCAGCGCGAGGCGAAGCCCGCCGCCAGGATGAGCACACCATTGATCGTCAGCGTGGTGGTCAGGCCGATGCGTTCGGCACAGTAGCCGGCGATCAGCCCGCCGATCGGCGCGGTACCGGCAAACGACATACTGTAAAGGCCGATCACGCGCCCACGCCAGGCGTCCGGAACCGACTGTTGCAGCATGGCATTGGTGGCGTTGACGCCAAGCAGCGCTGCCCCGCCGAGAACGGCCAGCAATACAAGCGAAACGGGCAGCGTGCGTGACCAGGCAAAGAGCGTCAAGGCGGCGCCAACCGCCAGGGGAGCCAAGGTCATGAGCCGGATCTGCCGGCCATAGCCCGGCTGCAAGGAGAGGTAGGTCGCAGACGCCAGGGCGCCAATGCCAGCGGAGCTCATGAGCAAGCCAAGGGTTGAGGATTGCCCGTCGAAAAAGTGGCTGACAATCGACGGCATCAGCGGCACGTAGGGCGTTGCCAGCAGGCCCAAGGCGACGCACACAGGCAGGAGGTAGCGCACGGCTGGGAAGGCAAACAACACCTGCAGGCTTTGGCCGAAGGTTTGCTGGGTGCCCGCCGCGGCGGCGGCGCGGCGAGGCTCGGGCGGCAGGCGCATGGCCAACAGCGCCGCGATAATCGCCGCATAGCTCATGGCATTGAGGGCAAAGCACCAGGCCTCGGACAGGTAGGCCAGCACAATGCCGGCAATCGCGGGTCCCAGCATGCGCCCGACATTGAAGACCATGGCGCTCATGCCAAGCGCGCTCGTCACCAGGGCCCGCTCCTCGACGATAATGCGGATCAGCGTCTGTCGCACCGGCATTTCGAAGGCATTGGCCGCCCCGATCAGGGCCGCGATCGCCAGATAAGCCGTCACGGTCTCGACGCCTGCCGCGGCCATGCCGGCGAGCAGCACGGAGAGGCTCGCCAGGAGCAGATCGATGATGATCAGGCTTTTCAGCCGCGGCAGGCGATCGGCGGCAAGCCCGGCCACGGGTCCCAGCAGCAAATAAAAGATGTTGAGGAGAAAGCCGGCAACGCCAAGCAGGAAGGCCGAGTTCGTCAGCCGGAACACCAGCCAGGCGATGGCAACCTGCTGGATCCAGCCGCCGATCACGGAGATCGCGTGGCCTGCGACATACAACCGAAAACGGGGCTTACTCAGCGCCGGGGGCAGCCACAATTGCCAGTCTGCCACCCCGCCCGCTCCCCACCGACCGCCGCTCTGTCTGCGTGGCCCAAGCCTAAGCGGTGGGAAAGGGGCACGACAAGGCCCCTGGCGGCAAGGGTGAGCCTTAAAACTGGTGGGCGCGACAGGGATCGAACCTGTGACCCCTCCCGTGTGAAGGGAGTGCGCTACCGCTGTGCCACGCGCCCTTGGCCGGACTTATGCGAGCCTGTCCGCCCCTGTCAAGCCGCCGGCACGGCCTGCCGCTGGCGGGGGGACCCGGGCCAGCCCGCGCCCGTTCAGGCGACCGTGGGGAAGCGGCCGATGATGGGGTACTGCGGGTCGTTATAGCCCGGCGTGGAGGCGTGCCCAGTAACAACAAGACGATTGGCCAAGGCCTCATCCTCCTTGGTCCAGGCATAGTCGAGGGCACCAAAATAGCTGGTCCACTGCTCGAACGTGCGCGGCCCGGCGATGATCGAGCTCACCGCGGCGTTGTTGAGCACCCAGGCCGCGGCCCAGGCGGGGAGGCTCACGCCCCGCGTTTCGGCATGGGCCTTGAGCTTCTCGGCAATCAGCATGCTCTCCGGGCGCCACTCCGTCTCCATCAGGCGCCGATCCTTGCGCCCGCCGCGGCTCGCCGGATCGGCGGCCTCATTGACCCGATACTTGCCCGTCAGCACGCCGCGCGCGAGCGGACTATAGGGCACGATCCCGAGCCCAAAGGCGCGGGCGGCGGGCAGGAGCTCCACCTCGGGTTGGCGGTTCATCAAATTGTAATAGGGCTGCAGCGCGCTGGGGACGGGAGCACCCAGCTGGCGGCAAAGGTGATGCACGTGGGCGATCTGCCAGGCTTGCACGTTGGACAGGCCCCAGTGGCGGATCTTGCCGCTACGGATCAGATCCGAGAAGGTTTGAACGACGTTTTCCCAGGCCGTGTCGGCATCGACGCGGTGGAGGTAATAAAGGTCGATGCAATCGGTCTTGAGCCGGCGAAGGCTGGCCTCGACTGCATCCATGACATGGCGCCGGGAAAGGCCGCTGTCGTTGGGACCCGCGCCCAGCTTGTTGCCAACCTTGCTGGCGATGATCCAGGCGTTGCGTTTGCCCTGCACGGCGTCCCCGAGCACGCTTTCCGAGCGCGTCTCGCTATAGACGTTGGCGGTATCGACAAAGTTGACCCCCTGCTCGAGGGCGTAATCGAGCATGCGCCGCGCCTCGGCCGCCCCGGCCGGGCCGCCGAACATCATGGTGCCCAGCGAGATTTCGGAGACCTTGAGGCCGCTCGAGCCCAGCGGGCGATAGCGCATCTTTGCCATCAGCGAACCTCTCCTCGATCCCTCGCGCCTGGGGCCTGCGTTTGCCGCCGCGGTCTCATCCCACGTGCTCGATTACGAAGCGATAGACGCCGTCGGCCTCCTCCTTTTCGAGCAGGCGATTTCCCGTGGTTTCGCAGAACGCGCTAAAATCCGGCACCGAGCCCGGATCGGTGGCAAATACCTCCAAGGTGGCCCCTTTTGGCAAGCCAGAGAGGGCCTTGCGGGTCTTGAGAATTGGCAGCGGGCAGGCGAGGCCCTTCAAATCCAGGCTTTTGTCGGCCATGCGTGAGGCTCCAGGCAGGGTCGCGCCGCGCGCGTGCGCCCTCAGATATCAAGCCAGGCCGGCAACTGGCAACAATGCCAGGCAAATTGCAAGGGGTGCTTGCGTGCCAGCCGCGCCCACGCCACGATGATCTGAAAGACGAGATTCTCTGTCCCGGCGCCGGGGGAGGGGCAGAAGGCGCGCCTTGACGGGTGCCTTGTCGCTGGGGACGGGAGAATGGACGCCAGGGCCGATCAACCGCGACGCTCATTCGCGTTCGGGCTAGAGCGCGTCGGATTTTTTGGCATCAACGCGCCCTACCTGACCTTCTTTCTGATCGTCGTCTTTTCCGTGCTCGGCGCCATGGGCTTGCTGCGGCTTCGGGTCGATGATTCCCTTTCAGAGCTCTTTCGCACCGATACGGAGGAGTTTCGGCGCTATGAGGAGATCGACCGGCGCTTTCCTTCGAGCGAATATGACGTGCTCGTGGTGGTGGAGGGCAAGGACCTCCTGAAGAAGCCACAGCTGGAAGCCTTCCGCCGCGCCATCATCGATCTGCAGCTGGCCGACGGGGTCGATGGCCTCGTTTCCATGCTCTCGGCGCGCGGCAAACCCGACGCTAGCGGCTATGCCGCCCCGATCGTGCCCGATGAGTTGCCCGACGACCCGGAGGCCTATGCGGGCATTATCAGTGCCATGCGCAGCAACGACATCGTTGCCGGCAAGTTCCTGTCCCCGGATGGGGAGCTGGCGCTGGCCGTGATCGCCCTCGACCGCAAGGCGGTCCAGGAGCAGAGCGCCAAGCTCATCATTGGCAGCATTGCCGAGCAGCTGCAGAAAGAGCTGGCCCCGGTTGGCCTCAAATCGCACTTAACTGGTGCGCCGGTGATGCAGCTCGAGATCCGCAACGCCGTCGAGCGCGATCAGATCCTTTACAACGGACTGGGACTGCTGTTCGGGGCGACCATTGCCGCCGTCTTCTTCAAGCGCGTGTCGCTGATGTTGCTGGCCGCCCTGCCTCCCGTGCTGGCCGTGCTCTGGTCGCTGGGACTGCTCGGCTGGATCGGCTTCAAGCTCAACTTGTTCCTCAACGTCATGACGCCCCTGGTCATGGTCATGGGGTTTGCCGACAGCATGCAAATGGTCTCGGCAATCCGCATCCGACTGCGGGCGGGTGACAGCAAGGCTGACGCGGTACGTTTCGCCGTGCGCATCGTCGGCCCGGCTTGCGTCCTGGCCCACGGCACCGCGCTCCTGTCTTTTATCGCACTCCTGTTCTCGCAGTCCGGCCTGATCCGCACGTTCGGACTAGCGGGTGCGCTGGCGGTGTTGATTTCCTTCATCGCCGTGCTGTTGGTGCTGCCGCTGCTCGGCCTGCTGCTCATTCGCAATGAGGCCTCCCTGGCACGCGACAGGTCGCCCGCCGACCGGCTGATGGATGGCCTCGGTGGACTGGTGGGCTGGATCGTCGACCGGGTGGTGCACTGGCCCTTCACCACGACGGTGGTGGCGCTGGGCTCATTTCTGGTCCTTGGCCATGCCTATCTGCAACTCGAACCGCGCTACCGCTTGGCCGATCAGGTGCCCGATCGGGAGCAGGCGCTCGGGGCGACCGAGCGCATCGATCAAAAACTCACCGGCGCCAACCCCGTTCACATCATGATCGAATGGCAAACCGGGGACTCGATCTACGCCCCCGGCCCGCTCAGGGTGATCGCGGCCGCGCACGAGGTGCTCGAGAAGGAGGCGGGGCTCGGCAACGTCTGGTCGCTCGAGAGCCTACGGCGCTGGCTCAAAGAGGCCGGTGACGACAGCCCCGAAACCATCAAAAAATACGTGGGCTACCTGCCGGAGCACCTGGTGCGCCGCTTTATCGCCAAAGAAGGCAATGCCGTGCTGGTCACCGGGCGTCTGCCGGACGTGGATTCCAGCCGCATTCTGCCGGTGGTGGAGAAGATCGATCGGGCGCTCGATCGCCTGCGCGCGGCCAACCCGCAGTTTCGCCTGTCCGTCACGGGTCTGCCGGCGATCGCCGCCCGCAACAGCGCGCGCATGATCTCCCAGCTCAACGAAAGCCTGCCCATCTGCGTCGCCTTTGCGGCGGTGCTGTTGGCGCTGGCGTTCCGCTCGGTGTTTGTGGGCCTGATCAGCCTTTTGCCCGGCCTCTATCCCGTGGTGGCCTCGGGCGCCATTATCCAATGGACGGGCGGCGGTCTCGAGTTTGCATCGGTGGTGGCGCTGTTGGTGGTGTTCGGCCTGGCGATTGACGCCCTGATCCATTTCTTCAATCGCTTGAGCCTGGAGGAACGCATCGAGCCGCGGGCAGAAATTGCCATCCGCAACGCCCGCGTGCTCGTCGGTCCCGCCATCATTTTGACCACGCTTGTGTTGGCGTTCGGCCTCGGCGTGACGGTGTTTTCGGATTTGCCGAGCCTGCGCACCTTCGGCTTCGTCTGTGCGACCACATTGATGGCGTCGCTGATCGCCGATCTCGTGTTCCTGCCGGGATTGATCATGCTGGTGCGCAAAATCTGGCGCGCGCGAGGACCGGTGCCGACGCCCTGACGCGCCGGCCGGCGTGACCCCGGCGCCTCGTCCCACTATGCTTGTCCCGCGCGAGAGCTGGAGGGCCATCGATGGCGCAACAATTCGCCTCCGACAACAATGCCGGGATCTGCCCGGAAGCGCTGGAGGCTCTGCTGAAGGCCAACGCCGAAGGACACGCGGCGGGCTACGGCGAGGATGCCTGGACCGCCAAGGCCTGCGATCGCCTGCGCGATCTGTTCGAAACGGATTGTGAGGTGTTCTTCGTCTTCAACGGCACTGCGGCCAACGCGCTGGCCCTGGCGCAGCTCTGCAAACCTTATTGCGCCATCATCGCGCACAGGCTGAGCCACATCGAGGAAGACGAGGCCGGAGCGCCGGGCTACCTGAGCGGCGGCGCCAAGATCGTGGCGCTCGACCCGCCGCTGGCCAAATTGACCCCCGAGGTCGTTCTCGCCGCCGCCAAGCAAGGACGCGGCGTGCATCATGTCAAGCCTCAGGTGCTGTCGCTCACCGAGGCGACCGAGCTCGGCACCGTCTATAGCGTCGATGAGGTCAATTCGCTCAGCCAAGCGGCGCGAAGCTGCGGCCTGAAAGTGCACATGGATGGGGCGCGCTTTGCCAATGCGCTGGCCCACCTTGGCGTGTCGCCGGCGCTGCTCAGCTGGCGGGCGGGGGTCGATGTTCTCTGTTTTGGCGGCGTCAAAAACGGCCTTGGTTTCGGGGAGGCCGTGCTGTTTTTCGACAAGGCGCTCGCCAGTGAGTTCGAATGGCGGGTCAAGCAGGCCGGTCATCTCAATTCGAAAATGCGGCTGATGACGGCGGCTTGGAGCGGGTTGCTTGAGGCTGAGGTCTGGTTGCAGAACGCTCGCCGCGCCAATGCCATGGCGCAGCGGTTAGCGCGGGGTATTGCGGCGGTAAATGGCACCCGCCTGCTGGCGCCCGTGCAATCGAACGGCGTCTTTGTCGAGCTGGCGCCGGCCGTGCAGCAGCGGCTGCGCGACCGGGGCTGGCGTTTTTATACCTTTCTTGGCGACACGGGCTGCCGGCTGATGTGCGCCTGGGATACCAGCGAAGCGGTGGTTGATCGCTTCCTCGCCGATCTGGCTGCGGCCGCGGCCTCGTCCTGAGCCGGGCGCCGCAGCCGCGAGGACAAAAACGCGCCCACGCCGGGCAAGGCGCTGACACGCCAATGCTAGCCGGGGAACCCCGGGGCAGCGAACGCTCAAGCTTCTGCCGCGTTGTCTTCCTGCCGTCAGAGCCCCGAGAGGAGCGCCCATGAGCTATATCGAGCACAGCCTTGGCCGTAGCGAGGCCTTGCTTTACCGCGCTCATTTCCCCTGGTTTTATTCGGCCGGAGCCTGGTTCGTGCTGCTTGGTTTCCTGGCCGCGGCGACGCTGGCCTACCCCTGGGGGCACGCCGAAGTGGGGCTCGGTCTGTTGCTCTTGGGGCTAGGGCTGTTCGTGGCGATCATGCTGCCGCTCTGGACCACCGAGATCGGTGTCACCAACCAGCGGTTCATTCTCAAGCGCGGGCTCGTCTGGCGCTCGACGCACGAGCTGCAACTGCGCGCCATCGAAGAGGTGAACCTGGAGCAGGACCTGCTGGGACGGATCTTCAATTGCGGCCGGCTGCGCCTGCACGGCACGGGGGTCGACGACATACGCCTGCCGGTGCTCGCCGACCCCATCGGCCTGCGCAAGGCTTTGCAGGACGGTATGGCCGCCGCCAACCAAGCGAGCCTCGAGGGGGCGAGGCTGGCCGCCGCGCCCGGCGCCGCGTCGCGGGCAAGCCTTTGACGATCGTCCGGCAGTTTCCGTCAGGGGCCCGCTCAAGCCGCCGGCACCCGCACGCGCGCCAGCGCGGCCATGAACTCGGCATAGTCGTCGATCGTGGCATCCGGCGCAAATTCGTGCACCGGGCGCGGCGTATAGCCGAAGGTCACGGCAATGGAGGGAACCTGGGCGGCTTTGGCGGTGGCGATATCGATTTCACTATCCCCCACCATCACTGCAGCGCCGACGCGGCCGCCCGCGCGCTCGATGGTCCCCGTCAAATGGCCAGGGTCGGGCTTGCACACGGGGAAGGTGTCGCGCCCGGCGATACTGGCAAACAGAGGGGCAAGGTCGAGCTGATGCAGCAGTGCCCGCGACAGATGTTCATACTTGTTGGTGCAGACGGCGAGGCGGGTGCCTGCCCGGCGCAGGGCCTCGAGCAGCTCCCGCACGCCGGCGTAGGGTTGGCTGCTCACGGCGACGTGATCGGCGTAATAGGCAAAGAAGCGCTCGTGCAAGGCACTGAGCTCGGGTTCGCGCAGAGATAAGCCGTGATGGCGCAGGCCGGCATCGAGCATGACGCGCGAGCCGTGCCCGATCAGCGGGCGCAGCTGCGCCACCGTCAGAGGCGTGAGCCCGGCCGAGGCCAACGCGTGATTGGTTGCCGCCGCGAGATCGGGCGCCGTGTCGACCAGCGTACCGTCGAGATCGAAAACGATGGTTAGATCCGCAAGCTGCATATGTCCCAAGTGCGCAAAAAAGCTGCAGGAAGGCGCACGCTATTGGGCTTTGCACTGCCTGTCACCAAGCCAAGGCGTGGCAACGTACGCTTGCACGGGGAGCGATGCAGGCCTACACCATGATGCTACAACTGGCGCGGACCGTTCGGCGGTGCGCCCAGGCGACAATTGAGGTGCGTTCCATGGACAAACCCACCATCAGTCTCATTCGCAACAAGTGCTTTGTTGACGGGCAGTGGATCGGGGAAGGCAGGCTAGCGGTCACAAACAAGGCGACGGGGGATGTGATCGCGCGGGTGCCGGAGTTCGGGGAAAGCGAGACGCGGGGCGCGATTGAGGCCGCACATTCGGCGTTGCCCGCCTGGTCCAAGATGATCGCCAAAGAGCGCTCGAAGCTGATCCGCGCTTGGTATGACGAGATTATTGAGCACGCCGACGAATTGGCGCTGTTGCTCAGCAGCGAGCAGGGCAAGCCGCTGGCCGAAGCCAAGGGCGAAATTCTCTATGCCGCGGGCTTCATTGAATTCTTCGCCGAGGAGGCGAAGCGCGTCTACGGTGAGACGATTCCGACCTTCAAAGCGGACGCGCGCATCGTCGTCGTCAAGCAGCCCGTCGGCGTGGTGGCGGCGATCACTCCCTGGAATTTCCCCGCCGCGATGATTACGCGCAAGGCGGGACCGGCATTGGCCGTGGGCTGCACCATGGTGCTGAAACCCGCCTCCGAAACGCCGCTAACGGCGCTGGCGCTCGCCGCCTTGGCCGAGAAGGCCGGCCTACCGAAGGGCGTGTTCAACGTCATCACCGGCAAGGCCAGCGTGATCGGCAAGGAGCTGACGGGAAACGCGCTGATACGCATGCTGACCTTCACCGGCTCCACCGAGGTCGGCCGCACGCTTATGGCGCAGTGCGCCCCGACCATCAAGAAGCTGGGCCTCGAGCTCGGCGGCAACGCGCCGTTCATCGTGTTCGACGATGCCGACCTCGACAAGGCCGTCGCCGGGGCGATGGCCTCAAAGTACCGCAACGCCGGACAAACCTGCGTCTGCGCGAACCGCATCTATGTGCAAGACAAGGTGTATGACAGCTTCGCCCAGAAGCTCGTTGCCGAGGTAAAGAAGATGCGGGTCGGCGCCGGCACGGAAGAGGGCGTGACGACGGGGCCGCTTATCAACAAGGCCGCCGTGGACAAGGTGGAAGAGCACATTACCGACGCGCTGGGCAAAGGCGCCAAGGTCGTCATTGGCGGGAAGCGGCACGCGCGTGGCGGCAACTTCTACGAACCGACGGTCCTCGCCGACGTGACGCAAGACATGCTGGTGGCCCGCGAGGAGACCTTCGGCCCCGTGGCGCCGCTGTTCCGCTTCGAAACCGAGGCCGATGTCATCGCCATGGCCAACGACACGCCGTTCGGCCTCGCCGCCTACTTTTATGCCCGCGATGTGGGGCGCGTGTGGCGCATCGCCGAGGCGATCGAGTGCGGCATCATCGGCATCAACGAGGGTATCATTTCCAATGAGGTGGCCCCTTTCGGAGGCTATAAGCAGAGCGGTCTTGGGCGCGAGGGTTCACACCATGGCATCGAAGAGTATCTGGAGATGAAGTACATGCTGATGGGTGGCCTGTGAGGAGGGCCGAACCGGATTCGTCCGACAGCTTCAAACAGCTGGCGGCGGCACAGGCGCTGGCTCTGGTGAAGAGTGGGATGCGACTGGGTCTCGGCACGGGCTCGACGGCGGCGAAGTTCGTCGATCTCGTGGGCCAACGCGTCAAGCAAGAGGGCCTGCAACTCGTGTGCGTGCCGACCTCGGAGGCAACCAGGATCCGCGCCGAGCGCCTTGGCCTGACGCTCAGCACGCTCGAGAGCACACCGTTTCTCGATCTCACCGTCGATGGAGCCGATGAGCTCGACGACGATCTAAGGCTCATCAAGGGTGGCGGCGGGGCGTTGTTGCGGGAGAAGATCGTTGCCACGGCCTCCGAGCGCATGGTGGTGATCGCCGACCACTCCAAGCGCGTCGGCACGCTGGGCAAATTTCCCTTGCCCGTGGAGGTGGTATCCTTCGGATTGACGGCGACCCGCCACATGGTCGCCGTGCTGGCCGCCGAGGCCGGTTGCGAGGGCGATATTGCGCTGCGCTTGGACAAGGACGGACGCCCCCTTTTGACCGATGGCGGCAATTTGATCCTGGACTGCGCCTTCGGGCGTATCGAGGATCCCGAAGCGCTCGATGAAGCGCTGAAACTCGTGCCGGGGGTGGTGGAGAACGGATTGTTCCTCGGTATTGCCGATGCGGCGATCATTGCCGGACCCGGCGGCATCGTCACACTTGATCGCGATAGCCCGGAGGCAAACGGCTAGGGGATGCGAGGACAAGCGAACGGGGGAAGGATGGCACATCTGCTGGCGGTGCTCGCCCTCGCCTTTATTGCGTCACTCTCCCCTTCGCCGCTTAAGGCGCAAGCACCGGATGCTGCGCGCCTTGCCGCCGCGCGCGAGATGATGGAGGTGGCCGGGGTCGCCAAACAGTTCGACGAACTCATGCCCTTGTTAGCTCAGCAACTCAGCCAGAGCTTCGTCGCCGTCGCCCCAGAGAAGGCTGATGAAATCCGCCAGGTCTTCGCCCAATTGCCCGCCAAGTTCATCGACCGCAAAGGGGAGCTGATCGACCAGGTGGCGGGCCTTTATGCGCAAGAGCTCAGCGTCGAGGAGCTCGCCGCGGTCAGCGCCTTCTACAAGTCGCCGGCGGGCGCCCGGCTGTTGGCCGTGCAACCCCAGATTGCGCGCCAGTCGATGGCCCTGGGGCAGCGCTGGGGTGCCCAGATCGGCCGCGAAATCGAGCAAGAGGCGCGCAAGGAGCTGAAGAAGCGCGGCATTGAGCTTTGAGCCAACGCGCGCTCGGCGCTAAAGGTTAGTCTCATTGGAGTTTGCCGCATGCGCGTGCGCCCGGGGCGTACGGGTAGCTTGGATCGGTGAGTGCATGGCATGACGAGCTACGATTTCGATCTGTTCGTGATAGGTGCGGGCTCCGGCGGGGTGCGCGCGGCCCGCGTGGCCGCGTCCCACGGTGCCAAGGTTGCGATCGCGGAGGAATACCGGTTCGGGGGAACGTGTGTCATTCGCGGCTGCGTGCCCAAGAAGTTGCTGGTTTATGCCAGCCGTTTTCGTGACGAGTTCGAGGATGCGGTTGGCTTCGGCTGGAGCAACACGTCGGCGCACTTCGATTGGCCGACCCTGATCGCCAACAAGGATGCCGAGATTGCGCGTCTCGAAGGCATCTATCGCTCCCTACTGCAAAAAACGGGCGTGCATGCCATGGAGGGCCGGGCCGAGCTCACCGACGCGCATACTCTGATTGTGCAACCGGGCAATCGCAAGGTGACGGCGCGCACGATCCTGGTCGCGACGGGCGGCCGTCCA
>Ga0075434_100001915_pt1 | contig 18037 bp, 20 predicted proteins | sample RhiMethybrSRZTD3_FD_75298 | JGI IMG/M metagenome (GOLD analysis project Ga0075434, IMG submission 75298) | Populus rhizosphere microbial communities from Tennessee, USA - Rhizosphere MetaG P. TD hybrid SRZTD3 | ecosystem: Host-associated > Plants > Roots > Rhizosphere > Soil | place: USA... | reverse complement strand
AAGGTCGAGGCGATCGTCGTGGCGCCGGGCGGCTCGCTTTCTACATCGGCAGCGGCCTCATGATCATCTGGCTCTGCCAGATGCACGTGTCGGGCTCCGTGGAAACGGTCGCGACGTTTCTGGTGGCCGTGTGCACGTCGGTCTTCTACGGCGTGCTCTTATGGACGGTGTATCTCGCGCTCGAGCCGTTCGTGCGTCGCCATTGGCCGCACGTCCTCGTGTCGTGGACCAGCGTGCTCACCGGTCGCACTTCCGACCCCGTGGTTGGACGAGACGTGCTCGTCGGCGTCGCGCTCGGGCTCTGGTTCGCGCTGCTCTACAGAATGCTCGCCATCATGAACCATGCCGGGCCGGTCGCGTTCCCGGGCGAGGTCGATGTGCTGCTCGGTCTGCGCAGCACAATTGGCGTCGTCCTTCAGGAAGGGTTCTACGCCATCAGGAACGTCCTGCTGTATTTCTTCCTTCTGTTCGCGATGCGCATGATGCTGCGCCGCGAATGGGCCGCGGTCATCGGGTTCACCGCATTCTTCGTCGTGATGGGGGCGCTCGGCAACGAGCGCATGTGGCTGGGCGGCCTCGAGGGTCTCCTCTATGCCGGCAGCGCAGCGTTCGTCATCGTCCGGTTCGGCGGCTTGCTGGCGTTCGTTGTCGGTACGTTCGTGAGCGCGCTGCTCTTCGATGTGTTAGCCACGCTCGATGCGTCGGCCTGGTACTTCGGCAGCAACATGCTGATGATGGCCATCGTCGCCGGCCTGGCCATCTGGGGTTTCTACATGGCGATGGACAGACGCGGGCAGGTGGCGCGATCCGCCGCCCCCTTCTAGGACTTCTCTTTCTCCAGTCTCAGCTCGCTGTTCACGAGATCCATCGATACGCGGTATGGCGCCAGGAACTTGTGACCGACGATGCCGCCAAGCTGAAAGCCGAGCAGCAGGCTTGGCGCGCGCAGATTGAGAACGACGAGCGAGAAGTTGCGGTACTCGATGGTGTCGAAGTCGAGGTTCATGCCGGGCATCAGGAACGCGTCGCGGTCCCAACCTGAGGTGCCCCACACGCGAAGTGGAATGCGACGGAACGGCGAGGCCGGCAATGAATCCGCGGTCTCGGCGCTGATCGAGATCACTTCCCCGCCGGTATCGACGACGAAGTACGTGGGCAGCTTCGAGTTGAGCAGGCCGCGTACCATCGCGAGACGATGGACGCGCATCGGGAGGCGGATATCGGGCTCGACCGGCGGCAGCTTGCGGCCGATCGTCAGCAGCCGCTTCTTGTAGTCGATCATCATCGACATACCGATCGACAACGGCGAAAACGACTCGCCTTCGCGCTTGGGAATCCCGCGCAGGACGGGGTTCTTGATCAGCACCGGAAGATTGCGCACTTCCAACGTGCCGAGCTCGAGCGACTTGATCCGCGCGAGCTGCAACCCGCGAAGACCAACCTCGCCGACGCCGGCGCTGAGCGTATACGTGACCGGCCGGATGCGCTCGCGACTGGCGGTGTCGCGCGAGAGCACGGTTTCCTCAGAGCCAGTGTCGAGCACGAAGTCCTGCGGATGTCCGCCGTTGACCTTGGCCTTCACGACGATCTTGTCCTTCTCCAGCGTGAAGGGGATCGTGTGCAGCATGTTGAGATCGGTATCGTCGATGTCGACTGGCTGCACGTCGCCGAACGACTCGAGGAACTCGACCTGCGCGCGCGCCCATGCGGCCTTCTCGCTCCGATCTTTGTTGGGCAGCAGGTTGATGTAGTTCTTGTAGGAGTTGGCGGCCTGCAGGAAGCGATGCAGCCGCTCATAGATATCGCCGACGAGCGCGTGAATCTCGCCGTCGCGCGGGGCTGACGCAGACGCCGCCAGTGCGGTCTCGAGCGCCTCTTCCAGACGGCTGGTCGCGGCCAGCGATCGCGCGACGCCGTAGCGGGCGCGCGAAGACTCGGGTGATCGCGCCAGCGCGTCACGATACGCGCGATCGGCTTCGTCGAACTGTCCTGCCGACCACAGCGCATCGGCGTAGAGCGCGAGCGCGTCGGCGTCGCTTGGCGCGTCAGTACGCAGCTGCTCGGCCTCGGCGCGGGCATGCTTGAACTCGGCGACCTTCAGCGAGCTGCGCACGACGCCCTTGCGAGCGCGGATCGACATGGCTTTGTCGTTCGATTTCGCGGCCTGCTCGAAGGCCTGGAGCGCTTCGGGGTAACGCGTCTCGTCGTAGAGCAGACTGCCGAGCTGATACTGCAGCTCGGCGTCGACGCCTACCTGCGCACGCGCGAGGAAAGAGGCGCCAACGAGCAGAGCCGCGGCACAGGCGACGAACCGCATCCGACGCGTGAACCCGAGCAACGTCCGCATGGTCCCACCCTCGATCGATCCGTGGGCCCCGCAACCCACTACAGTACGGAAACGACGCAAACAGCGAAATCGTACGTAGTGTCCGGCTTCAGCCGGACCTTAGACTTTCTGCTGGTAGTACTCGGCGTTCTTCGGGATGAAGTGGTTCCACTTCTCCGGGGTCTCGTCGAGCGCGAAGATGGCTTCAACCGGGCAGGCCGGCACACAGGCGCCGCAGTCGATGCATTCGTCCGGGTGAATATACAGCATTTCCGCGGACGGAAACTGTGGTTCGTCCTTGCGCGGATGGATGCAGTCGACTGGGCAGACGTCAACGCACGCCGTATCCTTGGTACCCACGCACGGTTCACAGATGATGTACGCCACGCTCGTCTCCTGGGATCGTCGACCGTGCAGTATAGCGCGCCGGTCGAAGCGTTTGGTGGCGGCCGCCGTGTTCGCGGCATGCGTCCTCGCTTGCACGGATTTGCGTTCGGCTGAGCCCTGGCGCGACGCCCCGGAGTATCTGCTGCTCTTCGCGCCGTCGGCACACCGCGAGAATTACCGCGCCTACGTCTCCCCACTCGGACTGGACGAGACGCTGAACGCGCTGATGGCCGATCCGGCCGTTCAACGGCTGCCCGGCGCATGGGAACCGAAGGCCATGATCCCGTTCGACGCATTCGGGCGGACCGGCAGCTACAATCGTTGGAAGCTGGCAGGCCTGTACGGGAGCCGGCGTGCGCGGGTGGCACGAGGGCCCAGGGTCGATCATGGGCGAACGGAATCGTGGATGCTCGTCGCGCCCTATCCCGATCCGTCGCTGCAGCGGCTCGAGACCGGCACGCTGATCATCGTGCTGACGATCCCGCCGGCGTGAACGTCGTAGGTGAGGGGCCGCTCCGCCGTCGCTGACGCGATGGCGAGACGGTCCATCAACGCATGCGCATTACTTCGTCACTGACGAATCGCATCTTCATCGCCTCGACACTGCTGTCCGTGTTGTCGCTGGGGCTGGCGTTCGTCTTCGCGAATTCGCGCATGTCACAAGACGTCGAAACCGATCTCGAGCAGGGCCTCTCCGACGCAGCCAAGATGGTCGACATGCATCGTGAGACGAGAACCGAGGGGGTCACCCTGATGGCTCGCCTCGTTGCCGGTCTGCCGACGTTGCAGGCCGCCGTCGATGAAGACGACCCGTTGACGGTACAGGGGCCTGCTGAAAACATCCGCCAGCAACTCAATGCCGATCTGCTGATCGTGACCAACGCCAAGGGCGTCGTGCTCGCCTCCGCCGGCCGCGATTCGACAGCCTTGTCTTATCTGCCCAAAGGGCCGGACGAGGGAGAAGAGTTCTCGACGTTCCTGCCTCATGCGCGCGGGGTGCTCGAACTCGTTAGCGTTCCGATTCTGAAATTCCCTGAACCGGTGAAGTTCCTCGGCCGCGTCAACGCCGGCTTTTTCATGGACGATCCGCTTGCACACCAGTTCAAGGGGTTGACCGACAGCGAGATCGCATTCGCAGCTGATGGCAAGGTACTCGCCTCCTCCCTTGGGCGTGATTCGCACGTGGCGCTCGAACGGGTCCTCGCCGCGAAGGTACCGACGCCGATCACCTTACGCGACCAGGAGTACGTCGCGCTCGCGCGTCCGATGCGTCCCGGCGAGGCCAGCACCGGACCGGTCACGTTGACGCTGCGATCGCGGACCGAGCGCATGCGCTTCCTCAACGGACTGCGCGCGGGTCTCGTCGCGGCGCTGATCGTCGCCGTGTTGCTGTCGACGATTCTCAGCTACGCGGTGGCGCGCACGATGACCCGCCCGCTTGCCGCCGTCACCGACGCGATGCGCGATGTCGCCGCCACCGGCGACCTCACGCGCAAGGTGTCGGTGCGCACGCGGGCGTGGGACGACGCCGACGCGCGACTGCTGGCCACCGCCTTCAACACGCTGACCGACTCGATCGGCCGCTTTCAGCGCGAGGCGGCGCAAAAGGAACGACTGTCGTCGCTGGGCCGGCTCTCGACCATCATTGCCCACGAGATCCGCAATCCGCTGATGATCATTCGCGCCTCGCTGTCGTCGCTGCGGCGCGATCACGTGTCCTCGTCCGATCGACTGGAGGCCGTGGCCGACATCGACGACGAGACCAAACGACTCAACACACTCGTCACCGACGTGCTCGATTTCGCTAAACCGATTCGGTTCGAGCTGGCGCCGACGAATCTCAACGACGTCTGTCGGGCGTCAGTGGCCGCCGCCTGGGCCGGCCAGGCCGAGCCCGAGGTGCAACTCGATCTCGATGCCGCCCTCCCCGCGGTCGTGACCGACGCCGAGCGGCTGCGTACCGCGCTGGTGAACATCCTGACCAATGCGCGGCACGCCGTGCAGGCCGCAACGCACGCCGTGGCCAGCGGCGAGGGACGGCATCCATCACCGCCGCGGCGAAGTCTTGGCATTGCGGTCGCGAATCAGCCCACGGTCTTCGTCAGCACCGAGCCGCGCCAGGACCGCGCCCGGATCCTCGTCCGCGATCTCGGCACCGGGATCGGCGCCGAGGATCTGGCGCACATCTTCGATCCGTACTTCACGACCCGTCGCGCGGGCACCGGCCTCGGCCTGCCGATCGCCAAGAACATCATCGAAGGGCTGGGCGGCACGATCGCGGTCACGAGCCGTGTCGGACACGGCACCGAGATTCGCATCGACGTGCCAGTGACAGAGCCTGCCTCGTCGAAGCCGCATGGCGAAGGCGGGAAGTCGCGCAGCGACGAAGGCGGAGCATGAGTGCTCCGCATCGAGGTTCCATCCTTCTCGCCGACGACGAAGAAAAGATCCTCAAGCGATTGGGTCGCGCGCTAAGAGACGAGGGACACGAGGTCGTCGAAGCGTCGAGCGCCCGCGAGGCACAGCGTCAGCTCGGCGAGCGCGCCTTCGATCTCCTGGTCATCGACAACCTCATGCCCGGTATGACCGGGCTCGAGCTGATACGCGAGGTGTCGGCATCGGTACCTGAATCGGAGCGGCCGCAGATCGTGATGATGACCGCGCACGGCTCGACGCAGATCGTGCGCGAAGCGTTCAAGCTGGGGATCGAAGATTTCCTCGAGAAGCCATTCGAGGTCGAAGAGCTGTTGACGCTGGCGCGACGCGCGGTGAAGAGCCAGCGGCTGCGCACCGAAAAGCAGTATCTCCTCAGCGAGCGCGACGCCGAGTTCAACCAGTACGGCATCGTCGGCAGAAGCCGGGCGATGCAGGAGGTCATCCATCGCGCGGAGCTGGTCTCGGGAACCAAGAGCACGGTGCTCATCACCGGCGAGACCGGCACCGGCAAGGAGATGGTCGCGCGGCTGATCCATCACCGCAGCTCGCAGCGCGACATGCCGCTGATCAAAGTGAACTGCGCCGCGATCCCGGACACGCTGCTCGAATCGGAGCTGTTCGGCCACGTCCGCGGCGCCTTCACCGGTGCGACGATGACCAAGCGCGGAAAATTCGCGCTGGCCGACGGCGGATCGATCTTTCTCGACGAGATCGGCACGCTCAGTACGGCCGTTCAGGCCAAGCTGCTCCGCGTGCTGCAGGAGCGCGAGTTCGAACCGCTCGGCGCCGAGCGCACGCAGCGTGTCGACGTGCGCGTCGTGGCCGCGACCAATCGCGATCTGAAGCAGATGGTCGCCGAGACTCGCTTCCAAGAGGATCTCTACTATCGGCTCAATGTCATCCCGATCGAGATTCCGCCGTTGCGCGACCGGCGCGAGGACATCCCGATGCTGATCGATCACTTCGTCGAAAAGCATCGGCAGCGATCCGGCAAACGCATCGATCGCGTCGAGCACGAAGTGGTGGATGCGCTGAGTCGATACGATTGGCCCGGCAACGTGCGCGAGCTCGAGAACACGATCGAGCGGGCGGTGGTCCTCGCAACCGGGACGACGCTGACCGCGACCTCGATCTCGCTGCTCGGCGCCACCTCGGCGCCGACGTCGGGGCTGCCCTCGACGCGACTGCACCAGAACCTCGAATGGGTCGAGCGCGAAACCATCCGGCGCGCCCTCGATCAGGCAGGCGGGGTGAAAAAGGACGCGGCTGAGCTCATGGGTATCAGCCAACGAGCGCTAAGCTATTACCTCGCAAAGTACCGCATCGACTGAGCACGAGCGGTTTCGTTTTTTCGAACACGATTACCCCCACGGTAACAATCCGCCGGAGCACAGCCATGGATTTCAAGGGGTTTTCTGCGTTTCACACCGCCGCATGCCGGGCATCAGCCTTGCTGACCCGACGCGTCGGATCCGTGTCGCTCCGCTTTTTGTTCCCCATCGTCACCATCGCCACTGCGGTCGCTGCCGGAGATCTGTCTGCCCAGGCACCGCAGGACAAGGACGCTCCGCGTGTGATCGAGATCGTCGCCCGCCGCTACGCGTTCGAGCCGGCGATGATCGAGGCGGCGGTCGGCGAGCGGCTGCGGCTGATGGTCGTGTCCGCTGATGGTCCGCACGGCCTCGAGATCAAGAAGTTCAAGGTGAAGCAGCAGATTCCGCGAGGAACCACGCCGGTCGCGATCGAATTCACGCCGACCGAGGCCGGCCAGTTCCCGATCTTGTGCTCGGAGTATTGCGGCGACGGCCACGGCGACATGAAGGGCACGCTGGTGGTCCAAGCCCGCGATCCGCAGCCACCACCGGAGAAGAACTGATGCGTCGAGTGACTCGTGTTCTCGTTGTGCTCGCGGCCACGCTGATGATCGGATGCGATGAAAAGCTCTCGGACCTCACCGGGCCGACGCCGGATCTGACGCCCACCTTCAGCAGCATCCAGCACAATATCTTCGAGGCCCCCGATTCCGCCGGTCGCGCCGCCTGCACCCAATGTCACAACGCCGTAGGCCGGTTGTTCAACGGCCTCGATCTGTCATCGGCCGTCGCGTACACCAATCTGGTGAACGTCGCCAGCCGGGAGAAGCCTGGCGTCTTGCGCGTGGCGCCCGGCGATCCGGACAACAGCTATCTGGTTCACAAGGTCGAGGGGCGCCCGGGGATCGTCGGTCTGCGCATGCCGTTCAGCGGACCGCCCTTCCTCACCGACGGACAGATCCTCGTCATCAAGCGATGGATCGAGTTGGGCGCGAAGAATGATTAGGAGACGATCGACGATGCGTTGGATGAGAGTTGTACTCGTGGGTGCCGTGCTGCTGGCGGCGTGGCCTCAGACATCGGCGGCGCAGAACAAGCCCACGCCCGCCCCGGCACCTGCTGACGATCCGGACAAGGACCCGAACGCCTCACAGCCGGACTTCACGTTGATCGGCCTGCCGACGACATTGCGCGTGCCGCGGTTTTCGAGCGCGTTCCGCGTGACCCATCGTTTCCTGCGTCCGCTCGGCGCCGGCGACTTCGGCGATCTCACGAGTGATTTCTTTGGCCTGGACAGCGGCGCGCAGATCGGCCTCGAGTACCGCTTCGGCCTCATGCGCGGCCTGCAGGTGGGCATCCACCGAACGAGCAACAAGACGATCGAGTTCTTCGGGCAATACAGCCTGTTGCAGCAGAAGGACCACGGATTCGGCCTCGACGTGATGGCTTCGATCGACGGCACCAACAATTTCAAGGACAGCTACACACCGGCGGTCGGGCTCGTCGTGTCGCGCGAACTGGGCAGCCATGGAGCCGTGTACCTGGAGCCGATCTGGGTGAACAACTCTAACCCGCTGCCAAGCGAGGTCGTGGACGACAACGACACGTTCGTCATCGGCGTCGGCGCCCGGCTCCGTATCCGTCCGACCGTGTACGTCGTCGGCGAGATCCTGCCGCGCGTGGGCTACGATCCGGGAGTGAACCACGCCTCGTTCGGCATCGAGAAGCGTGCCGGGGGACACGTCTTTCAGCTGAACTTCTCGAACGGGTTCGGCACGACCATGGGCCAGCTGGCGCGCGGCGGAACGAACAACGACGACTGGTACATGGGATTCAATATCTCGAGGAAGTTCTTCCGATGACATCGATGCGTGGGTCCGTGCTGGCGTGTGCGTGTGCGTCACTGCTCGCGTCGGCGTGCGGCGGCAACGACAACCCCAACAGCCCCTCGGGCGGTGGTGGTGGTGGTGGCGGCGGTGGCGGCGGCGGCACGGCGGCGGCGACCATTACCATCACGGCAGCTGGTGTGTCTCCCAAGACGGTCACCGTCGCAGTGGGCTCGCGGGTGACGTTCGTGAACAACGACAACCGCCCGCACGACATGAACTCGAATCCGCATCCGGAACACACGGACTGCCCGGAGATCAACGTCGGCTTCATCACGGCGGGAGCGAGCGGCACGACGCAGAACCTCAATCGCGCGCGCTCATGCGGTTTCCACGATCACAACCAGCCTGACGTTGTGGCTCTGCAGGGAACGATCGTTATTCAGTAGATCGGTGCGAGCTCGCTTTGCTCGCGGTGCGGGCGCTCACTTCGTTCGCGGTGGGAAGAACGCTTCGCGGTCGTGCGAGGCTGCTAACGCTCGGCGGATGCGGGCGTCGTGACGTTCGCATGGCGCAGGATCATGCGCCACGCGCCTGCCTCCTCCCGCCACACATTCGTGAATCGACGATGAATCAAGGGCGTGTCCGGAGCGTTGACGATCCGCTCGGCGCCCATAATCACGACCAGATCTCCGAGGCGCTCCACCGCCTCGATGTCCACTTCGTACGACGAGTGCGCGATGACGCCCGCTTGCAGCAGCTCGAGCACCTGATCGCGGTTGTGAATCCGATTGATCGGCGAGTTGACGACCAGCGATTCCGACCACAGCTTCCTGAGTGAGCCGACGTCTCGAGCCAGATACGCGGCACGATGGCTCGACTCGAGAGCCGCGAACTCGCGCGTCAACTCAGTATCGACCACCTGTTCCATGTGTTGCTCCGAACTTCCCTACCGCTCGTACCAATCCGCATGTGGCGACCATGCGGCGCAGCGAAGACACGATGTCCACCGCCATTGATGCTGGCAGCCGGGGCATCGTCCTCGGGTTGAAAACGTATTCCACACCGTGCCGCAGCTCTCGAAGTACGGTTCAGGCGTGTCGACCCAGGCGCAGCACCAACGACTCGACGCATCGGGCCGCCACGCACAGACGGGACATCTGATGCCGCTGAGGCCCTCGTCGAGCTCGTCATCCGACTGATCAGCCGCGACCTCGCCGGGCAGCCGCGTTTCCTTCAAGAGTTCCAATGACATGACGCGACTGGGCGATCGTACTACGCGGTCCCGCACAACCGCGAAGCGGTCCTCGCACCGCGAGTCGAAGCCGAGCGCACGCACCGGCGAGCGTCAGCGAGTCGCGCGCACCGAGAGCGATAGCGAGCACCCATTATTCCGCCGTCTCTCCGGGCTCGAGCACGAGCACCTGAATTCCTTTCGGTTCGACCAGCGCCTTGAGCTCCCCCGGCGTGCCGGTCAGAGTGGGGAATGTTCCCCAATGCATCGGCACCACCTGCTTCACGCCAAGCAGATCGCATGCGCGGGCCGCGGCAGCCGGATCCATCGTGAAGCGATCGCCGATCGGCAGCATCGCGATCTGCGGCGAGTACATCTCGCCGATGAGCCGCATGTCGCCGAAGAGGCAGGTGTCTCCGGCAAAATAGATCGTGCGCTGATCTTCGAGGTGCATCACGTAGCCAGCGGGTTCACCCAGATACACCATCTGCCCGTTGTCGAAGAGTCCGCTGCTGTGGCGGGCGTCGGTCATCGTGATTCCTACGCCGGCGACCGTTTGCGATCCACCTTTGTTCATCGCCGCCAGATGCTGAATGCCCTTGCGCGACAGCCAGTCGCACAACTCCGGCGCCGCGACGACAACCGCGCCACTCGCGCGCGCGCAGGCGACGAGATCGCCGATGTGATCGGAATGTCCGTGTGACGCAAGGATCAGATCGACCTGCGGTGGCTTCTTGTGTGAAGCCGGGCACGCCGGATTGTCGGTGAGCCACGGGTCCAGCAGAATGCGCCGTCCACCAGGCGTACGCACGATGAACGTGGCGTGTCCCAGCCACGTGATCGCGAGCTTCTGCATCGTGGCGATTGTAGCTGGCTATCTCGAACCGGCATCGGATCGATGAGCGCCGCTGGCCGTTGGGCAGAGCTCTTGCCGCTCCGATAAAATATGTGGAGTGTCCGTCGAAGCCCCGTTGCAGTTCCTGTCACCACGCGAGCCAAAACCCGCCTGGCTCAAGGTTCGCGCGCCCGGGTCGCCAAACTACGTGCGACTCAAGGGCATCATGCGCGACCTCAAGCTGAACACGGTGTGTGAGGACGCGCGCTGTCCGAACATCGGCGAATGCTGGCATCACGGCACCGCGACGTTCATGATTCTGGGCGACGTGTGCACGCGCGCCTGCGCCTATTGCGCGGTGGCACACGGCAAGCCCACGGAGCTCGATACAGCCGAACCGGCGCGCGTGGCGGAGGCGGTGGCGCAGATGGCGCTTCGCTTCGCCGTGATCACTTCGGTCGATCGCGACGATCTGGCCGACGGCGGAGCATCGATCTTCGCCGACACCATTCGCGCCGTGCGGGCGCGCGTACCCTCGTGTCGCGTCGAAGTGCTGATCCCGGATTTTCAGGGGATCGAATCGTCGTTGCGGACCGTGCTCGATGCGTCGCCAGACGTCCTGAACCACAACATCGAAACAGTGCCGCGTCTGTATCGCATGGCGCGGTCGGGCGGCCGATATCCGCGGTCGCTCGAGCTGCTCGATCGCTCGCGGCGCTATCGTCCGGACATCGCGACCAAGACCGGCATCATGGTGGGTCTCGGCGAAACGGTCGAGGAGATCGTCACGGTGTTCGACGATCTCAGAGAGGCCGGCGTCTCCATTCTCACGATCGGCCAGTACCTCCGTCCTTCCCCGAAGCACGCGAAGATGCATCGCTACTACCACCCCGACGAGTTCGCCGCGCTCAAGACGACGGCGATGCAGAAAGGGTTCGTGCACGTCGAGTCAGGACCGCTGGTGCGATCCTCGTATCACGCGCACGAGCAGGCGGACGCATTCGAACACAGCCGCCTGTAGATCGTCACGTCGACGTCACAGAACTTCTGACCGCGCCAGAGTTCCCTGCCGACCGTGACAGATTCTGTCAGGCGAATCGGTCACTAATTGGAAGCTCGAAGACACGAGTGAACGCCATATCAGCGAGTTAGCGCCGAAACCCCCACTGGCGGCTATCTTGCTCTTCGCTTCCTCGCACACTTATGAGTTCGCGGAATGGTGCACACCCGTGCACGCTTCTCATTGGCTCCGAGCCGCTGCTGGCGGCGTGGAACGTTCACGCCAGTAAAGCCGCACAGGTGATTCCGGTCGTCCACACGGACGTGCCACAGGCCCTCGAGGCGATCGGGACGAAGCTTCCCGAAGTCGTGGTCATCGAGCAGGCGGTCGCAACGACTGGACCTGGCTCGACGTTGATGGCGCGTCTGCACACCGAGCGCTATACACGCGGCATCGACGTCCGACTGCTGCCTCCGGAGCGCGCTGCCGATCTGATGTCGTCGGAACCGGGCGACGTGCACCCGCAGGTCTGGTTGACGGTGCTCGCGAATCCGCTTCCGGCGCGGCCGCAGCGCCGCGCGACGCGGACGCGCACGGCCGATAACGAAGAAGCGTTCATTGATGGAAGCCCCGTGACGCTGATCGATCTCTCCGCCTCGGGCGCGCAGGTCCGGTCGACGATCGTGCTGCGTCCGCAGCAGCGCATCAAGTTCGCGCTGTCTCCAGCGCGCGGCTCGGTGAAGACGACGGCGGTGGTCGCGTGGTCGTCGTTCGAGATGGCGCCGACGCCGCGTTACCGCGCCGGCATTGCGTTCACCAATCCCATTGCCAGTCTCGGCGGGGATCACTCCGCGACGTAAGGTCCTGAGCGTCTCTCGCTACTGCGCGCTGGCCTGACGCACCTTGCGCTGCCGGCGAACCTTCACCAACGCGAAGCCCATCACGACAATCACGGCAAAAACCCAGATCATGCGTGCCTCCTCTCCGGTCTGGAACCCTACGTGTTCAGCTCGACGGCCGTGGTACTCGCCGCCGGCACGGTATCGACGAAGCGGCGCCACGCCTCGTTGATGGCGATCCGGTTCTGCGACAGCGCGGCACCGTACCAGATTGCCGACGTGCGCTTCACCGCCGCCCGCGTCCACATGCGCTGTACCGTCACCGCGACGCCGACCAGGGGCACGCGCACGGTGAAGTACGGCGGCAGCGCAGATCGCCGTTCGCCCGCCACTTCAATCCGCAGACCCTCGACGCTCACATCGAGGATGTGCGACGGCACGCCGTTGACCACGGCGTCGAAGCGATTGAGCGGCTTGCGCATCGATCGGCGTGCGGGGCGATTGTCGAGGATGGCCATCGACACGAAGCAGCCGAACATCGCGCGATCAATCGGACGTGTCAAATACACCGTCTGTCCGCTGATGCCGTCTGCGCTCGATCCGGCGCCGCTGCCGCCGATGACGATCGTCGGCACGTGCCGCGCCGCTGCCGGCGGATGCACTCCTCGCTTGAACGCATGGTCGGCATCGACGATGAGCAGTGCGAACGGCCGATCGCGCATCTCGTCTGCCGCGGCTTGAGGTGTTGGCCGCCGCACGGGCTCGAACCCGTCGGCTTGCAGCCACTCCGCAACCGTTGCACATTCCGCAGAATCCGGCAGGGAGATGATGATCCGGGGGTGATCAGTCATCCTCAGCACCGGTGCAGCGAATGTGCCACGCGAAAATGCCAATGATCTTGAGTATCTGACTGTCGCGTAACCACGACTCTGCAAGCGTGCGGAGAGATCTGTAAGGACGGATGTGCACATGCTCGCTCCGCTCGCAGGTGCCGGTGCTCGCTATCGCTCGCACAGGGGCAGGGGCTCGCTCCGCTCGCCAAGTGCAGGGCACTCGCTTCGCTCGTGCAGGTGCGGGGCACTCGCGCCGCTCGTGCAGGTGCGGGGCACTCGCTCCGCTCGCAGGTGCGGGGCTCGTCCGCCTTCGCCTTCGGCTTCGGCGAGACGCGCATGCGAAGGACTCGCTGTCGCTCGTTCGTGCGGGTATGCTGGTGCGGTATGGCTTCAGAACGTCCGGAATGGGTCGAAGTGCGGAGCTGTGGCTTTCTTCACGAGGCGGAATTCTTCAAATCGCTGCTCGAAGCCGATGGCATCGAGGTGTTCCTGCCTGACGAGTACACGCTAGGCGTCGATCCGGGGCTGGCGCCAGGGTTCGGGGGCGTTCGCATTCTCGTGCGGCAGGAGGATCTGTCCCGCGCCCGCGAGGTCCTCGAATCGAACGTCAAGAGCGTCCCGTCGGCGAATCAACGCTGACGCCGGGGAACGGCCGTGGACGTTCGCGTGATTCCAGCGTCGCGTGATGATCGGTCCACGCTGCGCCATCTGCTGCAGTTGTACCTTCATGATTTCAGTGAAGTGCTGCCGCGGGCGCCCGATCGCGACGGTACGTTTCCGTATCCCCATTTCGACGCCTATTGGATCGACGAGTGGCGGAAGCCGTTCCTCATGACGGCCGACGGCGAGGTCGCCGGCTTTGCGCTGGTGCGAACGGTGTCTGTGGTCACCGGATCCGCGGGCGTGGCCGATATGGCGGAGTTCTTCGTCGTGCGCGGCCTTCGTCGACACGGTGTGGGTCGCGCGGCGGCACACCTGCTGTTCGCGCTATTCCCCGGCACCTGGGAGATCCGGGTCATCGATCACTACGCGGCCGCTCGCGCTTTCTGGCTGTCAGTGATCAACGAGGCAGCTCAGAAACCCGCCGAACGTTCGAGCTGGGTCAACGACGGCGGAGTGCGATTCGACGTCTTTCGCTTCGAGACCGCACGCGCCGAGCGATAGCAAGCGCTTCGCACCTGCGCGAGGGCGAAGCCCGAGCGCCCGCACCTGGCGAGCAAAGCGAGGTCCCGCACCTGGCGAGCGCAGCGAGCCCGCGCACTTGGCGACGCGAAGCGGAGCCCCCGTCCCTGCCGAGCGAAGCGAGGCCGGCACCTGCGCGCGGCAAAGCCGCGCGCCCCTATTGAAAGATCCTCAGCAGCTTCGTAATCGGATCGAAATACCGATCGACCACGCGTTCCTTGAGCGGAATGATGGCGTTGTCGGTGATGTGAATGTGCTCGGGGCACACCTTGGTGCAGCACTTGGTGATGTTGCAGTAGCCGATGCCGTGCTGCTCCTTGAGCTCGGGCACGCGATCGCCGGCGTCGATCGGATTCATCTCCAGATTCGCGGCGTAGACGAAGAAGCGCGGACCGATGAACTCCTCGTGCTTGTGGTGATCGCGCAGCACGTGACAGACGTCCTGGCACAGGAAGCACTCGATGCATTTGCGGAATTCCTGCACGCGATCGACGTCGCGCTGCTGCATGCGCCAGGTGCCATCCTTCGCGTCAGCCGCCCGCGGCTTGAACTTGGTGATCGCCTTCTTGACGCGGAAGTTCCACGACACGTCGGTGACGAGATCCTTGACCGGCGGGAACGCGCGCATCGGCTCGACGGTGACCGGCTCGAGCAGATTGACCTGGCTGAGCCGCGTCATGCACATCAGCCGCGGCTTGCCGTTGATCTCGGCCGAGCACGACCCGCACTTGCCGGCCTTGCAGTTCCAGCGCACCGCGAGGTCGGGCGCCTGTTCGGCCTGAATCTTGTGGACGACGTCGAGGACGACCATGCCGTCGGTCACCTCGGTGTGGAAGGTCTGGAACGTGCCGTCACCTTCCGGATGCGTGCGCCACAATTTGAACGTCGCGGATTTCGCCATTGCGAGTGGTCTCTCCGCGGAGGCTAACGCCTCCGCTCTACGTACGCCTGCGCGCGGTTACGACTTCTGCTCTTCGATCACGTCTTTCAGGTGATCCGGGATCGGGGGCAGCGGCACTCGTGCCAACTGCATCGCTCCAGCGCTGCCCTTCTTCACCATGATGTTGAACGTCGCGAACTCGGCCACCTTGTCGGGATAGTCCTCGCGGAAGTGGCCGCCGCGGCTTTCCTTGCGATCGATCGCCGAGCGCGCCACGGCCTCCGATACATCGAGCAGGTTGCGCAGATCGAGTGCCGTGTGCCAGCCGGAGTGGTAGTCGCGTCGTCCGGTGACGCCGACACGAGAGGCGCGTTCCTTGAACCCGCGAATGCGCGTCAGCGCCTCCTGCATCTCGCGCTCGGTGCGCACGATGCCGACGAGCGCTTGCATGGTGTCCTGGAGGTCCGACTGCACCTTGTAGGGATTCTCGCCGGTCGCACCGCGATCGAACGGCGCCAGCGCTTCCTGGATCGCGCGCGTGACCGCCCCATCGTCGATGCGCGCCGCACCGTTCTCTTTCGCGTACTTCGCCGCAAACTCGCCGGCGCGCTTGCCGAAGACGATCAGATCCGACAGCGAGTTGCCGCCCAGTCGATTGGCGCCGTTGATTCCGGACGCGCACTCCCCCGCCGCGAACAGTCCGGGAATCGTCGACATCTGCGTATCGGCGTCGACACGGATCCCGCCCATGACGTAGTGCGTGGTCGGGCCGACTTCCATCGGCTCCTTGGTGATGTCGAGATCGGCCAGCTCCTTGAACTGGTGATACATGCTCGGCAGCTTGCGCCGAATGTGCGCTTCCGAGTCTTTGATCTTTTCCTTGATCCACGCGATGTCGAGAAACACGCCGCCGTGCGGCGATCCGCGGCCGGCTTTGACTTCGCGGTTGATGCAGCGCGCCACGTGATCGCGCGTCAGCAACTCAGGTGGACGACGGGCGCTCTTGTCGCCTTGCGTGTAGCGCCAGCCTTCCTCGGGATCCGACGCCGTCTGCGGCTTGTAGTTGTCCGGAATGTCGTCGAACATGAAGCGGCGGCCTTCGCTGTTCTTGAGCACGCCGCCTTCGCCGCGCACGCCTTCGGTGACCAGAATGCCGCGCACGCTCGGCGGCCACACCATGCCGGTGGGATGGAATTGAATGAATTCCATGTCGATCAGCTCGGCGCCGGCACGATAGGCCAGGGCGTGGCCGTCGCCCGTTCCCTCCCAGCTGTTACTGGTGATGCGATAGGCCCGGCCGATGCCACCCGTCGCCAGCACGATCGCCTTCGCGGCGAACAGATGGAAGCGTCCGCGCTCGCGGTCGTACGCGACCACGCCGACGGCGCGGCCGCCATCGAGAATCAGATCGACGACGGTGTGTTCCATGTGCACCGTCATGCCGGTGTAGACCGCGTGATCCTGCAGCGTGCGAATCAGCTCGAGACCGGTGCGATCGCCGACGTGCGCGAGACGCGGATAGCGGTGGCCGCCGAAGTTGCGCTGGTTGATGCGGCCGTCGGGAGTGCGGTCGAATACCGCGCCCCACGCCTCGAGCTCGCGCACGCGGTCGGGCGCCTCCTTGGCGTGCAGTTCCGCCATGCGCCAGTTGTTGACGTACTGCCCGCCGCGCATCGTGTCGGCGAAATGCACGCGCCAGCTGTCGCGATCGTCGTTGTGCGCCATCGCTGCGGCCATGCCGCCTTCGGCCATCACCGTGTGCGCTTTGCCGAGGAGCGATTTGCAGATCAGGCCAACCGACACGCCGCTCGTGGCCGCTTCGATCGCCGCGCGCAATCCCGCACCGCCCGCGCCGACGATGAGAACGTCGTATGTAAATGTGTCGTACGTCGCCATCAGAAGATTCTCGGGTCTGTGATGACGCCGATCGAGCACAGGCGAATGTAGAGATCGGCGAGCCCCACTGAGAACAGGCTCATCCACGCGAACAGCATGTGCCGGCCGTTCAATGCGCTGGTGCAGGTGTAGCAGGCCGATCGCGCAGCCGACTTCGAGACTTCGTCAACGCGGCCACCAACCAGATGCCGCATCGAGTGGCAGCCGAACGTATAGAAGGCGATCAACAACACGTTGACGAGCAGAATCACCGTGCCCAAGCCGATACCGAACTCCTCACGGCCGGTGGCTGGATTCGGAAACCAGAACGCAAGCCACACGTCCCAGGCCAGCAGGAAGATGAAGATCACCGCGATGTAGAGCGCGTAGCGGTGGATGTTCTGAATGATGAGCGGGAAGAAGCGTTCGCCCCAATAGGTCTTGCGCGGCTCGCCGACGGCGCACGAGACCGGGTCGGCCCAGAATGCTTTGTAGTAGGCGCCGCGGTAGTAGTAGCAGGTCATGCGAAACGACAGCGGCCCCGGAAGAATCAGCAGCGCCGGCGAGAACGGCAGCAGCGCGGGCCACCAATCCGGCTTCGGGCCAAACCAGGCATGCGGCGACGATCCAAAGAGCTCGGGTGCGTAGAAGGGCGAGAGATACGGGCCGTAGGTGTAATGCGCGTTCTGGAACGCCGCCCAGGTCGCGTAGACCACGAAGATTGAAAAGACCGTGAACACCGTCAGCGGTTCGAGCCACCACATGTCGCGGCGATAGGTCTCGCCGAATCCGCGTGGCACGAACCTGATTGGTGCAACTTCCATCAATGGCCTCCGAATACTATAGGAATCAGGAGTCGGGAATCAGGAATCAGCAGGATGCAGCACGCAGCCCGATTCCTCACTGATTCCTGATTCCTGATTCCTGACTCCTGATTCCTTCGCGATCGTCCGGCCTCTACGACGCCGGCACGATCGCGAGTGCCGCCTGGCCGCACTCGTTGGCAACCGTCAGATACCTGCGCACGACGTCGTTGCCGACAACGTACGGATTCTTCTCGCCTGGCTTGCG
>Ga0075434_100001912_pt1 | contig 18049 bp, 20 predicted proteins | sample RhiMethybrSRZTD3_FD_75298 | JGI IMG/M metagenome (GOLD analysis project Ga0075434, IMG submission 75298) | Populus rhizosphere microbial communities from Tennessee, USA - Rhizosphere MetaG P. TD hybrid SRZTD3 | ecosystem: Host-associated > Plants > Roots > Rhizosphere > Soil | place: USA... | reverse complement strand
CGCAGCGCAATGGCGGCCGATGTGGTGGTCTTGCCCACTCCACCTGAGCCACAGCAGATGATGATCTTGGTATCACGGTCGCCGATGATCTTGTCGATGTCGAGGAAGGGCACCGCGAGGTTCGCGTGCGGAGCCGGCGAGCCTTTTGCCGGATCTCCGTTGGTCACGGCGCCTCCAGGCTCATCTGATCCGTCAGCTGCTCAGCGATTGCGAAGATCGCCCCTTCGTCGACGCCTCCATGATCGAAGGCGATCTGAACTAGCGGTAGACCCAGTGCGGTAAGCCGATCATGGCGTTGTTGCTCCTGCAGCGTACGGGCTGCCCCGATCGCGAACTCTGAGGCCAACGCTTGGTTCTGCTTGATCGTCAGCCCGGGCACCTTCAAGACGACTGAACCGGCGGCAGCAGCCTGAAGCTGACCGCGGTCGAGGGGAGTAGGGGTCACCATGTTTTCGATCACGCTGCCGATCCGGATTTGCGTAGGTCGTAGTGCGGCGACGGCCTCCTCGGTCTCAGTGACCGGCATGTCTTCAAGCAGGGTGACAATGTGCACAACCGTGGTTGCCGAACGCAGCAGCCGCATGATCGAGTCGGCCTGGCTGCGGATCGGCCCTACCTTGGCCAGTCCTGCGACAGCGGCATGCACATTGAGGAACTGGGCGATCCGGCCGGTCGGTGGCGCATCGAGGACGACGGCATCGTACGCGTTCGGGCGGTTTTTGATCTTGCGTCGTACGGCTTCGTAAACCTTTCCGGTCAGCAGTACGTCGCGCAGCCCAGGGGCGATTGACGTGGCGAAGTCAATGGCGCCAAAGCGATCGAGCGCCTTACCGGCGAGGCTGAGGTGATAAAAGCTGTCGAGGTATTCGTTCAAGGCGTCCTCGGGATTGATCGCCAAGCCATAAACCATGCCGCCTGCTGGCGTACGGCTGATACGGCGTTCATCAGCACCGGTGAGGGTTGGCACGTCGAAGAGTTCAGAGATTCCCTGGCGTCCTTCAACCTCGCAGACCAGCACCCGGCGGCCGCTGGTGGCCAGAGCGCAGGCCAGAGCGCCGGAAATCGTGGTCTTGCCGGTACCGCCCTTTCCGCTGACGATGTGCCAGGTGTGGCGGGGGGTCATGAGACGCCTGTAATGGTGATGCCGGCGTGCGTCTTGTAGCGCCGGTTGATGGCGATCAGGTTGGCCGCGAGGGACTCGACCTGGCCGGCATTGCGGAGGCGTCCGGCGTAGATTCCGCGCGCACCTGGGATCGCTGAGGCGAGCTCGCAGACCACAACGACGGCCTCCCGGTCCTCACCAAGTACCAGCACATCGTCGTGGAAGTCATCGATGGCCGGATCATCGAGCAGCACGGCACTGACGTGGTGAAAGGCGGCGATCACTGTTGACTCTGGAAGCAGTTGTTGTGCTTCCTCGGCTGCAGAACCAGCTGGTATCTGCAGCGGGAATGGGCCACGCTTATCGAACCCCAACGGGTTAACACAGTCGACCACGATCTTTCCGGCCAGCTCATTGGCAAGCGACGACAGCAATGCGGCGTGACCGTCATAGGGCACCGTGACAATGACCAGCTCTGCTGCAGCGGCGGCGGAGTTGCTGCCGCCGGCAATCCGACCAGCTCCCTCCAACTCGGCATATTCGGCGGCTATCTTCTCCGCTCGTTCGGCGGTCCGGCTCCCAATGACGACATTGTGACCAGCCATAGCGAGTCGTCTGGCCAGACCACGGCCTTGCGGCCCGGTCCCACCGAGGATTCCGATCTTCACGCCGATGTCCGACGGCAATCGATGGGGTGCTGCGGCGCGGCGGGCTGCCGTGCTGCCTGCATGGTCACGCGCTCGATAGTACTGAGGACGCGTGCAGGGTCGCGGTGAGTGCTGGCGCGCAGTGCTGGGCCGCGCCCTGGCGCGTGGGCGGTCCGCATTCGGCGAAGCCGACCGCCCGTAAGAGTGTCAGTGGCGCCAGGGAGGATGTAGTCATGACCTCTCCATCTGACACGAATGCCGAGCCGGGCTCGGCAACTTCTCGATCATCGCGACCCAATATCAGCGTCGGCGACGTGGTACTGGACACCGACGACCCGCCCCGTCTGGCGGAGTTCTATACCGCCTTACTCGGCTGGCGGATCGAGGAGACCGAGGATGACTGGATCACTATCGGTGGCGACTCGGCGACCAAGATCGCTTTCCAGCTGGCTATGAAGCACAAGCCGCCGACCTGGCCCGACAATGCTGTGCCGCAGCAGTTCCATCTCGATCTTGAGGTGGATGACCTCGATGAAGCCGCAGCGTACGCCGAATCTATCGGTGCCCGCCGCGCTGAAAGCGGCGATCATTCGCCCGACTTCATCGTGTTCCTTGATCCGAGCGGTCACCCTTTCTGTCTGTGCTCGTAAGGGAGCCGGCCCCACCGTTGACCTCTAGAGTGAGGGCATGACGAAGTGGGAGTACGTAACGGTGCCACTGCTGGTGCATGCGACCAAGCAGATCCTGGACAACTGGGGGCAGGACGGATGGGAGCTGGTGCAGGTGGTGCCCGGGCCGACTCCTGAGAACCTCGTCGCCTACCTAAAGCGGCCCATCGCTGTCTCTGGAGCCGGTGCGTGACTCTGCCGTCACGACGGCTAGCTGATCTTGGATTGAGCCTGCCGGCCGTCGTACCACCACTGGCGGCATATGTCCCTGCTGTGCGGTTCGAGGACCTTGTCTATACAGCCGGTCAGCTGCCGCTCGTGAACGGATCGCTATTGGCCGCCGGCAAGGTTGGCGCCGAAGTATCCGTCGAAGAGGCGGTCGACTGCGCCCAAGTTGCAGCCCTCAATGGTCTTGCGGCCGTGGCTGACCTGGCCGGCGAACTCGATGCGATCTCGCGGATCGTCAAGGTGACGGTGTATGTGGCGAGTGCGCCAGGATTCACCGATCAGCCGCTGATCGCGAATGGTGCAAGTCAGCTGCTCGGCGACGTCTTTGGCCAGGCGGGTCGACATGCCCGTAGCGCGGTCGGTGTCGCAGTACTACCGCTCGACGCGCCGGTCGAGCTGGAGCTTGTGGTAGCCGTCGGTTCGACGCCAACCTTTGAGCCGCTCTGACTGAGGCCTCATGCCGTCGCACTCCTACGATGTGTTGGTTCGGCTGAGGCCAGAGCTGCCGGCGGGCATGATCGAACACGCGGCCAGCTGGACTCCAGAGTCGGTTCCCAGTGCGGCCGTTCCTGCTGCCAGCGTGATCTTGCTGCGCGACAGCGAGCGCGGTCTTGAGACCTATCTATTACATCGCCACGCACTGATGCCCTTCGCCGCTTGCATGGTGGTGTTTCCGGGTGGTCGTGTAGATCCGGCGGACTCTGAAGGCGATCTCGATCCGATTCGTCGCTGCGCGGTCCGTGAAACTGCCGAGGAGACCAGTGTTGTTTTGGAGGACGCGGACCTGATTCCCTGGGCGCGCTGGATCACCCCGGAGATTGAGCCGCGCCGCTACGACACGTGGTTCTTCGTTGCCGCAATGCCCTCGGATCAGGAGGCGATCGATATCTCGGGTGAGACCGATCGTGCCGAATGGTCGACTCCGGGTGAAGCACTGGCGGCCAGTCGCTCAGAGTTGATTAGGATGCTGCCGCCCACGTTGTCGATCTTGCTCGAGCTTGCCGATCTGCCGACCGTAGCTGACGTGATCAATCATGCGACTGGTCGGCTGATAGAGCCGGTGCTACCGCAGTTGATCATGGCCGGGAGTGGATGGCAGTTCCGCTACCCGGCTGCGCCTACTCGCGAGGCGTCGTCATGATCTCCACCGCAGCTTCGGATGAGCCGTACATCCAACTGGTCCGCGCCCCCAATCCGGGACCGATGACCTTGAATGGAACGAATACCTGGGTGATCACTGACCCGGGAGCGGGTGCGGTAGTCATTGATCCCGGCCCTGCCATTGACTCCCATCTGGAGATGGTTTTAGCTGCCTGCCAGGAACGGCTGATCATGATCGTGCTTACTCACCGGCATCTTGATCATTCCGAAGGCGCAGCGATGCTGGCGGACCGGGCTGGGTGTGGCGTACGTGCCGCCGACCCGCAGTTTCGCGTTGGTCCTGATGGGCTCGATGACGGAGAGCGGTTCACATTGGGAGCGATCACGATCGAGGTGTTTGAGACACCCGGCCATACCAGCGACTCGCGCTCACTGTTGCTCTCCGGTCCTGATCAGGTCAACCGAGTGATCACCGGTGACATGATCTTGGGCCGTGGTACGACGGTGATCACCCATCCGGACGGCGACCTCGGCGCGTACTTCGACTCCCTCGATCTTTTCGAGCGGCTCGTCCGGAATCGCGATGTCCGCGAACTGCTACCGGGTCATGGGCCGATCGTCAGCGAGCCGATGCCCTGGCTGTCCTTCTATCGCCAGCACCGCCACGAGAGACTCGATCAGGTGCGCGCGGCACTCGCGGCGGGAGACCGTACGCCCACCGAGATCGTGGCCAGGGTGTACGCCGACGTTGACCGCAGTCTTTGGCCGGCCGCCGAGCAGTCAGTTCGCGCGCAGCTGGAGTACTTGGAGCGGCAAGGATAGGTGCTTAGCAACCCTCAGCGAGCTCACTAGCGCCCCACAGGATCCTCACAGGCTTCTGAGCCACTGTCGAGCCATGAATCCGAACGAGCAGCCAGGCAGCTACGCCCCAGACTTCAGAAACCCGCAAGCTCCAGGCTCAAATGAGGAGCCGACCGTCGGTCTGCCGACCGGTCACTATGGCGGCTACACCGCCGCCGACTTCCCGGCACCACCGGGAGTTCCTCCGCTCGCCCCAAGTCCCGCCCCGGCCACAGGTTTTCAGCGGCCGAAGCGCCGAGTCGGCGCAATAGTCGGCGGCGTGGCATTAGCCGCCATGTTGGGCGCCGGGGTCGGCATCGGCTCGTACGCGTATCTGGCCGATCACAACCCGTCTGCCGGTGTCAGTGTCACGAGCGCGGCAGCGCCAAGCCCGACGCTGGACGGCACTGTAGCGGCAGCCGCCGCCAAGATTGAGCCGTCCCTGGTGACCATTGCTGTGCAAGCACAGAATGGCAGCGGCATCGGCAGCGGCATGGTCCTTGACAAGGATGGACACATCCTGACCAATAACCATGTCGTCTCCGAAGCCGGCAACGGTGGCAACATCACAGTTACTTTCCACGACGGCACGACGGCGACGGCCAAGGTCCTTGGAACATCTGAGTTGAACGACCTGGCGGTGATCAAGGTCGACGGTGTCAAGGATCTCAATCCGGTCACCTTCGCCAACTCCACAGATCTTCAGGTCGGTCAGACGGTTGTCGCGGCCGGCGCTCCGCTCGGACTCTCGGAATCAGTGACCAGTGGCATTGTGTCCAACACCGCCCGCCCAGTGCGGTCCGGTACCAACAACGACGCGGTCTATCTGGCTGTGCAGACTGATGCCGCCATCAACCCTGGCAACTCCGGTGGTCCGCTGGTCAATCTCAATGGTGATGTCGTTGGCGTCAACTCCGCGATTGCCGGTACCAGTTCAGGTCCCGACGGCGGACAGTCTGGCAACATCGGCATTGGCTTCGCGATCCCATCCGAGGTTGCCACCCGCGTCGCCAATGATCTGATCACCACAGGCAAGACCAGCAACGCCCAGCTTGGCGTGAAGCTGACCGGTACAGATTCGGAACTACCGACATCGACAGGCGTTCCGCTAGGTGAGGTCGTCAGCGGTGGTCCTGCTGAGAAGGCCGGTCTGCGCGCTGGCGATGTAGTGACTCAGGTCAACGGCTTTCACACCACGACTACGGACGGGCTGATCGCGGCCACCCGGTTCTATGCAGCCGGGACGACCGTGACGGTGACCTACGTCCGTGACGGCGGCGCTCCGCAGACCCTCGATGTGACGCTCGGCACTAGCTGATTACCTTTCCCAGCTGATTGCTTCCCGGCTCGCCCGTACCCGCCCAGGTTGAACGCGCGAGCCGGGGTTCCACCTTCTCCATGGTCTGCACAGGTTGTTGACGGTCTGCACGGGTTGCAACCTGTGCAGACCGCGCGCAACCTACGTACACGTAGGTTGCCGCACGGGGGTCGGGAGCTAATGGGTGGCGCTAGCGCGCTCGGCGCTCCACTCGCTCCACATCCAGGATGGTCACCGAGCGAGGTTCCAACCGGATCCACCCACGGGCGGCAAAGTCCGCAAGAGCCTTGTTGACCGTCTCACGCGAGGCGCCAACGAGCTGTGCCAGCTCTTCCTGGGTCAAGTCATGATGCACGTGCATGCCGTCGTCCCGCTTGTCGCCGAACCGCTGCGCCAGCTCCAATAGCTGCTTGGCGACCCGCCCGGGAACGTCAGAGAAGACGAGGTCGGCGACCACGTCGTTAGCGCGGCGGAGCCGTGCAGCAAGCTGACCGAGCAAGCCTTGAGCAACCTCCGGTCGGCCGGTCAGCCAGGGAATTAGCTCATCGTGTTCGAGTGTCCGCAGCTCGCATGCGGTAACGGCCGTGGCAGTTGTTGATCGAGGTCCTGGATCGAAGACAGATAGCTCGCCGAACATCTGGCCCGGACCCAGAACCGCGAGCAGATTCTCCCGTCCGGCAGACCCGCTGCGGCCTAATTTGATCTTGCCGCTAACTACGACGTAGAGCCGGTCCTCGGAGTCACCTTCGTGAAACAGCACATCCCCTTTATTGAGATGCAGGCTGCCCATAGCAGAAGAGAGCGCAGTAGCGGCTTCATCCTCTAAGCCAGCGAAGAGCGGCGCCTTCTTCAGGACTTCCGGATCCACACGCCCTCCCTGATCACGGTACGGCTGTCGATGGCAAGGCTACCGTTGAATGCCCCGGAACGTCAGGGTCCAAACTTGGCACTCAACTACTGTGATGGCATGGATTCGAGCAGGCCAGACGGTGTCGTTGAGTTGACATCTGATGTCGCTGATCAAGCTCCGACTGTGCCGTTCGACAAATCGCGTACAGCGCTGGTACGCCGTGCCCGAACTATGAACCGGATCCTGGCGGCCACCTATCCCGATGCGCACACCGAGCTCGACTACGGCAATCCGCTGGAACTCCTGGTGGCAACAATCCTGTCCGCGCAGAGCACTGATAAGCGCGTCAACCTCGTGACTCCTGTCGTCTTCGTTCGCTATCCCAACGCCGCCGCGTACGCCGCTGCAGACCGCGCGGAAATGGAAGAGCTCATCAAGCCGACCGGGTTTTTTCGGGCCAAGACCGACACCTTGATCAAGCTCGGGGCAGCCCTCAGCGAGCGGTTCGATGGTGAGGTGCCGAAGCGCATGAAGGACTTGGTGACATTGCCTGGCGTGGGCCGGAAGACAGCCAACGTGGTGCTTGGCAACGCCTTCGGTGTTCCCGGCATTACGGTCGATACACATTTCAACCGTCTAGTGCGACGTTTTGGATGGACCACTGAAACCGAGCCGGACAAGATCGAGATCGCCGTCGGGGCGCTGTTTCCGCCCAAGGACTGGACGCAGCTCTGCCATAACGTCATCTGGCATGGCCGACGCCGCTGCCATGCCCGTAACCCGGCCTGCGGCGCGTGCCCTGTCGCTCGCTGGTGCCCCTCGTACGGAGAAGGTGAAACCGATCCGGTTAAAGCTGCCAAGCTGGTTCGGGAGCCGCGGGGATGATGCAGGGCGCGGCTGATGCCGAAAAGTCCGCATTGGTCGGAAATTCGACGTCCAGAGACGGCTTTGGCGGTCGAAAACTCCGCATTGGTCGGAAATTTGGTCGGGGCCGGCTGGCTATGATCATCGCCACAGCCTCGCTCCTGCTGACCGGTTGTGGCGGTCCTCAGACGCCGCCGGAGACGGCTGGCCCGATGACACCACCGAGTGAGGTTGCGCCAAGCCCGGAGTCGACTGCCGGGCTCGCCACAATGAAGAAGGCGTCGGGCATCGCCGACTGTCCGAAGTCTGACCCTGATGTTGCGGCGGTACCGTCCGGGCTACCGGATGTCGTATTGCCGTGCCTCGGCGGGGGCCGGGAAGTCCGCTTGGCCGGGCTTCGTGGCAAGCCGATGATGATCAACGTCTGGGCTCAGTGGTGCGACCCTTGCCGGGAGGAAGCGCCCTACTTGGCCGATGTGGCCAGAACCAACAAGTCTCAGTTAATGATCTTGGGAATCGATCACGCCGATCCGCAGCCGACGCTGGCCATCGAGTTCGCCGAGCTGTCCACGTGGAGATACCCGCAGCTGGCCGATCCAGATGTGGTGTTACGCGCAGATCTGCAGATCAGCGGTCCGCCGCAGACCTTCTTCGTACGTTCGGACGGCACCATTGCCTATCGGCACGCTGGACCGTTCAAGTCCGCTGATGAGATTCGGGAGATGGCGCGCCAGCATCTTGGGGTCAGTCCATGACCAGTCCGGAACCGGAACGACCTGAGTGGCTCGATACCCTGACCGAAGCCCTCTCCGAGCAATCCAGGCTCGACCAGGTAGTGGCTCTCCGGCCCGGAGTCGGTGCTCGACCAGCCGCGGTCTTGATCTTGATTGGCGAGGGCCCGGACGGTCCGGAGATCATGTTCGTGGAGCGGGCCGCAGGCATGCGTACCCACGCTGGCCAGATCGCCTTTCCTGGCGGCGCGGCGGATCTCGCTGATCATGATCTTGCTGATACCGCGCTACGTGAAGCCGCGGAGGAAACTGGGGTCGACAGAACGGGAATCGACGTGCTCGGCGTACTGCCGCCGGCGTACGTGGAGGTGAGCGGGTTCGATGTCACGGCTGTGCTCGCCTGGTGGCGCAAGCCGAGTCCAGTGGCGGTGATGGACTCGAGGGAGGCTGCATCGATCGATATCGTGCCGGTCACCGTACTTACCGACCCTGCCCATCGTGCCCGGGTACGACACCCGTCCGGCTACACCGGACCGGCCTTCGAGGTGAACGGCCATCTCATCTGGGGACTCACCGCGCACTTGCTGGACGGCGTACTTGATCTTGCCGGATGGCAGCGGCCCTGGGATCGGAGTCGCGTGGTACCAATCCCGGTGCGCTACCTGACCGACCGACGGCCCGATCATGGAGGACCCGATGCCCACTGATGATCATCAGGCAGAGCTGATGGCTCGTTGGAACGCCACACTGCCGCAGCAGCCCGAGCTTGGTGAGAACCTCATCGCCCGTTACAACGAACCTCATCGGCACTACCACACCACCGATCACCTGCTCCATGTGTTGAGCATGATCGACGAGCTGGCCGATGATCATGATCTGTTCTTGGTGCGGCTGGCCGCGTGGTACCACGATGCGGTCTACGCCATCCCGGCCGGCCAAGTCAGCAATGAAGAGGCCTCGGCCCGCCTGGCCTTGCGGCAGCTTAGCCTTGTCGGGCTAGAGCAAGAGGACCTGAACCAGATTGCGCGCTTGGTACGGCTCACCGAGACCCATCTACCGGGACCACGGGATCCGGAAGGCGAGCTCCTCTGTGATGCGGATTTGTCGATCTTGGCGTCCGATCCGGCGAAGTATGCCGATTACGTTGCCGCCGTACGCGAGGAATACGCGCGGCTGCCAGAAGAGGAGTTCCTGGCAGGACGCCTAGCGGTTCTCACGAGCCTTGCTGACCAAGAAATTTTCCGCACCAGCAAGGGACGCCAACTCTCTGAAGCCGCGCGGGCGAATGTCGAGAGCGAGATCACTGAGCTCGCAGAGCGCCTCGGAATCCCTGTGGAAGGATCGGATGTGTGACCTCTGAGCCCACGCAGACGACTGTTGTTTCCGTTGACCGGCCAACCGACTGGTGGAAGTCCGCGGTGGTCTATCAGATCTATCCGCGGTCTTTTGCCGACAGCAATGGCGACGGCACTGGTGACCTTCCCGGCATCTTCTCCCATCTGGACTACCTGGCGCAGCTCGGAGTGGACGTGGTCTGGCTTTCCCCTGTGTACGCCTCTCCGATGGACGACAACGGCTATGACATCAGCGACTACCAGGACGTCGATCCGATCTTCGGAACTCTGGAGGAATTAGACCTACTTATCGCGGGTTTGCACCAGCGGGGCATCAAGATCGTGATGGATCTGGTGGTGAACCACACCTCCGACGAGCATCCCTGGTTCATCGAGTCGCGCGACCCTGATTCACCGAAACGGGACTGGTATTGGTGGCGGCCACCCCGACCGGGATCCGAACCGGGCACCGAGGGCGCGGAGCCGACGAACTGGGAATCTGCATTCCATGGCTCGGCCTGGCAGTTTGACGAACGCAGCGGGGAGTACTATCTGCATCTGTTCAGCGCCAAGCAGCCCGACCTGAACTGGGAAAACCCTGAGGTACGGCGCGCGATCTACGACATGATGAAGTGGTGGGTCGATCGAGGTATCGACGGCTTCCGGATGGACGTGATCAACCTCATCTCGAAGGATGAACTGACCGACGGTGAGCCGCCTCCCGGAAGGACGCGAGTGTCGTGCTTTTCCTTCACTGCCAATGGGCCGCGACTCGATGAGTTCCTCAGCGAGATGAACGCTGCTGTGGGACTGGATGCGCGGAATCTCCTTACCGTTGGCGAGATGCCAGGTTCGACGATCGAAACCGCTCGGCGGGCGACCGATCCGGCCAATCATGAACTGAACATGGTGTTCACGTTTGAGCATGTCAGCCTCGACATGGTGCCGGGTGGCAGTGGGAAGTACGATCTGGTCCCGCTTTCTTTGCCAGCGCTGAAAAAGAATCTGGACGAGTGGCAGCAAGCGCTCGCCGACGTCGGCTGGAATTCGCTGTACTGGGACAACCATGATCAACCGCGAGCGGTGTCCCGATTCGGAGACGACAGCCCGGAGCATCGGGAGAACTCCGCTAAGACCCTGGGGACCGTGCAGCACATGCATAAGGGCACGCCGTACATCTATCAGGGCGAAGAGCTCGGCATGACGAATAGCTACTTCACCGCCATCGAGCATTATCGCGACATCGAGGCGATCAACTACCACGCCTCGGCGATCAGCCTCGGGCTGGAGGTTGAGGCTGTGCTGCACTCGCTGTCGATCAAGAGCCGGGACAACGCACGTACGCCGATGCAGTGGGACGACAGCTCCCATGCTGGCTTCACCGACGGAATCCCTTGGCTGCCAGTGAATCCCAATTACGTCACGATCAATGCCGCGGCAGCGATCGAGGATCCGAACTCGGTTTTTCACCATTTTCGTAAGCTGATCGAACTCCGTCATGATCATGCGGTGATTGTGCATGGGCGGTTCGAGCTGCTCTTGCCTGATCATGAGCAAATCTGGGCCCTGACCCGAAGCCTTGATGATCAAGTATTGGTTATGATCGCCAACTGCTCGTCTGAACCTGCGAGCGTGCCGCCCGAGGCCATTCCGGCGTTGGCGGGCGCTCGAGTACTGCTCGCAACGCACGGGGACTCGACGACGCTTAATCTCGAGCCGTGGGAGTCACGTATCTATCTGCTTGGTTGAACTGCGTTCGGATTCTGGAGGAGGCGCAGTCTCACGATCAGCAGGTGTGTTGAGGTGTCGTGCCACAGCGATGAACGGCAATGCAAGCGCGGAACCGGCAGCTGCCAATAGGTAGGAGACTTGATATCCCCAGAGATCTGCGCTTTTACCGAGTGCAGGTTGTGCCACGATCCCACCGGCGCTGTTCAGTAACGAGTCGAAGGACAGAATGGTGGCACGCTGCTTGGAGGGGATCATGCCGTTCAAGTAGGCCTGCCGGATCGGGGCGCCGGCGTATCCCAGTAGGCCCCAGAGGATGATCAGCCCAACGACCGCCCAGAAGTTGGCGATCAGTCCGATGAGCACCAGCATGGCCACGGCCAAAGCCTCCAAGATCAATAGGGCTGAGGTGCGACGCTTGAAGGTTCGACGGATCCATGGTGTCAGCAGCCCACCGACGATTTGGGCTGCGGCAACGAGTGCTGCCACTAGTCCGGCAATCCCATAAGCCTGCTGGTTGCCCCATAGGTTCAGCAGGTGGGGCTGCAGTGCGTAGAAGATGTAGATGCCGACGCCGCCACTGAACATTCCGGCAAGCATGATGGCTCGCACAGCCGGGACCTTCAGGCCGTGTTCGATCGAGCTGTTCAGGATTGTCTTCATTTCCGCCACCGGCCGCTCCCCCCGCGCCGGGGTGAAACCTAGGTCGCGCATCATGATCAACGCCACCACGAACACCGCCAGCAGGATGGCAGCCCGCGCCACGTATGGCGCGCCGAGATTGATCAACTGCGCGAGATAGCCGCCAGCGACTGAGCCGGCCAGCATCGTGGCGCCGACTACGACTTGACCACGTGCGAAGACACCTTCCAGCTGACCCTGGAATCGGGTTGCGGTCAGCGCGTCGACCAGCCAGGCATCCGTTGCGCCTGAGAAGAAGGTGAAGCCGAGCCCAAGGAGCGCTGAGACGATCGCCCACCAGGCGAACGCAGCGCGGTGATGCCAGAGCAGCACGTATAGACCGGTGGTCGCAGCAAGAGTCACGGTGCCGCACAAGAATGAGGCGCGTCGTCCCCACCGGTCGGCAACAACGCCAGTCGGGATTTCGAAGAGCACCATGCCAGCGGTGTAGCAGGCGTTGGCGGCGAAGGCCTCGAAGTTCGTCAGACCGGCGTCGAGCAGGAAGATCGTGTTGATTCCCCAGATCAACGAGGCCGCCAGGGTGTTGCCTGCTGAAAGTATGTAGTAGGTGCGGCGGACCGTTTTTGAGGTCTGCTTCACTCGACTGACATTAACTGTCAGATACGACAGAAATGTGGCATGAGCCTATCCATGGGCGCATAGCTGCTGGGTCAGCGACCAGCTCGCTGTGGTTACAGCGCAGTCAACCACTCGGTAATCGCCCTCGTTACCACCTCCGGACTTTCCTCATGCGGCAGGTGTCCGACGCCCGGCAAACTGATCACGTCGTGGCGTGCGTCGACCCACTTCTCTGCCGCCGTCATCGCCCAAAGCGGAACGAGTTGATCTTCCTGGCCATGGATCGACAGCAGCGGGACCGAAATCGGCCGTCTGAGAGCCCGCCGGAAGTCCCGGCCCATGCTGCGAAAGTGGTTACGGACGAACATCCGCTGGTACTCCAAGGCGCAGTGCGGGCTAGGCCACAGCATCAGGGCGTCTCGATAGTGGCGAGCCTCGTCTGCGGTAAGGAGCCCAGCACCATCGACGGCCCGGCTGCGGAGCAGTTCCTCGACGTAAAGGCCGTCGTCGGCCATGATCCGCCGTTCCGGAAGCAGGGGCAGCTGGAAGAAAGCCAGTGTCGGAAGGCTGGTGCGCCACGGAAAGCCCAGCGGGTGCGGAGCGGCAACAGTTACCATCGCGCGCACCGGCGATGGGGCGTACGCCAATGTTGCCCAGCTGGCTATGCCGCCCCAGTCATGGCCGACGACTACGCCTGTTGAGAACCCGAGACTCTTGATCACTCCGCTGACATCGAAGGCAGTGGTTTGCGGGTCGTATCCGCGCGGTGTCTTGTCGCTCGCTCCGTAGCCGCGCAGGTCCATAGCAGCCGCACTAAAACCGGCGTCGTCCAGCGCTGGGATTTGTCGCCGCCACGCCCACCAGAACTCACCGAACCCGTGTAGCAGCAAGACCAACGGTTGCCGAGGATTGAAGTGTTCTCCGATGGCGACGTGGAACCGGATTCCGTTGGCAGCGACGTCCTGATGCCGCCATGGCCCGTCAAGCAGGATGTCGCGTACGCCGGCTCCTGCCATGGCGGCCGGTGACTTTTCGCCCGATGTTGGTTACGTGATGATCATGTAATGGCTTTGGTCGGAGGAACGACCTCACCCTCGATCTGCGGTGCATTCGCCGCCGCGAGCGCGCGCTCCGCGGCCCCCTTTACCTCGGCGGTCGCGAGGTTGGCTTGGGCGATCGTCCGCTCCGGGGGCCTGATCCTCCTGACGATCAGATAGCCGACCCCAGCGAGGATGCCAGCTATCAGCAGCAGTGCGACGGCCACGATCAAGAAGGAAAGCCACCCTGCCACGCCCGCCGCGTACAGGCCCAAGGCGGCAGAGATATAGAGCAGAATCGTCGCGCTGAGCGCGAAGTATCCGGCGACCCCGAACAAACCTACGCCGGTGCCACCCTTCTTGGCAGCTGGCATCAGTTCGGCCTTGGCGAGCTCCATCTGGTCCCGCACCAGCAACTTCACGTCGTCGGTGATGTTCTTGATGATCTCTCCGACAGCAAGATCAGCCACGTCCGCTCCTCTCGTTAACTGGAGAGCCTATCGATCTCTTATTGACGTTTCTCGCCACATAACTGCGAGTATCTGGCTAATACCCGATTCGTGCCGGCATCTCCGGCCTTGATTGGAGAAACGCGAGAGTGTGCATCCAAGGAGGACGCGAGTTGTCGCTAGCTGGTGACTGTCAGATGCGGTTGCTCGGCTAGGCCACGCAGCTAGTCCGCCGACGCCTTCGCTGTCTCCAGATTCTCCTTGATCAAGTCCATCACGGAGGAGTCTGTCAGGGTCGTCACATCGCCCAGTTCACGGTTCTCGGCAATGTCTCGGAGCAACCGGCGCATGATCTTGCCGGAACGGGTCTTGGGCAGCTCGTCGACCACCATGATCTGCCGCGGCTTGGCAATTGCGCTGATCTCCTTGGCGACGTGATTCCGCAACTCCTGTACAACCTCAGGGCCGCCCTCGCCCGCGTCGCCGCGCAAGATCACGAACGCGACGATTGCCTGCCCCGTCATCGGATCACTCGCGCCCACAACGGCTGCTTCGGCCACCTTGGGATGCGATACCAGCGCCGATTCGATCTCTGTTGTGGACATGCGGTGACCCGAGACGTTCATGACATCATCAACCCGGCCAAGCAGCCAGATATCGCCGTCCTCGTCCTTCTTCGCGCCATCACCAGCGAAATATTTCCCCGGGAAGCGTGACCAGTAATTTTCGATGTAGCGCTGATCATCGCCCCAGATAGTGCGCAGCATTGCCGGCCAGGGCTTGTTCACCACCAGGTAGCCACCATGCCCGTCGGGCACGCTGTGTGCTTCGTCGTCGATCACATCGACCTCGACCCCTGGAACTGCCCGCATAGCCGCGCCTGGCTTGCCATTCGTCACCCCGGGCATCGGCGAGATCATGTGCATGCCAGTCTCGGTTTGCCACCAGGTGTCAACCACCGGCGTACGATCACCGCCGATGTGGTGCCGGTACCAGATGTAAGCCTCTGGATTGATCGGTTCACCCACCGATCCCAAAAGGCGTAGGGACGATAAATCGAAAGCCTCGGGAACCTCGGCGCCCCACTTCATGAACGTACGGATCGCCGTCGGTGCGCAGTACAAGATCGACACGCGGTACTTCTCGATGATCTCCCACCAGCGGCCCTTGTGCGGGGTGTCCGGTGTGCCCTCGTACATGACCGACGTCGCACCATTCGCTAGCGGACCATAGACCAAATACGAGTGTCCGGTCACCCAGCCGATGTCTGCGGCACACCAGTAGATATCGGTTTCTGGCTTCAGGTCGAAGACACCCCAGTGCGTATACGAGACTCCGACCAGATAGCCGCCGGTGGTGTGCAGGATGCCCTTTGGCTTACCCGTACTACCGGAGGTGTACATGATGTATAGCGGGTGCTCGGCAGGGAATGACTCGCACTCGTGCTCATCGGACTGCTTACCGACGAACTCGTGCCACCACAGGTCGCGTCCCTCTTCCATGGGGACATCAAGCTTGGCCCGCTGGACAACCAGCACCTTTTCTACGTCGCAGCCGTACTTCAAGGCTTCGTCGACGGCCGGCTTCAGCGGTGAGGCGTTGCCGCGGCGATAGCCCCCATCGGCGGTGATCACGAACTTAACGCCGCAGTCGATCACTCGGGAGTAGAGGGCGTCGGAGGAGAAGCCGCCGAAAACCACGGTGTGCGGTGCACCGATCCGGGCGCAGGCCAGCATCGCTACTACTGCCTCGGGAATCATCGGCAGGTAGATCGCTACCCGATCGCCGGTCTTTACACCGAGCTCCAGGAGGGCGTTCGCCGCCTGCTTCACTTGCCGGGTCAGCTTGGCGTAGGTGATCACCTGGGTGTCCCCGGGCTCCCCCTCGAAGTAGAAGGCAACCCGATCCCCATTGCCTGCCTCGACGTGCCGGTCGAGGCAGTTGTACGCCGCATTCAGCGTGCCATCGGCGTACCACTTGGCGAATGGCGTGTTGCTCCAGTCAAGGACCTGGGTCGGTTCGGTCTCCCAGCTAAGCCGCTTGGCTTGCTTGGCCCAAAAGCCCTCGAAGTCTGCCTCGGCTTCGGCATATGTCTCGGCCGTGACGTTGGCATTCGCGGCGAGGTCGGCGGGTGGGGCAAAGTGCCGGTCCTCGTGGAGCAGGTTGTCCAGGGCCTCATCAGTCACGACTACATCTCCTCACAAGCATCGATGATCGGGGCGGGCGGCGACCCGATCTGCCGGGCCGCTCAGCCCACTTATCTCAGCCTACAGAGCCTGAATTTTCAGAGTTTGATGCGTAGCACGTCATCGAAATCATCGGTGATCACCAGCTTTGAGTGATCAACTTTGACCCGCCAGCAAGATGTCTGGAACGGCAGCATCAGCGGGTCAGGCCGCCGCGCGGAGCTGTCGTAGAGGGCACCAACCTCATGCAAGAGACGCTCGCGCGCCACCGGGTTCAGCTGTCCAACTGCTGGGCGCCGCCCGACCATGGAGATCAGCCCGTCTCTGGTGATCGGCATCCAGTTGCGGAAGTTACGGCGCTCGAAGAGACCGAAGTAGGGACTTTCGGCGACCATCTCGACACTGTCCTCGCCGTAATCGCCGCGCATGGCTTCTGGATCGGCTTCCCGCATCAGGGCGATCAGGCGTCGTACCCACGGGACTGTGTCGTCGCGAGTGTTGTACGCGATCGCAAGATGGCCGCCTGGCTTGAGAACGCGGGCGATTTCGCTGAGTGCCAGTTCTGGCGGGTATTGGTGGAGCGTCTGTGCGGCGGTGACCACATCGAAGTGGCAGGAAAGGAACGGCAAGGATTCCACCCGACCAACGACATGCCGCTGCGTGCCGAGACGGGCGGGCAGATCAGCGACCAGCTCAACCGTCCGATCGATGCAGAACACCTCATGACCGGCGTCGGAGAGCATGGCGGCGAAACCACCGTGTCCTGTTCCAAGATCGAGTACGCGCATTGGCTCCGGGCCGACCATCCATGCGACCGCAGATTCCGGAACGGGAGTCCGTCGGCTTGCCATGGTGGAAACTTTAGTGGTGCTGGACCCGCTTGCTGATCTTGCGCGATTCGAGGGCGTGGCGTCGGCGGTAGCAGCTGCGATCGAGGCCGTGGATGCGGTCCTGCGGGATCGTGGGCTGCGAAATGTCACCGAAGAGCAGCTGAGCCAAGCTCTTCTCCTCGGAGCGAGGGCCAACGCGGAGTTGACCAACGCCCCTCAACGATGGCAAATCGGGGCCCTGCGCTTGTCCGCCGAGTTGGCACCTCTTGCGGCTCTGATCAGGGTGGCGCCGGCACAGGCGCTGGCGCGGGCGCATGCGCTGGTGGCCCGTGGAGTCGTACCGGATAGCGAACTTGGGAAGATCGGCGCTCAGCCAGGAAGAGCCAAGGCAGAAAGGGTCCAGGCAGAGAGGACACAGCCGGAGATCGCAGCACGGATAAATAGCCTCGGCGAGCTGCTGACCGGCCACACCCGGGCGCCGGCGATTGTCGTGGGTGCTGTTGCGCATGCCGAGATCGCAGTCGTGGCGCCGTTCGGCGAAGCCAGTGGATTGATTGCGCGCTCAGTCGAACACCTGGTGCTGATCGCTGCTGGGCTCGATCCGTACGGCGTGATCGTGGTCGAGGCGGGGCACGCGGAGAGCGGGGCCAGCTATTCGCGTGCGCTTGAGGCGTACGCGGACGGGAGCGTTGAAGGGGTCAGGGCGTGGTTGCTGCGATGCGCGGCGGCCGTGGCACGCGGCGCACAGCTCTCGCCGGTCGGCAACCGCTGATTTGTTCGCTTCTCTTGCTCGCCTCTCCTCGGAGGTGTCGAATTTCCGACCAGTGCGGACTTTTCCATCTCAGCGGAGGCGTCGACCGGTCGAATTTCCGACCG
>Ga0075434_100001911_pt1 | contig 18049 bp, 16 predicted proteins | sample RhiMethybrSRZTD3_FD_75298 | JGI IMG/M metagenome (GOLD analysis project Ga0075434, IMG submission 75298) | Populus rhizosphere microbial communities from Tennessee, USA - Rhizosphere MetaG P. TD hybrid SRZTD3 | ecosystem: Host-associated > Plants > Roots > Rhizosphere > Soil | place: USA... | reverse complement strand
CTCGGCCAGGTTGCCCTCCACGAAGAGCTGGCACGCTCGCAGTGCCTCCTCCACGACTGCATCCTGGGAGGCGACGGCGGCCTCCTGAAGCTGGCCGTGGGGGCGCAGCGCGAGCGATTCCTCCTCCCCGTGCTCCGCGGCGAGCTCACCGCCTCGCTCGCCTTCACGGACGCGCGGGAAGGCCCGCGCACCACCGCGGCGCGACACGGCGACGGCTTCCTGATCTCCGGAGTGAAGTCCTTCGTCACGGGCGGACCACAGGCCGACCTCCTCGTCACCATCGCCCGGGTGCTGGACAACCCGGGCGGCCCCACCGGCACCGCTGTCTTCGTGGTGCGACGCGATGCGCCCGGCGTCACCTTGCGGCGAGAGATCCGTACCCTCGACGGCGCGCTTCACGGCGAGTTCGAGCTGGCCCGGGTGGCCGTGACCATGGACGACGTGATCGGCGAGATCGGCCAGGGCCTGCCGCGCGCGCTCGAGAGCATCACCGCGCTGCGCCTGCGGGTGGCGGCCACCGCGTGCGGCGCCGCGCGCTGGACGCTCGATCACGCCCTCGCGCAGGCGCGCCGCCCGCATCGCACCGGCGTCTCCCTCGGCGAGCGCGAGCAGGTGCAGGCCATGCTCGGCCAGAGCGCGATGGAGCTCTTCGCGGCGCGGGCCGCCGTCTACGCGGCCGCCAGGGCCGCGGAGGCGGGCGACGGCGCCGAGGTGGAGGTGGCCATGGCCAAGGCCGTGGCCACGGAAGCGGTCGCCCACATCGTGGATCGGGCGATGCAGCTCTGGGGCGGCGCCGCGGTGGTGGAGGGACATCCCCTGGCGCGGCTCTACCGTCGCATCCGATCGTGGCGCATCGCCGAAGGCACCACCGAGATCCTGCGGCTCACCGTGGCGCGCCGGCTGCTCGCTCCTGAGCCGGCGGGAGAAGGAGATCGAACGCATGCGTCCCAATAAGCTCCGCGAGCTCCTGCAGGCGGGCCAGCCGACTCTCGGCACCCACATCCATTCCGCCTGGCCCGCCACCATCGAGCTGGTGGGACACTCCGGCCTCTTCGACTACGTAGAGTTCGCCGGAGAGTACGCGCCCTACGATCTCTTCGCCCTCGAGAACCTCGCGCGCGCCGTCGACACCTTCCCGCACCTGTCCGCCATGATGAAGATCGAGCAGCAGCCGCGAACCTATCTCGGCGTGCGCGCCATCGGATCCGGCATCCAGAACCTGCTCTTCGCCGATTCGCGCACCCCCGCCGACGTGGCGGAGTGCGTGGCCGCGGTGCGGGCGGAGGCGCCGGGACACGGGGGCATCCACGGGGTGGGCATGCGCCGCGACGTGGGCTACGTGATCGACGTGGGCTCGCCCGCCTTCGTCCAGGCCCTCGACGACGCGGTGGTGGCCATCATGATCGAGAAGGCGCCCGCCGTCGAGAACCTGGAGGCGCTCCTCGCCGTGAAGGGCGTGGACATGGTGCAGTTCGGCCCCGCGGACTATTCCATGTCCATCGGCCTCGCCGGACAGTGGGATCATCCGCGGGTGGTGGAGGCGGAGCGGCGGATGATCAGGACGGCGCTCGCCGCGGGCATCGCGCCGCGGGTGGAGATCAGCCGCCCCGAGCAGGCCAAGCCATACGTCGATCAAGGCGTCCGCCACTTCTGCATGGGCTGGGACGTCGAGATTCTCTTCGACTGGTTCAAACGCGAGGGAGACACCATGCGCAAGATCCTGGAGGGCCGGTGAGATGCGGGCATCGTTCTACGAGGGCGCCGGACATTTCCGGACGGGCACCGCGCCCGAGCCCAAGGCGGGGGCGGGCGAGGCCGTCCTCAAGATGAAGCGAGTCGGGATCTGCGGCACGGATCTCCACATCTTCCAGGGACACCTGGATCAGCGCGTGCCCAAGGGCGGCATCATCGGCCACGAGACCTTCGGCGAAATCGCCGAGGCGCCCCACGGCAGCGAGCTGTCCGCCGGCGACCGCGTGGTGGTCGAGCCGCTGCGCGTGTGCGGCGTCTGCCGCGCCTGCACCATGGGCGCGCCGTTCCTCTGCTACAAGCTCAAGGTTCTGGGTGTGGACGTGCCCGGCGGCATGCAGGAGTACTGGGCGGTGCCCACGGATCGCATCATCAAGGTGCCGGGCTCGCTCACCGACGACCACGCGGCCGTCATGGAGCCGCTGGCCATCGCCACCCACGACGTCACCCGCGCCAAGGTGGGGCAGGGCGACGCCGTGCTCGTCTTCGGCGGCGGCCCCATCGGCGCCCTCATCGCCCTGGTGTCCCGCCATCGCGGAGCGCGCGTGATCGTCTCCGAGGTGAATCCGTATCGCGTCGAGCTGCTGAAGTCCCTCGGCCTCGAGGTGATCGGCGCCGGCGTGGACGTGGTCAAGTTCGCCAACGACTGGACCAACGGCGAAGGCGTGGACGTGGCCTTCGAGGTCACGGGCAACGCGGCGGCGGTGCGGCTCATGACCGATGCCGTCCGCGTGTGGGGGACGATCAGCGTGGTCGCCATCCACGCCGAGCCCATGGCCGTGAACCTCTACCCCATGTTCGCCCGCGAGCTGACCATGCACGGAAGCCGGCTCTACGCCCGCGCGGACTGGGAGGAGGCCATCCGTCTCGCCGCCGCCGGCGCGGTGCCCGTCGGCCCGCTCGTGAGCCATAAGATTCCCCTCGAAGGTTTGCAGCAGGGGATGGAGCAGGCCCTCAAGGGCGGACCGGTGATGAAGGTCCTCGTGGACCTCTCGGCATGAGAGCGCGAGCCGTCCCCGCCGCGGTTGAGCGGGTCGGGCGTCTGGAGTAGACTGCCGCCATGCCCACCGCGCGCGTCAACGGAATCAACATCTTCTACGAGGAAGCCGGACAGGGGACCCCGCTGGTCTTCGTCCACGAGTTTGCGGGAGAGGCGAAGAGCTGGCACCTCCAGATGCGCTTCTTCGCCCGGCGCTATCGCTGCATCGCCTTCAACGCCCGCGGCTATCCGCCGTCGGACGTGCCCGACGATCCCAAGGCCTACTCGCAGGACCTCGCCGCCTCCGACATCGTGGGCCTCCTCGACGCCCTCAAGATCGACAAGGCCCACGTGTGCGGGCTCAGCATGGGCGGCTACGCCGTGCTCCACTTCGGCCTGCGCTGGCCGGAGCGCGCGCACTCCCTGGTCGTCGCGGGGGCGGGCTATGGCAGCGTGCGGAGCGAGACGGAGAAATTCCGCCGCGACGTGGCGGAAACGGCCAACCGCTTCGAGCGCGACGGCATGAAGGCGGTGGCGGAGTTCTACACCAAAGGCCCCACGCGCGTGCAGTTCATGGACAAGGATCCGGGGGGCTGGCAAGAGTTCTACGACATGTTCTGCGCGCAGTCCGCCAAGGGTCACGCCCTGACCATGCGCGGGGTGCAGATGACGCGCACCTCCATCTACGACCTCGAGGAGGGGATGAAGAAGCTGACCGTCCCCACCCTCATCATGACGGGCGACGAGGACGAGCCGTGCCTCGACCCCGCCATCTTCATGAAGCGCGCGATCCCGTCCTCGGGCCTCGTGATCATGCCCAAGGCCGGCCACACCATCAATCTCGAGGATCCCGATGGATTCAACCGGGCCGTCCTCGATTTTCTCACCGCCGTGGACGCGGGACGCTGGCCGCAGCGCAATCCAGCCTCGCTCAGCGCCTCGGCCATCCTGCCGCCCGAACCCACGAGAGAAGGAGCGCCGAGACGATGAGCCTGCCCCTCGAGCCCTATACCGTCATCGACCTCACGCGGGCCCGCTCCGGACCCACCTGCGTGCGCCAGCTCGCCGACATGGGCGCCAAGGTGATACAGATCTCCGCCCGCGAGGACACCGAGGGCGACTTCGTCCGCCGCGGCTTCGACTCGCTCAACCTCCACCGCAACAAGCGCTCGCTCACCCTCGACCTCAAGTCACCGCGCGGCGTCGACATCATCAAGCGCCTGGCCGCCAAGGCCGACGTGGTGGTGGAAAACTTCCGTCCCGACGTAAAGCACCGCCTCGGCATCGACTACGAGACGCTGTCCAAGATCAACCCGCGGATCATCTACGGCAGCATCTCCGGCTTCGGCCAGACCGGACCCTATCGCGATCGCCCCGGCTACGACCAGATCGCCCAGGGCATGGGCGGGCTCATGTCGGTGACGGGCCTGCCCGGGCAGGGGCCGGTGCGCGTGGGCATTCCCGTGGCAGACCTGACCGCGGGCATCTTCCTCGCCCAGGGCATCCTCTGCGCCCTCATCGAGCGCGAGCGCTCCGGCAAGGGGCAGTGGGTCCACACCTCGCTGCTGGAAGCCATGGTGACCATGCTCGACTTCCAGGCCGCGCGCTGGCTCATCGACGGCACCATCGCGCCGCAGGCGGGCAACGACCATCCCACGGGCATCCCTACCGGCGTATTCAAGACCTCCGACGGGCACATCAACATCGCGGCCTCCGGCCAGACCATGTTCCGCCGTCTCTGCGAGGCCCTGGGCACCGAGCCGCTCCTCGAAGATCCGCGCTTCAAGACGGCGCCCGAGCGCTCGAAGAACCGCAAGGCCCTCAATGCCGAGCTGGAGAAGGCCATGGCGAGCAAGACCAGCGCGGAGTGGGTGGAGCTGCTGAACGCCAAGGGCGTGCCCTCGGGGCCCATCCTCAACATCAAGGAGACCTTCGAGAACGAGCAGGTGCAACATCTCGGGCTCGCCGTTCCCGTGAAGCACCACGCCCTCGGCGAGATGCGCCTGCAGCGGCCGCCCGCCACGCTCTCGCGCACGCCCGCCTCCGTGCGCACGGCCGCCCCCGACATCGGCGAGCACACCGACGAGATCCTGGGCGAGGTCGGGTTCTCCGCGGCGGACATCGCGCAGCTCCACGCGGACAAGGTCGTGTAGGGCCATGGCCGATCGCCTCTCCCCGGCCGAGGTCGCCGCGCTCCTGGAGAGCGCCGTGGCCACCATCCGCGCCGAGGTCGCCGCGCTGCCTCCCGCGGTGACCACCTTTCATCCGGGTGAGGCCGAGTGGTCAATCAACGAGGTGATCGGCCACATCATCGAAGCGGAGCGGCGTGGTTTCGCGGGACGGATCAGGACGCTCCTCACCAGCAAGGACCCGCAGCTCGAGGGGTGGGATCAGAACGAGGTGGCGCGCGGCCGCCGCGACGACATGAAGCCCGCGGCCAAGCTCGTGGCGGAGCTGGAGCGCATGCGGGCGGAGAGCGTGGGCCTCGTGCGCGGGCTCAAGCCGGGCGATCTCACGCGGGGCGGCCAGCATCCCAAGGTGGGCTGGCTGCGCGTGGAGGATCTCCTCCAGGAATGGGTCCACCACGACCGGAACCACATCCGCCAGATCCTCGGCAACGTCCAAGCGTGGGCGTGGCCGCACATGGGGAACGCGCAGAAGTTCTCCGGCGAGTAAGCGGACACGGCCCGCCTCGCCGGCGGGAGGTGCAGCATGTACGAGCACGATGCCGACGACGAGTACCTCGGCGACGACCTCGAAGAGCACGCCATCAGCTCCGCGGTGTTCAACGACACCGTGAGCATCCTCTCTCCCGCCGAGCCGGTGTGCCTTGGCGAATCGGTCAGCGTGAGCGAAGCAGCGCAGCGCATGCTCCAGGCCCGGCAGGCCGCCGTGCTCGTGGTGGACGCGGCGGGCCGGCTCACGGGCATCTTCACCGAGCGCGATCTCCTCACGCGCGTGGTGGGGCGCGGTCTCGACCCCAAAACGGCCACCCTGGCCGCGGTGATGACCCGCGAGCCCGAGGTGCTGTCGCCCCGGGACCGCGTCGCCTACGCCGTGCACTGCATGAGCGTGGCGGGTTACCGCACGGTGCCCCTGGTCGACGCGGAGCGCCGGCCCATCGGCATCGTCACGGTGAACGACGTCATCCGCTGGCTCGCCAACCACTTCCCGGCCACCGTGCTCAACCTGCCGCCGGGCGGCGACACGCTGAAGCGCCCCGGCCAGGTCGACAGCGGCTAGATCACCCACCCTCACCCTGCCCTCTCCCTGGCAGGGAGAGGGATGAAGCCGCCCCCTCTCCCCTCAGGGGAGAGGGTAGGGTGAGGGGTGCCGAGGGTGAGGGGTGCCGAGGGTGAGGCGCCGAGGTGAAGATCTAGCCGTTCATCTCGCGTAGCAGGGTCTGGAGACGGGGGTCGTCGAGGGACGGCTGGAAGGCGGGGTAGAGCTGGGTGCGGTCACAGATCCCCGCGTAGCGCTCGCGCAGCTTGGCGCCCAAGGTCTCCCAGGTCGCCGTCACCGCCACGTGGTCGAGCGTCTCGTCACTGATCAGGTCGGCCATGCCCTTCCAGTCGCCCGCGAGGCTCCTGGCGTGAAGTTGCGGCACCAGGTGGTCGAGGCCGTGGACGGCGAGCACCGCCTGATACGTCCGCGTAGAGGCGTAGAAGGCGATCTGCTGCTTCACCGCCTGCCGGTTCCTGGCAAGCTCGTCCGGGGTGTCTCCCAGCACCACCATGGTGGAGGCTCGGAAGGCGAAGTCCTTGCGCGTGCGCCCCGAGGCGCGCAGTCCTTCCTCCACCGCGGGGTGCAGCACCTCGCGCAGGTACTTCGGGGTATGGAAGGAATGCACGTGGAGGCCGTCGCAGATCTCGCCGGCCATGCGCGCCATCCATGGATTCACTGCCGCGATGTAGACGGGAATGTGCGCGTGCTCGATGGGCCCCGGGTTGAAGAATGGCGTCATGAGGTCGAAGCGGTAGGACTTCCCGCGGAAGTTGAGCGGCGTGCCGTTCTGCCACGACTCCCAGATCGCCCGAAGGGCCTGGATCACCTCGCGAAGGCGCGGCCCGGGAGGCTGCCACGTGAGGGAGAAGCGCCGCTCGTTGTGCGCCTTCACCTGCGTGCCCAGGCCCAACACGAAGCGGCCGCCCGAGGCCTTCTGGAGATCCCACGCGGTGTGCGCCATAATCATTGGGCTGCGCGGGAAGGCCACCGCAATCGCCGTGCCGAGTTGTGCGCGCGTGGTGTTGGCGGCGGCCACGGCGAGCGGCAGGAAGGGATCGTGCTTGGTCTCCGCGGACCACAGCGCGGTCACGCCCAGCTCCTCCGCACGCCGCGCATAGGCGGGGATCTCGCGGAGGTCCTGCGTCATGAAGCCGAGATCGAGCTTCAGGCTCACTGACGGCTCAGTACTTGTAGATCGAGAACTCGATCTCCTTCTCGGTGATGAACTCGAGCAGCACGGGAATGCCTTCCTCGGTCTTCTTCACCGCGCGCTGGATGGCGGGCACGATGTCGCCCGGCTCCGTCACCCGCTCGCCGTAGCCCCCGAAGGCCTTGGCCATGTCCGCGTAGTTGCCGGAGATGTCCGTGCTGCGGAACTTCTCGGTGGCCGTCTTCATGATGGGCAGCTCGATGGCCATGGAGAAGTTGTTCAGGAGCACGGAGAGGATGGGGATGCGCTCGCGCACCGCCGTCTCGAAGTCCATGCCCGTGAACCCGATGGCCGCGTCGCCCCACACGTTGATGCAGAGCTTGTCGGGGTGGGCGAGCTTGGCCCCCATGGCGAGGCCCAGGCCGTAGCCGAGCTGCGTCGTCTTGCCCCAGCCGATGTACGAGAGCGGCTCCGTGCACTCCCAGAAGGGGGAGATCTGATCGCGCGGGCTGCCCGCGTCGTGGGTGATGATGGTGCGCGCGGGATCCACGGTCTGGAGCAGATCGCGGATCACGCGGTACGGCGAGATGGGCTTGGCATTCGAGGTGAGCTTGGGCATCCACTGCGCCATCCACTCGCCCTTGAGCCGCTTGATCTCCGCGGTCACCGCGGGCCCGCGGCCGCGCGGCTTGCCCTTCAGCCGGTCCTTCACCTCGGCGAGGAGCGCATCGAGGGTGAGGCCGGCATCGCCGATCAGCGCGTGCTCACAGCGCACGTCCTTGTTCACGTCGGCGGGATCGAGGGTGGCGTGGATGATGGTCTTGCCCTTGGGCATGGCCACGCCGTAGTTGGTCGTGCTGAAGCTGCAGCCGATGCCGAAGATCACGTCCGCGTTCTTCAGGAACTCGTGGAGCTGCTTTGACACCGAGCGCCCGCCCGAGCCCAGCGAGAGCGAATGGTTCTCGGGAAAGGCGCTCTTGCCCTGGAGGCTCGTGGTCACCGGCGCTTCCAGGAGCTCGGCGAGCTGGCGGAGCTGGCTCCACGCCTCCGCGTAGTGTACGCCCTGGCCCGCGTAGATTACCGGGCGCTCCGCGGCCACCAGGGCCGCCGCCACCGTGGCCACCGCCTGCGGATCGGGGCCGAAGCGCATGCGCGGCGCCGGCGTGTAGACGAGGGGCTCCGCGACCTCTTCCTGGAACACGTCGACGGGGAACTCCACGAGCACGGGGCGCGGCCGGCCGTTCTTCACCTGGGTGAAGGCGCGCCGCATCGCATCCGGCACGGTGTCGGGCATGATCACCTGCTCGATCCACTTCGTCACGTGCCGGTAGTTCAGGGCGGAGTTGAAGTTGGGCGGCAGGTTGGTGATGCGGCGCGGATAGCCGCCGGGCAGCACCACGATGGGCACGGAGTCGCCGTAGGCCTGGGCCACGCCGCCGAACGCATTCTCGGAGCCGGGGCCGTGCTGCATGGTGAAGACGCCGATGCGCTTGCCCGAGGTGACGCGGCTCACGGCGTCGGCCATGTGGAGGCCCGTGCGCTCCTGCCGTACGATGATGGTACGGATGTCCGCCTGGGCGGCCGCCTCGATGATGGAGTTGACGGGATAACCGATGAGGAACTTCACGCCTTCGCGCTTCAAGATCTCCGCGACCGCCGCGACCGCCTTCATGGGCTCTCCTTTGATGTGAGGGTACGAGGTGAGGACGCCGGCCATGCTACCATGTCCGCCCGGAGTAAACCCATGAGCGAGAGCGAGATCATCTGGCGGCCCACTCCCGAGCGCATCGCGCGCGCGCGCATCACCCGCTTCATGCGCGCCCACGGCATCGGCTCGCTGGAGGAATTGCTGCGGCGGAGCGTGGCCGATCCCGAGTGGTACTGGAGCGCCGTCTCCCGTGACCTGGGCTTCCGCTGGATGCGCCCCTACACGCGCGTGCTCGACGCCTCGCGCGGCATCGCGTGGCCGCGGTGGTTCGAGGGCGGGCTCATGAATCTCTCCGACAACTGCGTCGATCGCCACGTCGACGAGGGGCGGGGCGAGCAGCTCGCCATTATCTGGGAAGCCGAGGACGGCGAGGTGCGCACCTGGACGTATCGCGAGCTGTCGCGCGACGTCAATAGCCTCGCCAACGTCCTCACGAGGCTCGGGGTGGGGGCGGGGGACGCGGTGGGCCTCTTTCTCCCCATGTGCGCGGAAGCGGCCATCGCCCTCATGGCTATCTGCCGCATCGGCGCCATGTACTCGCCGTCCTTCTCGGGCTACGGCGCGCAGGCGGTGGCCGCGCGCCTCGAGGACTGCGAGGCCAAGGTGCTCATCACCGCCGACGGCTTCTCGCGCCGCGGCCAGATCGTGAAGATGAAGGAGACGGCGGACGAGGCGGCCGCCCTGAGCCCATCCGTCCGCCACCTCCTCGTGCTGAGGCGCGTGGGTCGCGAGGTGCCGTGGACGGCGGGCCGCGACGTGTGGTGGCACGAGGCGGTGGAGCGCGAGTCCGACCGGTGCCCGGCCCTGCCCGTGGAGGCGGACACCCCGTGCTGCATCACCTACACCTCGGGCACCACGGGCAAGCCCAAGGGCGTGGTGCTGACCCAGGGCGGGCTCCAGATGAAGATCGGCCACGACGCGGGCTACCTCTTCGACCTGGGCGCGTCGGATCGCTTCTTCTGGCTCACCGACATGGGCTGGGTGATGGGCACCATCCTCATCCTGGGCGGGCTCACCAACGGCGCCACCCTCGTCCTCTTCGAGGGCACCCCCGACTATCCCAAGCCCGATCGCCTCTGGGCGGTGGCCGAGCGCCACCGCGTCAGCGTGATGGGGCTCTCGCCGACGGCGGTGCGCGCGCTCATGCCCTACGGCACGGAGTGGCCGCGCCAGCACGAGTGCCGCGAGCTGCGCATCTTCGGCTCCACGGGCGAGCCGTGGAACCCCGAGCCGTACCGGTGGGTGTTCGAGCACGTGGGGCGCGGCCGGGTGCCCATCATCAACTACTCGGGCGGGACGGAGATCTCGGGAGGCATCGTGACCTCGTTCCCCATCGCCCCCATCAAGCCCTGCTCCTTCAACGGGCCCACCCCCGGCATGGCCGCCGACGTTTTCGGCGAGGACGGCCGGCCGGTGAGGGGACAGGTGGGCGAGCTCGTCATCACCCAGCCCTGGCCGGGGATGACCGCGGGCTTCTGGAAGGATCCCGACCGCTATCTCGAGACCTACTGGTCGCGCTGGCCCAACGTCTGGGTGCACGGCGACTGGGCCTACATCGACGAGGACGGCTTCTGGTTCGTTACCGGCCGCTCCGACGACACGCTCAAGATCGCGGGCAAGCGCGTGGGCCCCGCCGAGGTGGAGTCGGTTCTGGTGAGCCATCCCGCGGTGGCGGAGGCCGCGGCCATAGGCGTGCCGCACGAGATCAAGGGCGAAGCGGTGGTGTGCTTCGCCGTGCTGCGCCCCGGCGTCTCGCCGAGCGAGAAGCTGCGCGGGGAGATCTCGGATCTCGTGGCGCACCAGATGGGCAAGGCGCTCAAGCCCGAGCGCGTGCTCTTCGCCGCCGAGCTGCCCAAGACCCGCAGCGCGAAAATCATGCGCCGGGTGATCCGCGCGACGCATCTCGGAAAAGATCCCGGCGATCTCTCCTCGCTCGACAATCCGAACGGCGTCACCGCCATCACGCAGGCCACGTAGGCGCGGTGTCAGCGCAGTAACGCACTCGATCGCGCCGGCCGTTCTCCAAAAACGGTTGGACGGGTGACGTCGAACGCCGGCCCTCACCGCGGAAGAATTTCGTGGCGCGCCCCAAGTGCCGGAATTCTCGGCCCGGGTCTCCTCGCCGCCTCGGCGGTACGTCGCTTGCTACGTACCCAGGCCCAGGAGACCACGATGCGAGTCAAACTACACAGACCAGAATCGAGACGGCGCCCACGGACCAAGGTGAGCTGGCCGGTGACGGTGGAGGTGGGCGACCGTGTCCTGCACGGCGAAACCCTTGACGTGAGCCAGTCTGGCGTGAAAGTGCGCCTGGCCGAGCGACTGCACGATGCGACGCTGGCCCGGCTGCACATCGATCCCCCTCACGGATGTCCCATCGATGCCCAGGCCATCGTGTGGCGCAGGGACGAGGACGGCCCTGTCTTCCTCTTCCTCAAGAAGGCACCCTCCCTGCGCCTGGACGCCCCGGACGGAGGCGCGCCCGTGCCGCGCGTGCCGACCATCCTCGTGGTGGACGACGACCAGAACGTGGGCGCCTTCGCGGTGGACGCCCTCGGCAGCGCGGGCTATCTCGTCCTCTCCACCCACGATCCCGTGGCGGCGCTCCGCATCGCCAAGGACCGCGAGGGCGACATCGACCTCCTGCTCGTCGACGTGATCATGCCCCTCATGGACGGCCGCGAGCTCGCCCGCCGCGTGGTCGCCCTCCGCCCCGAGGCGAAGGTGCTCCTCATGTCGGGCTTCGAGATGTCGGGCCTGCGGGAGACGGGCTGGCCGTTCATCGCCAAGCCCTTCGGAGTGACGGAGCTCATCGAGCGAATCGAGGAGTGCACGACCTCGAAGCGGCGGCCGTCGGTCTTCGCGGCGCCCCGGCGAGCGGCCCGCTGACCCCCCGCGAATGTCCACCAGCCAAGTAGCCGCACGCACGGGCAACGAGCCTGCTCGCGCCGCCTCTTCGAACGGGCGCGGACGGCTCGGCGAGATCCTCCTCCAGTGCGGGGCCATCAGCGAGGCCCAGCTCGAGCACGCCCTCGCCCAGCAGACGCAGCTGAAGATGCCGCTGGGCAAGGTCCTCCTCAAGCTGAACTACGTCACCGACGAGACGGTGCGGCAGGCGCTCAGCAAGCAGCTCAACATCCCGTACATCGACCTCGAGAAGGTCACCCTCGACCGGCGTCTCGCCCGGGTGATCAACAAGAGCTACGCGCGCCGGCATTCGCTGCTCCCCATCGCCCAGGTCGGCCGCACCCTCACCGTGGCCATGGACGATCCCACGGCGGCGGCGGTCATCGACGAGCTGATGCAGCTCACGAGCTTCGGCATCACCGTGGTCACCTCCTCGAGCCGCGCCATCCAGCGCGCCTTCCGCCGGCTCTACGAGGACTCCGTGGCCGAGACCACGGAGACTCTCGGCGCCAACCTCATCATCAGCCCGGTGGACACACCGGCGGAGACGAGCGCGCCGTCGTCGGCCACCCGGGACGAGGGGGCGACCCGCCGGGCGGACGAGCTGTTCCGTCAGATCCTCTTCCGCGCCCTCGAGGAGAACTGCAGCGATATCCATCTGGAGATGCTGCCGTCGGGACTCCACGTGCGCTACCGCATCGACGGCGTGCTCCGCCAGCCGCACTTCGGTCCGCTCCAGGACAACCTCGACCAGAACATGCGGGAGATCACCTCGCGGATCCGCATCCTGTGCAAGCTCGACATCGCGGAGCGGCGCCGGCCACAGGACGGGAGCTTCCAGGTCACCGTCAATCGCGGGGGGACCAAGGTCACCATCGACTTGCGCGTCTCCGTCATCCCCAGCTACTCCGGGGAGAGCGTGGTCATCCGCATCCTCGATCAGACTCGCGCTCCGCGCTCCATCGCCGCCCTCGATCTCTCCCCCGTGGTGTCGAGCCGCCTCGAGGAGCTGATCCAGCGCCCGACCGGCATCTTCCTCGTCACCGGCCCCACCGGCTCCGGCAAGTCCACCACGCTCTACGCGTGCCTGATGAAGCTCCACCGGCCCGAGATCCGCATCCTCACCGCCGAGGATCCGGTGGAGTACGTGTACGAAGAGCTGAGCCAGGCCGAGGTCAACGAGGACATCGGCAACACCTTCGCCGCCTATCTGCGTGCCTTCCTCCGCCACGACCCCGAGATCATCATGGTCGGCGAGATTCGCGACCAGGAGACGGCGGAGATCGCCTTCCGCGCTGCCCAGACCGGCCACCTCCTTCTCAGCACGCTCCACACCAACAGCGCCATCGCCGCCCTGCCGCGGCTCCTCGACCTGCAGATCGAGTCGTCGCTCATCGCCTCCTCCCTCATCGGGGTCATGTCGCAGCGGCTGGTGCGCCGAATCTGCCTGGGCTGCCGCCAGGAATACACGCCGTCCCCGACCGCCCTGCACGAGTTCTTCGAGACGGTGCCTCCGCGCCTCACCTTCTATCGAGGGGCGGGCTGCGCCGACTGTGGCTTCAGCGGCTACAAGGGGCGCATGATGGTGGCCGACTTGTGGGTGCCCGACGAGCAGGACTTGGGGATGATCACCCGGCAGGCGCCTTTCGACGAGCTGTGCGAGAGCGCGCGACGCACCACCTACAGCATGGCCCAGGACGCGCACGAGCGGCTGCTCGCGGGGACCACCACGGTGGAGGAGCTGCTCCGCGTGCTCCCCTACGGCGCCATCGAGGAGCATCGCGCGAGATTCTCCGGCTGAGATCGCGCCGGGCTTTCGGAGTATACAGGGAGGCGTGCCCGATCCGGCCGCCCGCCCTGCCGCCGTCCTGATCGTCCTCGCCGCCCTCATCGCGAGCTGCGCCACCCCATCCGCGCGCGCCCCCCGCGGCCTGGCCGCTGTCGAGCACATCGTCGTCATCTACGCGGAGAACCGCAGCTTCGATCATCTCTACGGTCTCTTCCCCGGCGCCAATGGCACCGCCAATGCCACGCCCGCGCAGTACACCCAGGTCGATCGCGACGGCACGCCCCTGACGCGCCTGCCCGCGGTGTGGCGAGGGAAGGCGCCGGTCCCGGAATTTCCCACCGACCTGCCCAACCGGCCCTTTCGCATCGACGCCCCGCCCATCGGACTGCCTCTCTCCACTCCCACGCGCGATCTCGTGCATCGGTACTACCAGAACGTGGAGCAGATCAACGGGGGCCGCAACGACCGCTTCGTCGCCGCCTCCGATGCGGGCGCGCTGGCCATGGGCTACTACGACGGCTCCGCGCTCCCACTCTGGCAGTGGGCGAAGGACTACGTCCTCGCCGACAACTTCTTCATGGGCGCCTTTGGCGGCTCCTACCTGAATCACTTCTGGCTGATCTGCGCCTGCACGCCCGAGGACCGCGGCGCGCGCCCAGGCCTGCGCGCCCAGGTCGACGAGCGGGGCTGGCTCAAAACGCGCCCGGGCTCTCCTGCCTCCGTCCTCGACGGCCCCCCGGACTTCCTGGACGGTGCCGTCACGCCCGACGGCTACTCCGTGAACACGACGCAGCCGCCCTGGCAGCCGTCGCGCGTGCCGCCCGCCGTGGACGGCGATCCCCGGGGCACCGATCCCGCGCGCCACACCTTGGCACCGCAGACCCAGAAGACCATCGGTGACACGCTCACCGCCAAGGGCGTCACGTGGGCGTGGTATGCGGGGGCCTGGAACGTGGCGCTGCAGGACGGGATGCAGCCCCCGGGCCGGCCGCGTCGCGTGATCGAGACCACAGCCAACGGCGCGCCCTGGTTCGCCCCGCATCATCAGCCCTTCAATTACTTCGCGCGCTTCGCCCCGGGCACGCCGGACCGCGAGCGACATCTCAAGGACTACGCGGATCTGCTCGTGGCCATCGAGCAGGGGAGGCTGCCGCAAGTCGCCTTCTACAAGCCGCAGGGCACGCTCAACCAGCACCCTGGCTACACCGACGTGCTCTCCGGGGACATCCACATCGCGAAGGTGGTGTCGCTGATCAAGGCGAGCCCGCTCTGGTCGTCCACCGCCATCATCGTCACCTACGACGAGAACGGTGGCTTCTGGGACCACGTGCCGCCACCCGCGGGCGATCGGTGGGGGCCGGGTACGCGCATTCCCACCCTGATCATCTCGCCACGCGCCAAGCGCGGCTTCGTCGATCACACGCCCTACGACACCACGTCGATCATCAAAGTCATCACGCTCCGCTTCGGACTCGAGCCGCTGCCCGGAGTGCGGGTGGGGGCGGGCGACCTCTCCAACGCCTTCGAGTAGGGCTCGCCGGCGCCTACTCGCTGGCGTTGCTGGGCGACCAGATGCTCTACGTCTTCCTTCCCTCGCATCCCGCGGACGCCGGCATCGCGGCATCCAGCCTGGGGCTCGACCTCTCGGCCAATCGCATCGTCCGCCTCGCCGCCAACTCGATGGGCGGCCTGCTCTCGGATCGTCTTGAACGGCGCCGGCCGTATCTCCTCGGCATGGTCCTGGCGCTCGTGTCCACCGCCGGGTATCTCGTCTCGCACAGCCTGGGCCCGCTCCTCGTCTGCCGGATGCTGTGGGGTGTCGCGTTCTCTCTCCTCGCGGTGGGCGGCGTCTCCCTCATGCTCGACCACTCCACGGAGACGGAGCGTGGCCGCATGATCGGCCTCTACCAGGCCCTGCTCGCCCTCGGCACCTTGCTGGCGTTGGTGCTGTCGGGCTTCCTCACCGATCTCCTCGGCTACCGCGGCACCCTGATGGTCTACGTGCCGCTGACCGCGCTCGGCCTGGGCCTGGCGCTCTGGGTGCTGCGCGGCGGGGAGTCGGCCCACGCCCACGCGCGGCGCGCCAAGGGATCGACGCCGGGTAACCCTCGCTGCCCTTCGCGGGCTGGACCCGCGCCTGCTCGCGCCCGCCTACGTCGCCTTCACCACACACTTCGCGGGAAGCGGGGTGGTCATGGCGACTCTCGGCGTCTATTCTGAAGCAGCTCGCGGCGGAGCCGGGGCCGGCTCGTGGATCGCGCCCGTGGCCTCGCTCACCGGCCTGCTCCTGGCCGCGCGACGGCTCGCCAACATGATGATGACGCCCGTGGCCGGCCACCTGCTGGACCGGCTCGACGACCGGCGCATCATAGCCGCGGCCGGGGTGCTCAGCCTGCTCGCAGGCTTCCTCGTGCTGATGGGCGGCCGGAGGGTGGGTCTGGTCGTCGTCGGCGTGGTCCTGGTCGCTCTGGGCGAGGAATTCTCGCAGCCGGCCCTCGTCGTCTGGACGGGAGACGGCGCGCCCGTGCACGTGCGCGGCGTCGTCATGGGCGGTCTCTCCACCGCCAGCGACCTCGGCGCGGCCCTGGGGCCGCGTCTCAGCTTGAAGGCAGCGGGGCGATGGCAGTGCTCACGGCCGCGCTGCTCCTAGGCAACGCCACGGCGCTCGTCCCGCGGCTCATCCCCGGCGCCAACGCGCAGGCGTTCGAGACCGGCGAGAACACTCGAGTCGTGCAGGACCAGATGAGCTTCTTCATCAAGTCGTTCTTCTTCGTGCTGATTGGCCTAATGTTCCCGACCTCTCCGAGGCTGATCCTGCTCGGCGCCGTCCCGGTGCTGCTCCTGCTTGCCGCGCGCATCCCCGCTGTCTGGCTCGCGACCCTCGGCCTGAGACTCTCAAGGAAACAGTCCTGGATGCTGATCATCGCGGTCCCACGGGGACTCGCGGCAGGCGTCCTCTCGGCGATCCCCGTCCACTACGGGATCGCCGGTCCCGACTTCCCCCCAGCCATTTTCTCTCTGATCGTGACCAGCATCCTGGTCTTCTGCCTGGGTGTGACGCTGGTCGGGCGGATGCCCGATGAGGCCGAGCCGAGGCCTGAACGCGTACGGCATGAGACGACGAGCGGCGCACCTCTTGGGGGCGCTGGAGGCCACTCCGGCCCGGACTGAAGCACTCCGTGCACGCGAGATGCGAGCCACTTTGTCCGGAACTGCATTCGCTGTCCGTCTCCGGCTCCGACAGCGACGTGCCCAGACGCGCGTATTCCTCCTTCGGCCCCGTATCGTTCGCTTTGCGGCAAGCTTCGGCGTTGAGCCCGTCGACGACGGCTCGTCTTGACGCCGCGCGCGCTCCGCTCGTAGCATACGAGCGCGTGGACGCCATCGATCTCTTCCTCTCGCGGTACGGCGACCTTCATCAGGGGCTGGTCGAGGGGCTGCTCACGGGCCTGCCCGAGGGACAGCTGCGCGCCCGGCCGCATCCCGGCGTCAACACCATCGTGTGGCTGCTCTGGCACTCCGCGCGCATCGAAGATCTCGCGGTGAACCGTTTCCTGGCCGACTCGCCCCAGGTCCTCGACGAGTGGCGCGATCGCCTCGGCGTCCCCCGGCGCGACGTGGGCACGGGCATGAGCGACGCCGAGGTGGACGAGCTCTCGGCCCGCATCGATCTCGCCGCCCTGCGCGGCTACTGGGACGCGGTGACGGCGCGGACCCTCAGCCTCACCGGCTCGCTGCGCGGCCCGGATCTGGCGGCGGTGGTGCCGGCCGCGCGCGTGAAGAGCGTCGTGCAGGCGGAGAGCGCCGTCGCTCCCGGCGTGGAATGGCTGACGGAGTTCTGGGCGGGCGGTCGCACCCGCGCCTGGATGCTCGCCCAGACGGCGCTCTTGCATCCCTACGGGCACTACTACGAGGCGCGCGTCACCGCGGGACTGTGGGGCGCGCGCAGCCCCTGATGCGCCGTCTCTAGGACCGGCGCAGCGCTCGGGCGACCTGGGCGAGGCGGGACAGCGAGCCCAGGACCTTCGCCTGATCGTTGGTGATGTGCCGCACGATGATGTCCGTGTAGCCGAGGGGAGCCAGCGCGCGGAACTTCTCCGTCACCTCTGCCGCCGAGCCCCACACGAGGGCGGAGGGGTCGAACCCGCGGTAGCCCGTCTTCACGATGGCCTGCGCCACGGATTCCGCCTCCGCGGAGGACTCGCCCACGTAGATGTCCCGCCGGATGGCGACGGCCGACGGCTTCCGGCCATGGCGCGCGCAGGCGTCGAGATACCACTGGGCCTGCTCGCGCGCCGCGGTCATGGTCAGGGACGGAGAGGCGAGCCAGCCATCGCCGATGCGCGCCGCGCGGTCGATCGACACGCGCGCGCTCGCCCCGATCCAGTACTCGACGGGCTCGACGGGACGCGGCGTGACCCGCGCCTGCTCGACGACGAAGCGTCCCTGTGAGGACACCGTCTCCCCCGCGAGCAGCCGCTTGACGATGTCGAAGGCCTCCTCGAAAGCGGATGGCCGTTGCTTGATGTTGGCGCCCATGGC
>Ga0075434_100001910_pt1 | contig 18049 bp, 13 predicted proteins | sample RhiMethybrSRZTD3_FD_75298 | JGI IMG/M metagenome (GOLD analysis project Ga0075434, IMG submission 75298) | Populus rhizosphere microbial communities from Tennessee, USA - Rhizosphere MetaG P. TD hybrid SRZTD3 | ecosystem: Host-associated > Plants > Roots > Rhizosphere > Soil | place: USA... | reverse complement strand
CGCCGCTGAAAGCGCAATTCCTCCCAATCGGTATGAAACCCCTCTTTAGAATACTGTTTTTACAGTAAGCCTATACCCTATAACGTGAGCAGGTATAACAACCACAGATTGGACACAGCGACTATGGCAGCTTCGCAAGATCAACTCATCGTCATCGAGAAGCATACACCTGATTCCACTGGGCAGAGTTGCCACCTTCCGCGTCCTGCAGATCTTCCGCTAACAAAGCGCTACAAGTATCGTATGATCGCCTTAGCGGCAGTGCATGGCTATATCGCATGCCATATTATTTTATGGCATGTCTTCGACATCAAGATTTGGGGCAAGACCGCGATGATGGGTGTGCCATCTCTCGCCAACGGGACTATCAACGCGGCCTCGATTATGGTCATCTTAATTTTAGGCTCAATATTTATCTACGGGCGTGGGTTTTGCGGCTGGGTCTGCCACATGCGAGGCGCCATCGAATTCGCCGACTGGATCTTACGAAAGCTCAAGGTGCGTCAATATCTCAACATGCGGGAGAAAAATGTTCTGGTCAACACACCGCATCGATGGCTTTTGAGGATAGGTGCTTTTTTTGTGCTCCTGTTGCCGGTCATCATTCTGATTCACAATGTCGGATTCTCTCCCAAGGTCAACGTGATGGCGCCGTCGCCACTCGCTGATAATCCCGGCTACGGAGGCAAAGCGTTCGCGGAAACCGCCTTCTTTAATTTTGAAATTAGGCCGACCTGGAATGACGTCCTCTTGGCGTTTGGCATGGCCGTGTTTATTCAATTTACGATGAGCATCGTGCTGAACCTGCGCTACGGACAGGGGGCATTTTGCCGGATCTTATGTCCGTATGCCCCGATGATGGCGCCGCTCATGAACATCTCACCGGTACAGAAAAAAATCACACGTGTGGCGCAATGCACCGGCTGTCGCGACTGCAGCAATGCCTGTCCGCAGGGCATCGATGTCAGCCGAGAAATCTTCCACTTCGATGGGAAGGTGATAAACACCGAGTGCATCAAATGCTATGCCTGCATTGATGCCTGCGATGATCACGTCCTGAAGGATACGGCCGCACCGGGTGTTCCTCAAACTGATCGGCTCAAGCCTTATGAAAAACGCCCGTGGCAGCAGGAAGTCGTTCGCAAAGACGGGTTGCTTACTAATGCTAGACACATGCAGCTATTTGAGCCACTTGGACCGGTCACCGACTTCATGTCCATTATCGTCGCCCTCATTTGTGGAGGCATTACCTCTCGATTCGGCGGGTTTTGGTTTTATCCGGGAGCCATCCTCTCCTTCATCCTGTTTAGGGAGTGCTGCTTGTATGCCAAGCGCTGGTCTTCAACTTCAAAAGAAAAACAATCGCCTGCGGTGCCAACCTGATCACGGGCTCCACCTGTCGAGGAGGATTCAATGAATGGATTCGATAAAGTAAAAGATTACTCTAATCTGATTGAAGAGTTTGCGATCTATCTAAAAGAGAATAAATCTCTTTGGCTGGCACCTGTTATCTTCGTGTGCTTACTATTGAGCGCACTTGCCTTCTTTCTAGAAGGAAGCGTGCTCGCCCCGGCGATTTATTCGATTTTTTGAACGAGGCTGATCCTCCTGACCGCCGACAAAGCGACGCGTGACGTATGTCTTGTGGATGTAGGTGGGATAGTGGCCACTAGTTCACTGGGGCAGGCTTGCGAACCATCGGGCAGCATGCTGAAAATCATCGTTGATGTCTCCATTTCCTTTCTATTCATAGACTCCGCCGACTCCCGCTGCCCCGTAACACCTGCCAAACGCAGTTCGCGACGACAATTTGTTCGAGTACTGCGGAATGAATCATCTCAAAGCCGAAAGACACTATTCAGCTCACAGGACAGAGAAAATCGGGCCTATCTATATCAGCGTGAGAATTTTCTGTTTGAGGTCTCTAGTTGGAATGCCTCGCAGGGTCTTCCTACTCTATCTAGTGACCCCAACGCTGCTCCAGGTCACGATGCTGCCTGCAAGAGTTCCTTTCACCCTGACCGGCCGCCCTATCACCGCTTTGTCAAAAAATGCCAAGCGGCCGATCGCTCCGTACAGTCCAACAAATTCATTCTCCGATATCCCGGCCGTATCTATGCTGGTAGCGGCGAGCAAGATATGGGGATCGACCGCCAATTGTAGAGGCGCTTGAAAGACAATGCTGGTAGATGGACTGGTTCGTTCCAGCTCTGTGGCCACTACGCGCTGCCCCTCAATCAGTCTCGCGTGAACTCTCATATGGTCGCCAATCCGGATGTCGTCAAAGCGGCTAGGAGTATCTTCGTCTTCCGTCACCGTTCGAGCGTCCCATGCGATGGGAAGTCCGGGAAGACCGGCTAGGGTGAGAGTGCTGGATTGCATGTCGATCGACTCGACATTGGATTCTATTTCGACATTCTCTTTGAAGACCACCTGTTGAGCTTCCAGCACGCCTTGTACCAATACCCCATGAATGAACACGTGGACGCCAACTGTGAACTCGCTTGCCGTGCCTTCTTCGAACTGAGTCTCTGCCGAGACTTTTATCGGATAGTTATTGATCGCAAACCAACCAGGCTGTGTGAGCTGAGTGATAACGCCTTCGATTTTTGCCTCGGCACTGTCCTCCACAGTGAGGCCGAATGACTTTACCCTCGTAGCCGTGAGCCTGGCGCCATACGGCACTTCACTACGCGGTTGCCATTCGTCCCCTCCTCGCACGTGGACAAGGAAGCCATTCCAATCCGTCGTCCCACTGCCCGCAATCTCACTGATGTCCGCCGATGAGTACTCCACAATAAGTTGGCCGATTTCGAACCGTTGAGCTCGCGCATCGTGGTTCTTGATGAGCCCCTGAACTTCATACTGCGGCTTGCCGGTGCGCTTCATAATCAAGGTCGCCACAATCTGACCGTCGCCCGCGACTAGGCCGCTTACCTCAACGACGTCGAGTCCTGGTGTGAGGTTACGGACAGATCGGCCGGGGACGCTGGCATCGATCACGGTTTTTGGATCTAGTGCGATAAATTGCCCGAGAACGAGAAGGCTGGACCCATCCTGGGCGACAGACTGTACGACCCCTTCCAGGGTACCTTCGAAAGTAATGATGTCGGCTATGCGGGTCACCGCATTCGGGTCCGACGATTGCACCCTTCCTTGGACGCCTACGACCATGCCAAGTTTCAGGTTGTTCTCCCTGGTGCACGGCTCATCATCGATGCAATAGATGGCATTGGCGTTGTCATATTCTGTCCCAGAGACAAATACGCTGCCCAGCTTGGTAACCGGCCCCGAGGAGACGCTGGCGACCGACCCGGTCCCACCAATGCCGCCGCCAGCACGAGGGCTAGGACCGCACGAAGCTATACCCAAGAAAGCCAGTGTCAGGACAGCCGCCAGGCAAGGAGAATGGACCGGGAATCGTGTGGGGCCATGTAAATGCATTATCCGTCCTGATCAAGCCGTTCTTCGAAATGATACACACCCAGGCCCACCCTCAGCCGTCCCTTGCCCTTGACAGTCGGATTCACATCGCGGTCGCGATGAGAAAGCCATCGATCCAACGATTCAAGCATTTCTTGGGTACGCGCCTGGGCGACCACCTGGAAGGCTTGGGCTGATTCCGCCGGTACATTGTCGTACACCACTTTGCGTTGGACCCTCGGTCCGGACGGGTTTCCATATATATTATGGTCGATGGTCGCGATTAAGTCGGCTGTGTCCTGTCCGAGAACGGCCAACTTTTGGTCCGCGCCCTTCTGAGGAATGTACCCTCTCACCGCTACGCCGATCCGACCATCCTTTAACTGCTTCACAGCGCCCACACGCACGAGTTCATCGAGCATCGCTCGGACAGGGATATCCCCGCTATAGCGTTTGACCAATGCGCTGAAAGACTGTCGTCTCCCGCCCATGCGGAGCGGAAGTGGATGGCCCCTTCCATCTCCAAAATCCGGATCGCGAAGCCATCCGCTAATCACTCGAGCCGCACGATTGTATTCGTCTCCATATCGATCCGCACTTTGAACAGGCATATCGAGGAGCGCTTGAACTTCCTTGCGGGTTAACCCCGTGAGGATGGCAATGCGCGAGATCGTAGCCTGCTTCTTGCCGATTCCGAATTCATTACGAGCCACCGTCACGTAGGTGTCCTTCGTTATTTCATAGAAGGACTTCGCGGACATGCCATTGCGAAGCAGGATGCGGACAAGCGGTGGAAGTAATTTGCGGATTGCAGCAGGCAGTCCTTTGGAACCCATCGAGGTGGGAAGTTATTCCCACACCTAACGGATGTCAAGGATGGAAGGGACGGGTACCTCAAAGGAGGGGTAGAACCTTCCTAGGCCGCTGGAATATATTCACCGAGTTATTACCTTCGTAGTACACCAACCGTGGGGGGGCTATGACAACGATCTTCATAGATTCTCTTCTCGATGATGCCGGTCGCAGGAAGCGGCTCTATGGTGGGGACATCTTTATATTCTCGCCAAGGTCCAGTACGCTGGCGTTGTGTGAGTTCGCGCGGCAGATGATCGAGGAGGCTTTTGGGGAGGACCCCCAGCATGCGCAGTACCGCATGCCGGTTGAGGAATTTGTTGCCATCTTCGCGCCCCTCAAACCAAAGTTTATCCATCATCCCGAAACGAAGACGCTGATTCAAAAAGTCTTGCTCGACATTGGCTGCGATTTGCGTGAAACGTATTTCGATGTCCCTCGCTTACGCGGTGTCACGAGCCATGGGTACCTGACGTCGGGCGTTGGGTATGCGTTCCCTCCCCATCGCGATACCTGGTTCTCTGCTCCTATGTGTCAAGTCAACTGGTGGCTACCGATTTATGACATTGAGGCCGAAAGCTCTATGGACTTCCACCCACAGTATTACAACACACCGATCGAAAATGACTCCCATGCCTTCAACTATTTCGAATATAACGCCACCGGCAGGAAGAATGCCGCACAACATATTAATTCAGATACTCGAAAGCAGCCCCGTGCGCTCCACCTCGTTGACCGGGAACCTGCTTTCCGCTTCGTGGGTCGGCCAGGGAGTATCATCTTTTTTTCAGGTGCCCACCTCCATTCCACTGTTCCGAACACATCCGGCCGGACGCGGTACAGCATCGATTTCAGAACCGTTAACTACACCGATGTCAAGACGCAGGTGGGTGCGCCCAATATCGATTCGCACTCTCCCACAAGTGCGTTGAGGGATTTCATGGGTGGAATGGATTTCGCGCGGATCCCCGACGAACTCATCAAACCTTACGAGCAGGAAGGTGCTTCAAGGAGTGGAGAAAGGGTCTTTCGGCCAGACTGATCAAGCACATAGAGCGCGACATTCATACCATGAGGAGGTCACAATGACGATGAAGCGAACCTCACTACACCTCGATGATCAAGACCTAAAGGCGCTGGACCGCCTGGCTAAGGTAGAGACGCAGCGGACTGGCAGTCGGATCAGCGCGTCGCAGATTGTGCGTCGGCTTATCCGACAGTTTCTGCAGTATCAGCCTTCGTTTAGCTTTGCGCAGGATCAGGCATACGACAAACAGCCTCTGGAAGCGATGATCGTGCGTGATGAGGACGGGACAATCCGGTATTGGAGCAGAGAAGCTGAGCGCATTTACGGGTGGACGCCGCAAGAAGTGCTTGGGGCGCGTACGCACAACCTGTTCAAGACAAAGTTTCCTACGGCACTGACTAGGATCGAAAAAGAAGCGCGAGAAAAATTGTCATGGGAAGGGCAGCTAATCCATAGGCGTCGTGATGGCTCCCTGGTCACGGTCAAGAGTCGCTGGAATGTGCAGCGGAATCCGGATACCAGATCACTCACAGTCATAGAAGTTAACGCAGAGCGTGCCGCAGCATAGACCCCATTACGGCGCAATGTTGCCTGAACAAGGTAGTTCTTTGCACGCAACATGGAAACCGGCCATCCGGCTTGCCTCAACCCTGCAGAATGACTGGGCGATCGCTAACTATCACTCTTTAGTATTATTGACGCTTCACTGGTCGTGGGAATATATTCCCATTCCGTCACTTATTTGTTGCTACCTTTGTAATAATATACTGGCCACCATGACTTCATGGAAATGAGGACGTGTACAGTTTGCTTCTAGGATGCAGCATGCCAACCCAAGACCGGTATACAGCCAGCCCTTCTCAGACTGATCCGCCACAGTAACCAGGGAGATGTTTGTATGCAAACACATCATCTGAAGGTTGCAATCTTAGCGGGAGGCGTCGGTAGCCGCTTAGCGGAGGAAACCGAGGTAAAGCCGAAGCCGATGGTGGAGATAGGCGGCAACCCGATTCTATGGCACATCATGAAGTACTACGCGCATTATGGATTTAACGACTTTGCGATCGCGCTGGGCTACAAAGGGGAATATATCAAGCGGTACATGATTGATTACTCCCCCCTTGTCAGCAATCTCACTGTCTCCACCTGCAGCGGTGCGGTGAAGGTGCACGATGGTGAAAAGGACGATTGGGAGGTGGAGTTGGTGGATACCGGTCAAGGGACTGCGACAGGCGGGCGGATCAAGCGACTCGCCCCCTACATGGGAGACAAAACCTTCATGCTGACATGGGGAGACGGAGTCTCGAACGTCGATCTCCATCAATTGCTGGCGTTCCATCGGAGCCATGGACGACTCGCCACGGTGACGGCCGTGCGCCCGCCCGCCCGCTTTGGAAGGCTGGAACTGGAGGGCGACGATGTCGTCGAATTTTCCGAGAAACCCCAGTTAGGTGAGGGGTGGATCAACGGCGCATTTTTTGTATTGGAGCCGGGCGTCTTTGATTACATCGACGGCGATGACACCCAATGGGAAAGGGAGCCCCTGGAACGCTTAGCAAAGGACAAACAGCTCAAGGCGTATAAGCATACGGAGTTTTGGCAATGCATGGATACATTACGCGATAAGAAGGTGCTTGAAAACCTGTGGGAAAAGGGGTGTGCCCCTTGGAAAGTGTGGAGGTAAGGCGATGAGAATCCTGGTGACGGGTCATAAAGGCTACATCGGGGTGGTCCTCGTGCCGATGCTGCTCAACGAAGGACACGAGGTGGTCGGCCTCGACAGCGATTTGTTTGCTGATTGCACCTTCGGCGACGGGATGCCGTCCATACCGGATGTTCAAAAAGATATCCGCGATGTCGAAATCGCTGATGTTGAAGGCTTCGATGCCGTCATGCATCTGGCCGCGCTTTCCAATGACCCGCTGGGAGATTTCAATCCACCTCTGACGTCAGAAATCAATCATGTCGCATCTGTCCGCCTCGCGGCCTTGGCAAAGAAAGCCGGCGTGACGCGGTTTATATTTTCCTCTTCGTGTAGCAACTATGGGGCGGGCGGAGAAGCATTCCTCGATGAGAACTCTCCCTTGAATCCTGTCACGCCGTATGGCCTATCAAAAGCCATGGTAGAGCGCGATGTCGCCCTCCTTGCCGACTCGAGCTTCAGCCCGACATTCCTGCGGAATGCGACCGCATACGGCGTCTCGTCTCGACTTCGCTTCGATCTCGTGCTCAACAATCTGGTGGCATGGGCGTTCACGAAGGGATTGGTCTACATCAAGAGTGATGGAACACCATGGCGGCCGATCGTCCATATTGAGGACATCTCGCGTGCCTTTATTGCCGCTCTTCATGCTCCTCGTGAAACGGTTCACAATCAGGCGTTCAATGTGGGACAGTCTCAAGAAAATTACCGGGTTCGGGAATTAGCGGAAATCGTCAGGGAAACAGTGCCGGGGTGCCGAATCGAATACGCCGCCGATGGAAGACCGGATACGCGCTGTTATCGGGTGGATTGCGACAAGATTGCCCGCGTTCTGCCTGAGTTCAAGCCACAATGGGATGCTCGCCAAGGCGCAAGGCAGTTGTACGAGGCGTACAAAACAATCGGCTTACGGCTCGAAGATTTTGAAGGTATCCGTTACAAGCGGATCGATCACATCAAGCATCTTCAGCAGATCGGAAGACTCGATGCCGATTTGCGAAGGACCGAGGTGACGAAGGCCACGACCCCCATGGGTTTCTACGAGACACGTCGCACGTGCCGATCATGTGGAAGTGCCTGTCTCGAGCCGGTGCTATCACTCGGAAATACGCCGCTGGCAGATGGGTTGCTCGCCGCCGATCAAATTGACGGGCAAGAATATAACGCTCCGCTCAACGTCGTGTTCTGCTCAAATTGCACCCTCGTGCAGATCACGGAAACCGTCAAGCCGGATATTCTCTTCGGGCGGGACTATCCCTACTTTTCATCGGTTTCGAAGGCATTGTTGCAGCACTTTGGGGCCAGCGCGCAAGAATTAATTGCCTCACTAGGACTGGGGAAGGATAGTCTCGTCGTCGAACTTGCCAGCAACGATGGCTACATGCTCAAGAATTTTGTTGAACACGGTATACCGGTACTTGGTATCGATCCCGCACCAGGGCCCGCTGCCGCCGCCCAGAAGGCAGGAGTGCCAACTCTCTGTAGGTTTTTCGGGAAAGACCTCGCCGAGCAGTTGCGAGGAGAAGGCCGCGTTGCTGATCTCGTCCTGGCCAACAATGTTCTCGCACATGTGTCCGACCTGAATGGTTTTGTTGAGGGCATCCGGACCATATTGAAGGACGAGGGACTTGCAGTGTTGGAAATGCCCTATGTGGTGGACCTGATCGATCACTGCGAATTCGATACGATCTACCATCAGCACCTGTGCTATTTTTCCGTCACCGCTCTGAACCGTTTGTTTCGCAGCCACTCGCTGTTCCTCAATGATATTAGACGTATCCCCATTCACGGTGGTTCGCTCCGGCTGTTTGTAGGGAAACAGCCTGCAGTGACTTCATTTCAGCGGCCGAAAGAATGCGATACCTCCCTCTACCGTCATGGTTTCGACCCGCCGAAAATGAGCGAAGCCGTTCGTTTGCTGCTCGAAGAAGAGAAGGCGAGAGGGGTCGATAGTGTCTCGTTTTATCGTGACTTCGCAAAACGGGTGGCCGACATCCGGATGAGTTTAATGGAATTGCTACACAAGCTGAAGGGGGATGGAAAGAAAATCATCGCTTACGGGGCAGCGGCAAAGGGAACGACCCTGATGAGCTACTGTGGAATCGATAAGACTCTCGTGGACTATGTGGTGGACTTGAACTCCTTTAAGCAGGGTCGATACATGGGTGGAAATCACCTCCCCATCTTTGCTCCGGAGAAGATGCATAAAGATCTACCAGATTATGTGTTGCTCCTCCCCTGGAACTTCAAAGAAGAGATCCTGAAACAACAAGATGAATATCGCCGTCTGGGTGGCAAATTTATCATCCCTCTTCCCAATCCGAGCGTTGTGTAGGAGAGGAGAGGTTGTGGATAGTCCAAAGAGGTGAATGGTCATGGATGTAGGGCAAAAGTGTCACAATTGCGACGCCGCATCACTCTCGGCCTTCTATCGGGTAGATAATATTCCCGTGCACAGTTGCCTGTTAATGCCGAATCGAGAGTCGGCGCTTGCTTACCCGCATGGGGACTTGCAGCTCGGCTTCTGCCGCTCGTGCGGCTTCATTCAGAATATGCTGTTTGATCCGAGCGTGCATGAATATTCTACCCGGTATGAAGAAACACAAGGCTTTTCGGCGCGCTTTCGCGACTTCGCAACAGCTCTGGCAAAGCGGCTTATCGACAAGTATAGCCTTCGAAATAAAACCATCCTCGAGATCGGCTGTGGCAAAGGAGAATTTTTGGCGCTGCTATGTGAGTTGGGAGGCAATCAAGGGATAGGGATTGATCCATCGTATATTCCTGAGCGAATGCACGGCGTCGCAGGTTCGCGTTTGACTTTTATCCAGGATTTCTACTCCGAAAAATATTCTCACTTGACTGCCGACTTCGTCATATGTCGACACACTCTAGAGCATATTCAGCCGACCGCCTCCTTCATGCACATGGTCCGGCGCTCGATCGGTGAGCGAAACGATACGATTGTGTTCTTCGAAGTTCCCGATATCTCGCGCGTCCTGAAAGAGCAGGCCTTCTGGGATATCTACTATGAGCACTGTTCCTACTTTTCTCTCGGGTCACTGGCACGCGTATTTCGGATGACGGGTTTTGAAGTACTGGATTTGGCCAAAGACTTCGACGATCAATATCTACTAATTGAAGCACGACCTGCGAACGGCTCGAGTGGTAAGAGCTTCCCTCAGGAAAAGGATCTGAAAGAGCTGGCGCAGGATGTGACGCACTTTCAGCAGACCTTTACTGATCGAGTGAAAGTCTGGAAGGAAACGCTGGCAAAGATCAGAGACCGTGGTGAGAAGGCTGTTATCTGGGGCTCTGGATCCAAGGCGGTTGCCTTTCTGACGACCATGGGGATTCATAACGAGATTGAGTACATCGTCGATATCAATCCATTCAAGCATGGTAAGTTCTTGGCAGGTACCGGCCACGAAATCGTTCCGCCCGACTTTCTTAAGAAGTACCAACCCGACATGGTCATCGCGATGAATCAGATTTATCAAAATGAGATTCAACATGATCTCAATAAGTTGGGTATCCATGCGGATCTCATCACGGTGTGAAAGGAGGTTGTTAGTAGGCAAAAACACGTGAGGACTGGCGAGGCATTACATTTTTGCCGGTTTTCCCCCTTGGGTGAGGCGAAAAACAAAGTCTGCTGAGCCATCCTATTTGTTCACCGGCTAGCCTTCGGCTTTAGCTAGTCTACGCATAACCGACTGGCGCAAACATACGCGTACTCGACATTGAGAGCAGCGCCATGGGTACCATCCGAACAAGCCCATTACACGCTCCCAGTAGCCGCGCCGATGCGATCGCCTCCAAACATGACGACATGAACGTGCCCCTTCCTGCAAACGAGACGTTATAACTGTACTTGGCGATTCAGCGATCAACGGTCTGCTCTGGAGCGGAAGATTATCTAAAAAATGCGCGGTACGATTGATCTTCGCTTCCACAATGCGAAGCCCAACAGTCCTGCAGCTAACAAGAGCGGGCTTGTCGGTTCTGGAGGTTCTGGAACACTTTGTGGTGCATTTTCAGAATGCTCCAAAGCAAGGCTAGTGGCGCTTACGTCTAAACCCAAGAATTGTCCTGACTAACCAACAGTGCCGGCAACTGAGATGCCCCCATACACTGCGAAAGGTTTCATCGAGCCTCCAACCTAAGAGAGCAGATCTAAATATATACTAACGGCCGCCCGCTGTTGTCTCGGAAGCTCTCTGGGGTTGAATTTCCTAATGGAATCTGAGCTATCGGTAATGCGTGACGAGGGAGAAGTGCAGTCTCATCGCATAGTCGCTGTGAATTCAGGCGGCACGTTACGCAGGCGGAACCACGCATACTTAGCTCAGGCTCATTTCCGTACAGGAGGTTCTCGACCGCTGAGAATTAATGATCAATAGGATCGGATTCTTGGGGAGACAGGTCTTCTGAGCAGCGGAGTGACAGAAAATGCTCACAGCCATCTTCAAACTTCTTAAACTCTCGACGTAGGGGCTCTCCTTCTCAGGTTTCCGACGAAAAATAGTGGGTGCACAGGGGGATTTAGGACATAGATGACCTTGGAGTTTCCTAGTTTATAAAACATAAATCGCTAAAGCCATATGCATTAATATGGAAAAGCTAATGGCTTCGCTGATTGCAGAGCCACCATCTATTACTCTGACCACATAAGGGTTCCATTGCGAATTCATTTTGCCAGCCTATGCGTTTTTCTTCTCCGGTGATGGTCCATCACCTTGCCTTCCACCGTTGTCCCATTTTTCCATAGGCCCTATGCGAGCATAAGGGACATTACCGCTACGGCGCAAATAGAAGCGGGTCCCACAGCCACCACATCGCCATGGGTACCATCCCATCAACCTCAAGACATCATCCCAAAATATTTTTGGGCGTGACCGGCCGCAATAGCGGCGGCCACACTCGCAACAACTCACAGGGACTGAAAGGCCTTTGGTCATGTAGGACAGTACTGTAGCGGCTACGGTCATTTGTAGAGACTGGAAACATTCCTAGGGAGACCGCTGGTAGGATAATTCAAAAACCTCCAAACCGCTTCAGAAAATTTCCATACCAACCATTGGCTTGTATGCCCGCTAGATCTTGAAAGGATCGCTGCCAAGCGGGCCCCTCAGTCACTACGAGGAGAATGCGCAGGCGACTAAGATCAAGAACCTGGTTTATAGTCAGAAAGAAGGGCGAGCGGGCTTGTTCAAACGAGCGGGTCAGCAGCGCTCATCCAGGTCCATTGTGATCTGCGCACAGGTAACACGCTTGATGCCTGCTGGTCATCAGGCAGTGCCGTTTGTTTCCCACATGCGTCATTGACCTTGGGTGCCCTCAGTCGAGCGCCTAACACATTGGCCTTCTTAAAGTTTGCATTCATCTCATATATTTGCGCCGACCAACATCGCATCTGGCAGGTTTGCAGTACAGGAATTCGCAAACAGCGATAAGTCGGTCCAACTCTTGAGGATGAAGGCTACTTCATACTAGGACTCGGCAATGAATCTTGCGAGTATTTGATCGCGATGTGGCTGGCAAATGCCATGGGACTGGACTTCCCAGGCCGGAGAAGGATGCTCGAGCGAGTTTGGCGGATGAAGGATAGATCTCTTTCCCTCCTGTTGACACCACGCACACACGATAATCAAAGTGATTTCGACGATCGGCGAAGAATCTACGTTGGCTAGCACCGTCGAGGATGACGGTAATGGAGGGTACCCTAACGGTGAAGTCTCAAGCATTGCTCATGGCACTGTAGGGGAAAGGCAGTGATCGGTGACCTAGATAATTCCCCAGTCGAGTAAAAACAATTGCGATAGCATGTGATGCCTTTAGGGACAGAATGATATCGCGTGAAAATTAGTATGGGGGGTGGTCTTTGAGCAGCACGCTTTTTCTACGTCGTCTTCTATGAGGCCATAGCGAGGACCGAAGGAACATCCAGCGGGCCAGTCCACACGGCGTCTACTGTTTGTAGGTCCATCTCCGTGCTCGAAGTCTTTGGATAATGGGAGGCAGGAAGTAGCACCAGCCAACGATGCGTCTGCCGATCAAACACGACTTGTACAATCATCGGTAGATTACTCCATACACCGGGGGTCAGCATCCAGTACCAGCCAGGTATGTGTGGTTTCTCTTTTGTCCATGTCAACATTTTGGTTCCCCAACATTATGGGTCCTCCAAAACTCGTGTAGAAATGAAATGGTTTCGGAGGACAATGCAGTTCTATGAGTTTTATCGAAGACAGTCCGCCGGGGCTATTCCCAAAAAGGGGTAGGTGAGACTGTACATCACCTAGGGGAGCTCCTAGTGCATTCTCACTTAGAAGCTCAGAAGCAGTATGAAGCTGATTTACGACTTACCGAGGCCCCAAGTAAGGGACAAGGCGGTTGATACAATGATTCATATTTATCCCCAACCCATGTCGTTGGTTCAACCAGAGCCGTTTGATAACTGGGACTGGATCTATGAAATTAAATACGACGGCTTTCGCGCCTTAGCAGTCATCGAGCAGGGGCAGTGCCGGTTCTTTTCCAGGAAGAAACGCAAGCTCACCGGCCATCAAGACCTTCGAACGGCATTGGTGAAAGAAGTGAGTGCGGAGACGCCATCCTGGATGGCGAGCTCGTCGTGGTCGATCATCTCGGCCGAAGCGTCATCCCAACCTTCACTTACCGACGAAATTTCTGAGACGACTAGTCGCTAATCGGCGTGGACACACGGCGAAGCTTAAGGTGATAGTGCGTTTGGTCGGTTGCTCAACGGTGTGATTCTCTTGCACTAAGATGCGGTGCCAAGTGGGAAGGATACCGAGGTGAATCAATTTCTAGTGCCGGGATAATCGTCAGTCGGTCCGGTAGAGTTAGCCATTGCTGACCGTATGGATTTCCGTGGTAATCGTCTCTCGCTCGTTGAGCAGCTGAGACTATTTTTGATCCATCGCAATGCGGACTGCCTATAATCCGTCAGTAATGAGCGGATGCAGTACTGATTCTCAACACTGAAGGGCATCGACGAACTTGTACAGACGTTCTCTTTGTTCAACGCGGAGGCATTCAGCAAAAAAGCTATAGTTCACACTTTTCTCAACCCGACATAAAAATCCTTCCATATCAAAACAATCGTATCTAGAGAATTGCCTAGTGGGTTGGTCTCCCTCGCTGCCGTATCCTGCCGCCGGACAACAAGAGGAGGATTGGGTCGATGTCGATAAGACTTCTTTGGTCTCGAGAATTGGTGGGCGGATTGAACCGAGTGGCGTCGATCATCGTGTACGTAGTGGCCCTTTCGACAATCACCTGCAGTGATACTGGGCACAACCAAACACCCACCGTGCTCAATAAATCAGAAATGATGTTTAGACATACTATTATTGCTGCTCAAGATAACCTGATGCTCCCTCATACGAAAACTGTTGGAGACATTAACGGTGACCATTTAGTCGATGTGATCGTGGGCTACGTGCCCGATAATCTTATCGATGGAGGGGGTAATATTAATAGGGCGGCCGGGTCGGCCTCACTGGAGTGGTACGAATATCCGAAGTGGCTGAAACACACCATCGGCCTCGGTCGTTTCTCAACAGATATGCAAGTAGGCGACATCGATGGGGATGGAGATCTTGACGTGATCGTTCCCCATTTCCCCGAGGAGATTCGCTGGTACCTAAATCCCCTCCCTGCGGGTAATCCTGGCGAAAATCAGTGGAAGTTTTTTGTGATCGGATCGGGAGTAGCCCACGATGTCGAAGTCGGCGATATGAATGGAGATGGAAAGCTCGATGTCGTAGTGCGCGGCCAGGTTCCCGAGCCGACCCGGCTTTTCTTACAAAATACTCCCACTTCTTGGACGAAGGTAGTCATCAATACTCGAAGCGGGGAGGGCACCGCGCTCGCGGATATTGATGGGGACGGGGATCTGGACGTCGTCCAGGACGGCTATTGGTTGGAAGCGCCCGAGGACAAAGTAAATGCCCCTTGGACGGCGCACACATTTGGCCAGGACTGGCCCGCCCGTGTCGGAGTATTCGTCGCAGATATGAACGCCGACGGTCGCCCGGATATCCTGATTGCACCGTCGGAAAGCGAAGGCGGGAGGTTGTCATGGTACGAGGCCCCGGTTGATCCCAAGAACGACGGATGGATCGAGCACGTTATAGAGAAGAATGCCGACTTTAGACACACGTTCAAGGTTGCCGATATAGATAACGACGGGGACCCCGATGTCGTGACGGCCGAAATGCACCAGTCGACTGATCCTGACGAAGTCGCGGTGTATCGTAATACGGGACATGCGCTTAGTTGGAGCAAAGAGGTCCTTGCGAGGACAGGTTCTCATAATCTGCGCGTAGCCGACATCGGCAATGATGGTGATATGGACATCATCGGAGCAAATTGGGGCGGGGCCTACCATCCCATCGAGATGTGGGAAAGCCTTCCTAAAGTTAGCGGTAAAGAGCACCTGTCATTAGACCAATGGGAACGGCACGTCATTGATTCCAGCAAGCCGTGGCGAAGTCTGTTCGTTTCGACGGCCGATCTTGACGGAGACGGTCGAAAGGACGTGATCACAGGAGGCTGGTGGTACAAGAACCCGGGGGCACTGGGGCAGCAATGGGCGCGGCAGGTCATCGGTGCCCCGCTCAACAATATGGCCGTTGTCTACGACTTTGATCGCGATGGCGATATGGATGTGTTGGGGACCCAAGGGCAGGGTTCTGATGCCAACGACTCCTTTGTGTGGGCCCGTAACGATGGGTCGGGAAGTTTTACGGTGCTCTCCAATATTGCTAAGGGCATGGGTGATTTCTTGCAGGGCGTCGCCGTTGCCGAGTATCAAGGACAGCTACAGATCGCACTATCGTGGCACAATCCTGGAAATGGAATTCAGGCCCTGACGGTCCCTCCCCAGCCTTCAGAGACGGGCTGGTCGTGGCAAAAGTTATCAGAGACATCTCAAGATGAGGCGTTGACTGCAGGCGATATTGACGGTGATGGCGATATGGATCTGCTGCTCGGGACAAAGTGGCTACGCAACGAGGGCGCATTCTGGAGGGTACAGACCCTGAACGAAAGCCGAGAGGCGCCGGATCGTAACCGCCTCGGCGACATCAATGCAGATGGCTTGCTCGACGCCATCGTGGGCTTCGAGGCGGTCAGCATACCTGGCCCGTTGGTGTGGTACGAGCAGGGATCCAGCTCAACAGCTCCTTGGACGGAACATGTGATTGACACGGTGATAGGTCCGATGAGCCTGGATGTGGCTGATATGGACGGCGATGGCGATTTCGATGTCGTGATAGGAGAGCACAACCTGGCAGAGCCGTCAAAGGCGAGTCTATATATCTATGAGAACACAGATGGCCTCGGCCACCACTGGAGCCGACACGTGGTGTATACGGGAGATGAGCACCATGATGGAGCGCAGCTGGTCGATATCGATGGGGACGGGGATCTCGATATCCTTTCGATCGGATGGAGTCACAACCAAGTGCTGCTCTACGAGAACAAATCTCTTTGAGAGGACAGGGCCACGGCGCTAGAATTCCCAAAGAAGCCTGCCTTGGCAGCCTACCCGATCACATCATGCATCAAAGTTGAGTGGACGAATGTCCAGTAAATTGGTTTCAAGTGCTCTCATAACGCTGCTATCTCTATCATCTGGTTGCTCGCAAGCAGCTGATGAAAAGAGGATTCAAGAGATCATGAAGCAAAAGCAAGTGTATGACGCTCAAAGTACACGAAAACCAGACCCTCCTGGGCAAATGCTCGCTGGCAAGCGGCTGAAGCAAGCAAAGATGAATGGCGCAAATCTTCGTTGGGCAATGTTAGCTGGAGCGGACTTACGCGAGGCCGATCTTCAGGGTGCAGATCTAACGGGTGCTATGTTGTTAGGCGCAAATCTGAGCGACGCAAAGTTAGTGGATGCGATCTTTGAGAACGCCATGTTATTGGGCACTCAACTAGAGAATGCCCGCATTAGTGGCGCGAATTTCAAAAACAGCGCCTTCCTCACGCAAGATCAAATTGATGAGGCATGTGGTACGCCGAAAGTCCTTCCTGACGAGCTAAAGCCACCGCAGAGCTGTAAGCAGCCAACGGTAAAAGTTGAATGATGGTTAGCCTGCCAGCTAGACCTTGAAGGCATTGTGGCGAAATGCGCAGACAGTCGGGAGGACAATCCCAATGCACGGGATTGGATCATAATCAAGAATCCTGCCTACAGTCAGAAGGAAGGGAGAGGAGACCTGTTTAAGCGAGATGGTTGAGATTTACCTATTACTTCTTACTTCGTCTTGACTTGTGTTGTAAGGTCCTCGACAGGGAGTGGCCAACAGCCGGTCGTTTACAGCCTGCAGCCAGCACATCGGCAATGGTTCGTCCATACTTATCCTTCCCATGCGTCTGCAGGGTGCCATCTTTACCAAAGACCAGTTCTGAGGTGGCTTGCTTGGCCTTCGCGCCATAGGCTTGTCCTTTTCAGGGCAGTCGATGCCACCCAAGCACCCTCGCCTCAGCCGTGAGGCTCTTGGATCCCATTTCGGCTTCGGCACATGACGATTACATAAGAATCGAGCCCAAACCGGTGCTTGAACCGGTCGTGCGAGGTGTGAGGTGTGAGGAAGGACGGCCAGTAAATGGCAGAATGCCTTGATAGGAGCGGCATCAAGGACTTGGTGCCGAAGCCGGGATTTGAACCCGGACACCCTTGCGGGCGCTAGACCCTGAATCTAGTGCGTCTGCCAGTTCCGCCACTTCGGCTTATCGGGCTCTCGCTCCGTGAGGCATTGGGAGAGAGTGGGAAGGGATTATCCGGAATTCAGCTCGCTTACGTCAAGCGCCTCTCAGCAACTCGTGCTTGTCAACGCTGGCTCTACGCCATTTCGTCCATCTGCCAGCGACCCGCCCTGGCGATGTCCCGTTGATCACCCGTGAGCACGATCCGCTCGCGGACGAGTCCGGCGGCTCCGAGCAGACTTGGCACCGAAATCCATGGCGCATTGTCGGCGATCAGGACATCGAATCGCACACGGTTGAAGAGC
>Ga0075434_100001909_pt1 | contig 18051 bp, 19 predicted proteins | sample RhiMethybrSRZTD3_FD_75298 | JGI IMG/M metagenome (GOLD analysis project Ga0075434, IMG submission 75298) | Populus rhizosphere microbial communities from Tennessee, USA - Rhizosphere MetaG P. TD hybrid SRZTD3 | ecosystem: Host-associated > Plants > Roots > Rhizosphere > Soil | place: USA... | reverse complement strand
AGTTCCCCTTCGTCGTGAAAGTGTCCTGCCCGAGGCGTTTCCGATCAAGCCTAGCGACTATACGGGAGTTAAGATAGGCCCAAGGTCACGTGCGCCAGTCCGCAGATCACCATGGCCTGCTGGCTGGAACAACCCAAATTCTCGCCAGATGTGTAGTTTTTTTTCCTCTCCAGCTACTCATTCATTAGACGGAAAAGGATGGCAGAATGCATGCAGAGACGGAAACGTCGTTCCTGGCAGATCTGAATCAGAACATCGGAATTGTCCACCGCGTCTGCCACACCTATTTCCCCTACGATACCGCAGAGCGCGAAGACCTCTTCCAGGACATCATGTATCAGCTCTGGAAGTCATATCTACAGTTCAAGGGCGAATCAAAATTCTCCACTTGGATGTACAAAGTTGCGCTGAACACGGCCATCACCCACATTCGGCGGAGCACTCGGGTACCTCAAAAAGCAGAGTTGACTGAGTCGATTGGCGGCACTGCGCACACAGACGAGCACATGGGCCGGCTAGAGGAGGTCCGTCTGTTGCATGAAGCCATTGCTGCGCTGAGCCACATCGACAAGGCGATCATTCTGCTCCATCTGGAGGAGCAGAACTACGACGAAATTGCCTCCATTACCGGCCTAACCAAAACAAACGTGAGTGTTCGCTTGGTGCGAATCAAGCGGGCGCTGAATGACTATCTTCAAAAACATCGATAATTCAGAGGAGGAACTATGGCATCCAGCAATGAAATAGTGAGTGTATGGAAGGACGGTAAAGCCAGTGAAGTGGGCTGCGCTCCACTCGGTGGAAAGGATCTTCAGGCGATCATCTCATCGCGAGTCAGGAAAGAGTTTAAGACAGTCAGCCAGTTCGTCTGGGCGGCGATTGTCTATCAGATCATTCTCTACTCGTTTCTCACGCACACGCTCGTCCGACATTGGGGCGACATGCGGACCATGCTCCTCTGCCTCGGAGGAGTAGCCCTCTATGTCCCACTGACTATCGCTTTCATGCGCAGGGTAAGAAAACTGTTCGGCACTCAGGGAGCACCCGGGTCTGAGGTCCTAGATCTCTTCCACAAAGTGGAGAGTGAAAACAAGCGGCTAGCCGATTTTTTCCGGTTCAAGAAGCGCATGGACTGGATCGGTGTCCCCGTTAGCTGTGGGATCATTGCCCTGGTTACGTTCACACTCTTTGTCAAGGGAGGTGTTCCAGCGAATCCGCTGGCTGCACTTGCCTTCTTTGCCATCTGGGTTGCGATGTCCCTGGTCGCCATCCATGCTGAAAATAGGAAGCGGTTCATTTCTCCGCTCCGGCATCTCCAGCAGGTCCTCGATGATCTCAAAAATTCCTGAGCGGCCGAAAATTCGCCCTTGGTTCGATCCATTGTTAGCAGAGAGGCGCCGGCCGCCATATTTGGTGGTTCAGTGCGGTTGTTGTACACAACAGGCACGGTGTTCTAGACGAATAGCCGCTAGCCTTGATCGGAAACGCCTCGAGGCAGACTTTTGCGCGGAGTGGGGATCTCGATCCGAGGCGTTTTCGATAAGGAGGCTAGGAGGAAGCCGCTGGCGTTTGCGGCGGACGCGTGGAGCTATGGGATTTGAATCGACTTTGGGTTGGAAGTTGTTGTATTGATAGGAGTTGCGCGAGGAGCCCGTTATTGATGGTCATCGATATACTGCTGACCTCGCTATTCATGTTCATATCATCGTAACGCGCCACGGTCAGTCGTACAAGACTCCACCGGCGTATGAGACTTGTATACGCGAAGCGTCCGCCGCGCCAGCGGCTTAGTCCTAGCGAGCAACCCTTACATAACCGCATAAGGTAAGGTTTGCCGACTATCCAGCCTTTGGGTTATGAAACCAAAGGCTTGGCTTCACAGTTGGGGGGCTCAAATGTTTAGTTGATTGCGGGCAGATGGTGTGCCGAGCGCTGCAAGGACCCGGAATGGGTTCGCCCGGCATCACCTTGCGGCAGCAATACTCAAAACAAACAGATGTTAGACATCCAGCCGATTGGAGGCAGCAACTCGACCGTACCAGAGGCCCGAATCTTTGATGGTGCGTTTCTGGTTGCGAAAGTCCGTATGGATCAATCCATAGCGCTCGGTATAACCCTCCGCCCATTGGAAGTTGTCGAGAAGGGTCCAGGCATGAAAGGCGCGAAGCCGAGCCCCGTCGGTGATCGCGCGCGCCAGCTCTGCCAGCACCTCGCGGTACCATTGGATGCGACGGCCGTCGGGTATGCGGCCATTTTGTGTTTCATCGGGTCCGTCGAGATACCCGCACCCGCTCTCAGTAATTTCGATGATCGGGTGGTTGTACTCCCGTGAGATCTGAGTTACCAGGTCGTACATGCCACGCGGCCATACTTCGAGGCCGGCGTCGGTAAGCGGGCCTTCTGTGGGCATGGCGGCGCGGAAGCGTGTGTAAGGATCACGGCCGCCCGGTGCATTGTTCTCAATCTCAGTACCGCTAAACTTGCCGCCGCCGAGAAATTGCTCCTTGCTCGCATCCGAGACGATGCGGCGGGTGTAGTAGTGAAAGCCTACCCAGTCCAGAGGCGCATAGAGGAGCTTTTCATCGCCCGCCTTAAAACCCATCAGCTCAAAGGGCGGTTCTCCAACGAATGCCTTCGGGTAGCGGCCATGCATGGCTGCCTCAAGAAAGAAGACATTGTTCATGGCATGATAGCGAGCGGCGGCTGCGCGATCATCGTCCGAGTCAGTCTTCGGGTATGCCGGAGCCATTTCATACGCGCTCCCCACCGTGGCCTGGGAGGATGCGGCTTTGACTGCACGATGCGCCTCCGCTTGAGCGAGAGCCAGTGTGTGCACTGCTTTCAAGAAATCGCTGAAGCTGGTCCGGCAAGGCGGAAAGGCACCCGCAGCATAGCCCATGAAAGCTATCGCCCAAGGCATGTTAAACGGCGCCCAGACCTTGATTCGATCACCGAGATGCTTGGCGAGAATGCCTGCATAGTCTGCGAAGTAATTGGCTAGATCCCGGTTTGGCCAGCCACCCCGATCCTCGAGTGCCTGCGGAAGATCCCAGTGGTACATGGTGCACCAAGGCCGGATGCCAGCCTCAAGCAGAGCATCAACGAAGCGGCTGTAGTGATCGATCCCCTTCATGTTCGCGGCGCCGGTTCCCGCAGGCTGAATGCGCGGCCATGAGATGGAAAAACGCTGGCTCTTCTGGTTGAGGCGTTTGGCCAATGCGATGTCCTGCCGATAAAGGTGGTACTGATCGCATGCGACGTCGCCTGTCACGCCGCCGCGCACTTTCCCGGGTGTATGCGTGAATCGATCCCATATCGATTCTCCTTTGCCGTCCTCATTCCATGCGCCTTCTACCTGATATGAGGCCGTGGCAGTGCCCCACAGAAAGCCTTCGGGAAAACGCGCCTGCTTTATGGACGAATCGGGCACTGCCTCTGGGACTTGGTCTGCAGAGCGTGCCGCAGCGGCGTAACCATAGTGCCGATGGAGCACAGCACCCGCGGCTGCGGCCAAGGAACGAGCTGCAAATTGGCGACGGTTCATAGTCTTTCCATTCAAGCACCTATCAGAATCCTCCTAGCTGTGGACGGTAACAGACAGCGAAGGCGACACATCCTACATTCGTAGAGCTACGTCTTTAATTACCCGGAGGAGCCTTGCCACGATGATTTTGTGTGTCGCGTTTTCAAGCATAATGATGTCCTTTATCGGGCGTGAATCAGTCTGAAAAAGCGGCCGACCGTGGCCTTTACGGACGACTCGCGGTCTGTAGAGCATTCCGTCTGAATCGCGGGCAATCCGGAAGCAACGCGGATTGCTGTGCCACATCGTTACTCTAAAAACGACGTCATGCAAAACCGAGATGCGCAGCTGGCATTATGTTGTGGTAAAAGGCGCTCTGGAGTTACAACCACCCCTTCGTCCGCGCAATCCGTGCCGCTTCTACGCGGTTGGCCGCACCCAGTTTGCTGATTGCCTCCGATAGATAATTCCTGACGGTACCTTCCGACAAACCTAACTCGTCCGCAATGTCCCCGCTGGCGCGACCTTCGCCCGCCAGCCGCAGCACCTGCCGCTCTCGATCGGTCAGCGGATCGACCTCTCCCCATGCCTCCGTCGCCAATTCGGGATCAATTACGCGCAGTCCCTGTTGCACGCGACGCACAGCATCAGCCAGTTCTTCTGCTGGACGGTCTTTCAGCAGGTAGCCCGATGCTCCTGCATCCAGCGCACGCCGCAAATACCCCGAGCGCGCAAACGTCGTCACAATGACGACGCGCGTCCCTGTCCGCCTTCGCTTCAATTCAGCGGCTACTTCCAGGCCCGTCATCTTCGGCATTTCAATGTCGGTGATAAAAACGTCGGGCTTGTGCGCCAGGACGGCGTCCAGGGCCTCCTGCCCATCACGCGCACGAGCGGCAACGGAGATGTCCCCCTCAATTTCAAGCAGGGCCGCCAGCGCGCCTAGCACCATCCCTTGATCTTCGGCGAGAACAACGCGGATAGCCTTACGGCCCGGTTTGGGATTGGGCGTCAAACCTTCTCCTGCCCCGCAGGAACTGGCAAGGTGATCTCCAGGCGAGTGCCTTGGCTCGTCTCCCGCCGCAATTGGCCGCCCAGCGCTTCGACACGCTCTCGCATTCCGCGTAAACCGTTACCTTCGATCTGATGACCACCGCGGCCATCGTCGGCGAGCTCCAGTCGGCAGTGACTATTGCTGCGTTCCAGGCGCAAGATGCAGCGGGTGGCGCGGGCATGACGCACAACATTAGTCACCGCCTCGCGCAGTGACAATGCCAGCACGCTCTCCTGGGTGGCGGGCAGCTCGATGGCCGTCGATTGCAGATCGACTTTCAAGCCTGCCGTCTCGAGCGTGCGTTTCGCTTCCCGGATCTCTGCCGTCAGCCCCTTAGAGCGATACCCGCCAATCGCCTGGCGCACTTCAGAAAGAGCCTGGCGGGCTGTCTGTTCCACATCGCGAATTTCAGCCTTCGCCTGTGCGGGATCGCGGTCAATCAGCTTTCCCGCCAGTTCCGATTTCAGAGTGATCAGCGACAGTGTATGCCCCAGCACGTCGTGCAGATCCCGCGCAATGCGCTCCCGCTCCGCCACCTTCGCCAAGTGCTCGATCTCTTCATTCGCCCGTCGAAGTTTTTCAATGTTGCGGTTGCGTTGGGCAAAGTACACATTGCCTGCGCCGATGAACGTGGAAAGAAAAGTCGCGGGAAAGAGAAAACCATTTGTGACGTGCAGAAGCCACCACTCAAGGGTAGCGATACCTACGAGCACGGCGATGAATGCAGCCGCGGCCAATTCAGTTTCAAGCGCGAACGGCGCCATCGAGCAGGCATAGATAAAGAAGCAGGCTGCCCCGGGATTGTAGGGCGCATACAACATACCCAGCGTGGCAATGCCCCCCACACAAATCAGGTTCCAGGGTCGGCGGCGCTTGAAGAAAGGGAAATAGAAACAAAGAAACGCGACCAGTCCCACCGCCGTGAAAATCCACTCCCGCCACCCGGTGTGGTACATGACAGGGTCCCACAGAAAAAAGATCAGGTACGCCAGCCAGATGTACGGCACCCACCCCGGATCTTTCTTGGAGATCCCCAGATTCATAGCGTTAGTTTAGGCCACTCCCGCCCCGTTTTCGCACTGCAATTTCGCCGCAATCCGTCAATGTCTTGCGTTAACGACGTAGTCGCTGCTTGAACAACTCCTCGTTTGATTTCAGTTTCGAGTCGGCAACTGAGAACTCTATTATGCTTGGGAAGGGCCCGGCTTCAGCCGGGCCGCTCAAGTCCGCAAAACATGCGGGCTTCAGCCCCTGAGGTCCACGCTTCTGAATCGCGCGGGACCCGTTAGCATGCTGGGCGTCTCCGTTGCCGGACACCAGCAGCCCATACCACATCAAAATCGTTCCCGGGATGACAAGACTCAGCCATGGATATCTCACGTAAACCTCGAACGCCAGAAACAGTAACAGAATCACAGTCCACACAATCGCTCGCTTGGTACGGAGACTTCTAGCCATACGACTTCCCTTCATCTCTCTGAAAGCCGATGCGCGCAATGCCCAGGCAGATGAGCGCGAATCCCATCAATGCCTCCCAATGCTCAAACGGCGATCCACCACCCGCCCCGACGGCTCCCAGCGCCAATCGCCCCAGATGATAGGGCGGAAGAAACGGCGCCAGGCGCTGCAAGAACGATGGGAGCATGTCGACCGGTATCCACAAGCCTGAGCCAAACGACAACGGCAGATAAGTCAGGTTCACGACAGCGGGGGCCGAAGTCGGCCCTGCAAAATATCCGATCGCGAGTCCCATAGCGCAGAACGCACTCCCACCCACAACCAGAGTCGCCACTAGCCGGGCCACTTGTGCAACCGCCAGGTGAACTCCACCGAAACTGATCCCCAGCACCAACAGCAGCGAGACAATGATGAAGCTGAACGCCATGCACACCAGCGTCTTCGCGATAAAGTACGCGAACGGAGGCATCGGAGTAGCGCGCTTCACTTGCAGCCAACCCAGCCCGCGCTCCCCCGCTACCCCAACGCCGAAGGCGAATAACGACGCGCCCATTACCCCGAACGTGCCGTACGTAGCCATCAGATAAGCGGCCACACTCACCCCATCCGCTTCCTTCCCGCGATTCAACAGAAGCCCGAACAACACGTAAAACATCCCAGGAAACAGGATGATCGAAACCGAATAGGTGGGTAAACGCAACAGCTTTAGGAACTCGTATTTCGTTTCCTTCGCATAGATCGTCAAGGTGTGACTGAAACTTCGCACCATGGCCGCACGCGGCAGTGCCGCAGACGCTGCGCTCATGACCGCACCTCCTTCGCTTCGTTATCCTGCGTCAGCGCGAGGAACGCTTCCTCCAACCCCGCACTAGTCACTTCGATTTCCGACACCTCCGGATCGCGCCGAAACAGCTCCCGCAACACCGGCTCCGCGACTGTGGCGTTAATGACAAAAGCTCCGCGGTCCGAACGCACCTCCATCACGCCCGGAAGGCTGCAGACCGTGGCAATCGGCAATCGAGTAACGCAACGGATCTGTCGTCCCGCCGTCCGTGCCTTGATCTCCGCCGGCGTGCCCTCTGCGATGATCGTTCCTTGATTGATCACAACGATTCGATCCGCCAGCGCGTCCGCCTCCTGCAGGTAGTGCGTGGTCAACAGCACCGTCTTGCCGCGTCCCACCAGTCGGCGTATTTCATCCCAGAGAATTCTCCGCGCCTCTACATCCAGCCCCACCGTCGGCTCGTCCAGAAACAAGAGATCTGGATCCCCGCAGATCGCCAACGCAAACAGCACTCGTTGCTTCTGCCCGCCCGACAACACGCCAAAGCGGCGTTTCTCAAGCCCCTCCAAGCCCGCCGCAGCCAAGGTCTCTCGCATCGGCAGCGGCTTCATGTAATAGCTTGAGAATAGATCGATAAGTTCTTGCACCTGCAATGTTTCCGGAACGCGCCCAACCTGCAGCATCGCCCCCGTTCGCAGCCGATTCAGCGGCGCGCGCGGGTCGGCCCCGAAGACGCTCACACTCCCCGCGCTCGGACTGGACAGCCCCAGCAGCAACTTCACAGCGGTCGTTTTTCCCGCCCCGTTCGGCCCTAGCACAGCGACCACTTCTCCGCCATGAACGCTTAAGTCGACATTGCTGAGAGCGCGCACCGCTCCAAAATTCTTGCTCACGCCCGCCAACCGGGCCACCGGCGCACCCGCTGGGCAACGCGCTGGCCGATTCAAGATTGCATCCAACGTCTCCATCACGCCTCACCTCACCGGAGTCCTTCGACAATGCAAGGATGATCGCGGACCAGCCTTCCACCCGCCAGTGCAGATCATCACGCATGTCGGATGACAAATGTCATCCGCGGCCCCAAGGCATCCGCGAAGCAATTGACAGCATCCGAACTTGTGCTGAACAATAACTTCATCCCTTATTCGAACTCTTGCGGAGGAACTCTATGTCCGAGCAGGACGAGCCAGTAGTCATGCACGAAGGCGGCACCAACGCGGGAAAGTGGATATTGCTTCTCCTGGCGGCGATCTACGTGGCAGCCTCCCTCTATTTCCTGTTCGACATGCGTGGCCGCCTCGACAAACTGGGCCGCGACCAGGTCAGCAGCCAGACCGAGATCGCTGACCTCAACAAGCGCATGCAGTCAGCCGAAGCCGAAGCCGAAACCCTCGGCCACCAGCTCGGCATCACCAAGAAAGATCTCGCCGCCCGAGCTCAGGAACTCCAGCGCCAGCAGCGCGCCGCCGAAGAACGCCTCGCCAAGGAACAGAAAGAGCAGATCAGTGCGGTCACTGGAGAAGTAGCGGGTGTGAAAACAGATGTCGGTGGAGTGAAGACCGACGTTGCCTCCACCAAGTCCGAACTCGCCGCTACCAAGGCTAAGCTGGAAAGCACCATCGGTGACCTCGGATTGCAGAGCGGACTCATCGCCAGGACTCGTGACGACCTCGAGGTCCTGAAGCACAGGGGCGACCGCGCCTACTACGAATTCACGCTCCTCAAAGGCGCCAAGCCCCAGCCTGTTTCCACCGTTAGCCTGCAGCTGAAGAAGATCGACCAAAAGAAGGGAAAGTACACTCTCAACGTCACCTCCGACGACAAGACCATTGAGAAGAAAGATCGCAATGTCAACGAGCCCATCCAGTTCTATACCGGCCGCGACCACATGCTTTACGAACTGGTTGTCTGGACGCTCGACAAGAACAAAGCCACCGGCTACGTGAGCACTCCCAAAACCGCTCCCGTCCCAGTGTCCACTTCGCCGACAGCGTCGAATCAGTCGACTCCGTCGAATCAGTAAATGTTTCCCGCGGCCGCTTCGGTCCTGCTGAACATCGCGCTGCGCACCGCGGTGGTTTATGCACTCGTGCTGATCGGCGTCCGCCTCAGCGGCAAACGCGAAGTCGGCCAAATGACGCCCTTTGACCTGACCCTGCTCCTGCTCCTCAGCAATTCGGTGCAGAACGCCATGACCGGCCCCGACAATTCCCTGCTCGGCGGAGTCGTCGCCGCTTCCACTTTGCTGCTATTGAACTATCTCCTCGCCGACCTCTCCGGCGCCAACCGCCGCTTCCGCAAATTCATTCAGGGACAACCCAGCCTGCTCATCCACGATGGACAAATCATCGAAGCCCACATGGCCAAAGAGCACGTCAGCATGGACGAGTTGCATCGCGCCCTGCGCGAGCACGGCATCCCCGACTACCACCAGGTTGCTTTGGGAGTTTTAGAAGTCGACGGCTCGATTAGTTTATTGAAGTACGACGACATCAACCCCAACGCCAACACCCACCTGGTCCATCGCCGCAAAGGGATGGAGAAGAAGCAATCGTAGAGCGCCGCGGCAGGAGCCTTGGAACTGCTCAGACATCAGCTGTGGTTTGAGGCGTGTTTCTGAAAATAGCCCGGCGGTGCCCCAGGTTCGCGTCCGTTCTTTGGACGCTAACCTGGGAGAACCTTTTCGGCCGCATGGGCATATGCAAAAAGAATCTGCATCCTGGAAGGATGCCTGAAAGCTCCTTCCAGGCAATCGAGCGCGGATTCTTAGACCCTTAATTCTTGCTAGATTCGTTCCCTGTATCCGGCTCCTCGCAATCGATCTCTTTGGGTACCGATTGTGCTCTGGAGTCGGTCCAGTCCAACGGAAACCTCACGGCAACAGAGGACTCCCGGCAATTCCGCACGACTTGAACGTTCTCCCTGTGAATTCTGCTGGCCGTATTAACCGATTTTGGGCGATAAACTTTTCAACATAACGTAAATCGAACACCGCCCCTTCAGGAATTTCCCACTGAGTGCGTAGCCGTTCGGCCAACTCTTTCTTCGCGAAGATCTCCAGTACTCCCATGTGGTACTGCCGCCCTTCGGTTACGTTGATGCTAAGGACGAGGGTGCCTTCGGAACTTTTCACCACGTCGGGCACCATAACAATGTCAATGAATCCCTTCGCTGTATAGAGATCCCGCACTCCCTCGAGACCACCCCCGATCTCGTTGCGCGCGAAAAAGTCGCCTTTCTTCATACTGAACTTATCGCGGAGTTCAGACGATTCGAAAGCATGATTTCCCTCGAACCTGATTTCTCCAAGCCTGAACCGACGACCTTCCGAAACGACTGCCTCTACAGAAGCAACCTTGGGTACTGCGAGCGGATCATTCGCCCTAATCCGCACGCTCTCAATCTCGCACTCGAAATATCCCTTGTTTTGAAACAAGTACCGGATTCTCTCTGCCAATTCTTCGGAATTTTCATCGAAACAGGAGCCCATCATGTCACTTGATGCGGCTGAGTTCGCTCGTACTGAGTGCGTGCCGCTCAATGTCAGCTCGGTTATCAGCACTCCTGCACTTTTGTTGGATCGATGATCTTCCCTGCACTCCGCATGCGCAAGGACTGAGAGAAAGGCAACGGCCGTAAGACAGGAAAGAAAGCGGACGTACCTCATCCGGAATCCTCTGCTACTTCGTCAACACCACCGGCAGCGGCTGATCATAAGGCAGCACACTCACACTCAATGACTGGCGCTTATCGAACTCGTCCTGCTTCACCGGAAAGCTGACGATCACCGTCCCCTTCACGTCGTTCCCAGGCAGGATCTTCGTCTCGGGCATCAGCGCGGGCAGTGCGCCCGGCTTCAACGCCGGATAAGCCTCAAAGTAGCGATCGAAATCCACCGCCGACGCGGCCACGTCTAAGTACTCATTCTTCGGCGGCGTTTTCAGCTTGCCTTGAATGGTGTGAATCCACAGCGGCTTCTCTCCGCTGTTATGAAGCGTAACCGTAATCGCCACCAGCATCGCATTCTGATTCGGAAGCTCCACCGCCACGACGTTGTCCACGGAGCCCGCCCCCTGCGGCTTGGCCCGTCCCAGAAATCCCCAGATGGCCAGCACGACCGCCAGCCCTGCAAGCGTGATCAACAATATCTTCGTCGGAGGCAGCTTGCGCTCCGGCGTGGCCATGTCCTCGGTGACGTTAATACCCACGCCAGGACCAAGGTCAAGACCGGGCCGCTTGACCGCAGGTACCGGACTCGGCTCCGGCGCCTTCGTCTCGGCGGGATTCACAGGGGGATTCGGGTTTTCATCCGGCATAGAAAGCTCTCGTCAGCGGATTTTACGCGTTTCCGCGCGAAAGCGTTAGCGCCTCGGCCCATCGACTCTTTCTCGGATTGCACACCCAAACCACCATCGTGCGCTACGATGAATCCGCAGCCATGCCCGACGCGCCCAAACCGGTTGTCCTCTACGACGGCGTCTGCGGCCTTTGCAACCGGCTGGTTCAATTCATCCTGCAAAGAGACCAGCGTGACGTCTTCCGCTTCGCTTCCTTGCAGAGTGCTCTGGCCGCTGAAATCCTGGCGCGTCACTCGATGCCCTGCGATCTCAATTCCGTAAACGTCGTCCTGCATCACCAGCAACCCGATGAACGAATTCTCGACCGCTCCGAAGCGATCCAGTTCGTCCTGAAAAACCTGGGAGGCCCTTGGCCCTTCGCCGCAAGTATCGGAAGCCTTGTTCCGCATCTATTACGCGATTCCCTTTACGATCTCGTCGGCCGCAACCGCTACCGCATCTGGGGAAAGTACGACACCTGCCCCCTCCCCGGCCCCAACCACCGCCACAAATTCCTCGACCAATAGCCCGCATCCGTTCCGCCTAGCGCGTCCATAACCACGCACAGACGGAGCGACGGTGCCCCAGGTTCGCGTCCGTTCTTTGGACGCTAACCTGGGGTCTGCTTTCAGGTCTGCCACAGAATACGTGGAACGCCCGTTCCGTCCACATAGGGACAGTCACCCTCATCAGTCCGGAAGCCCGGTTGTATCGGGCCGCATCGCTGTGCACTCAGTACTCGGTACTCACCACTCGGTACTCTCTCCTCCTGTCATCCCGAGCGAAGATGGAGGCGCGACAGCGCGAAGCGAGTCGAGGGACCTTGCGTTCACTACTTTTTCATGCGACAAAAAAAACGCGGGCTCTCGCCCGCGCTCTAAACTCACCACTCTCACGCACCCAACTTCTCAAAGAACAAACAAATCGACTCAATCCCCCGATGAAAATTCGGAATATGAAACTTCTCATTCGGCGCATGCAAATTATCATCCGGAAGCCCGAACCCCATCATCACACTGGGAATCTTCAGCACGTCCTGGAAATCCGTCACGATCGGAATCGATCCCCCCGAGCGGATGAACACCGTATCTTTCTTGAAGATGTCGTGCATCGCCTCCGTCGCTGCCTTGATGTACCGATTGTCAGTCGAAACCACGCATGCCGGCCCTTTGCTCCATACCTTGATCTTCGTCTCGATTCCCTTCGGCGTCAGCTCCTTCACGTGCGCGGTGTAGCGCTTCAAAATGTCATCCGGATCCTGGTTCGGCACCATCCTCATCGACACCTTCGCCGCCGCCTTCGCCGGAATCACCGTCTTCGCTCCCGGCGCCGTGAACCCGCCCGGCATGCCATGCACCTCCAGAGTCGGCCGCGCCCACGTCCGGTACAGCACCGAATATCCTGGCTCGCCCGTGAGCACCTTCGACCCCACTTCCGTCTTGCGATAGTGCTCTTCGTTGAAGGGCAGCCGCTTCCACGCCTTCAGTTCATCCGCCGTCGGAGCCTTCACCTTCGAATAGAACCCCGGGATCAGAACCTTCCCCTTGCTGTCCTTCAACTTGCTGATGATCTCGATCAGTGCAAAGAAGGGATTGGGCGCCGCCCCACCGTACATCCCGGAATGCAGGTCCGTCTTCGCGCCGAACGCCTCGATCTCCGTATAAACCAGCCCGCGCAGCCCCACGCACAGCGTCGGCAGGTTCGGCGCGAACAGTTCGGTGTCGCACACCAGCGCGAAATCCGCTTTCAGCTTCTTCTTCTGCTTCCGCACGTAGTCCGCAATCGATTCCCCGCCTACCTCCTCCTCGCCTTCAAAAATGATCTTCACGTTGATCGGCAGCTTCCCACCGTGCGCCTTCATGAGCGATTCGAGCGCCTTCACTTCCATCCAGAGCTGGCCCTTGTCATCGACCGCGCCGCGCGCATAGATGTTGTCGTTACGCTCGGTAGGCTCGAATGGAGGCGTCACCCACTCATCCAGCGGATCAGGCGGTTGCACATCGAAGTGCGCATACATCAGAACGGTCGGCGCCCCCGACGCATGCAGCCAGTCCGCATATAGAAGAGGATGCCCCTTGGTCGGAATGATTTCTACATTTTCCATCCCAATTCGCCGCAGTTCGCTGGCCACAAAGTCGGCGGCCTTCTGCACATCCGACTTGTGTTCCTCAAGTGTGCTGACGCTGGGAATCCGAAGAAGATCTTTTAGTTCACTGACGAACCGCTGCTGATTCTGACGGGCAAAATCCAGTGCCGGAGAAGCCATAAATGAGTCCTTTCTCGCGCGAGCGCGATCCCTACATTCCACCCAAAAGTCCTGTTAAAAATCTTGTCCCTTGAAGAATCCTGTCCTAAAAGGCCTTGTCTTTAAAAAACGGGGTGCCCCACCCTACCGCTCTTCTTGCGGAGGGTGGGCTCGATGCACCAGCCGCAGGGTCCGGAGTGCCCCGTTTTAATCGCTTTACGATGCTGTCCCGCCCTCCCGTCGTGATTTGAACTTCTCGTTTCCGCTCTCTCACTAGTCTGAGGTGTTTCGGGAAAGTCGGGTGCCCCATTCAATCGCGATTTTGGCGATTGAGTGGGTTCACGATGCTGCCCCGCCCTCCCGTCGTGATTTGAACTTCTCGTTTCCGCTCTCTCACTAGTCTGAAGTGTTTCAGGAAAGTCGGGTGCCCCATTCAATCGCGCTTTTGGCGATTGAGTGGGTTCACGATGCTGTCCCGCCCTCCCGTCGTGATTTGAACTTCTCGTTTCCGCTCTCTCAACAGTCTGGGGTGTTTCGGGAAAGTCGGGTGCCTCATTCAATCGCGCTTTTTGCGATTGAGTGGGATCACGATGCTGCCCCGTCCTCAACAGATGCCGCCCGGTCCTCTCGATCCTGATCGAATTCGGTCCCGGCTCTTCTGAGGAGCCTTGGAAGGGACCCGGCTTTAGCCGGACCAACTTCACAACGACAGCGCCTTCAGCCGCTGAGCTACGCCGTGGCCCGTTAAAGTATACCCGACCGCCATCCGCCCTTCTGTGACGACTACCTCCTTGCCACCAGCACCGTGTAACTCAACTCTCCCGACCGATACGCATCCAGAATGACGTCAATCCCAGCCACGAACTTCCGCGCCGCCCGCGGCAATTCACGATCGCGCTCGCCGCTCGCGCCCTCTCCCGGCAGATTTCCCACGTGTGCACCACCTGCACGCTCAGATCCGCCCGGCGCGTCACATCATGCCGGCAGACTCAATCGCCGCCGCATATCCTTCTGCAGTCCAGAGCTCCGGACACAGGAACGCGCGCGCCACTTCCCTCATCCGCGCACTCGCCATCGACCCCGTCCAAGCCGCCAGCGGAAGCTGTCCGCCCGGAATTAGGCTCGAATATGCATCACGAACAAACTTGGCCTTATCCACAAAGTGTTCACTCGATTCCTTCACCCAGACAACATCAAACTCGCGAATAGAAAATGCAAAATCCGCTACCTCGCCTTCAACAAACACCAGCCGGTCGCGCAGGCTCGCATGCCCACCTCGTTCTCTCGCAATCCGAACCTGCTTTGGATTGATCGTCAAACGCACTCCCGCGCATCCCAGTCGTTGCGCCCAATGAACTAGTGCCCTGCCCCATGTCTGCAACCTAGCACGCGTTCTCCGCCCCGCAGATTCAGCCACTGCGCACACTGCTCTACCATGCGAACCTGCGCTACTTCCGGCTTCCCATCTCCATCGACAAACAGCCATGATGAATGTGGTCGCCCCAAAATGTTTGATAGATGAACGCCAGCGAATCGTAATGCTCGCGAATTTGCGCCGTAGAAACCAACGTTCTACGGTAACAAGGATGCCAAGAAATACGGCACCCATAGTGGAGCGACGGGCGTCCCGCCCGTCGAGCGGCCCAGTTGCATCTGGCCGCAGCGCTGTTCGACTCGGTACTCCGCACTCGCAACTAGGTACTTCCGGCCCCCCACCCCCCTGTCCAACCGGCCAATCCCCCTCCGTTACTTTGGTCATCTGTTCGATATGACCCTTTTTCCGGCATAGTGAGACCTCCACATCTCACTCACAGGAATGGTGCCGATATGTCCCTCCCCCTCTCCATGCTTTGGTCCGACGAGCAAGGTCAAGACATCGCTGAATACGCGGTCATGCTCGCGGTGATCCTGGTTCTGGTCGTCGGAACCGTTCGCCTCATCGGGTCCAACGCCAACAACGTCTTCTCCCAAGCCTCCAGTTCCATACAGTAAGAACTGCGCGAAAGCCACGGACCGCGGGTGCCCCAGGTTTCGCGACTTTCGAGACGTGGGGCTTTTGGTTGAGGCTAACATCAGCAGACAGCATGATTCCTAGCGGCGTAGCGGCGCATGATTGAAGCCCGCGCCGTAAGCCGGCGGGAAAGAGAATAGAAGTTTCCCAAGCCGCGTAGCGCCGAACGAAACTCCTCTAAACGCCCAAACAAAACGGGCTGCCATCCAGGCAGCCCGTAAACCTAACACCCAAGACCTAACACCTAAAGACCTGATTCTAATCTCCCAAAACCGGCTCACTCACTTCCGGAGCCGAAGGCGCAGGTGCAATCCCGCCATTATTCTTTAACGCATTCAGCGGAATGAACCCACCCTCGGAAGTCGGCGTCTTTTCCTTCAAAACCACCTCCCGATACAGCGCCGCCATGCGCGCATTGTACGCCGGATCATTCTTCTGCTTCTGATCGCGCGCTCGGATCTTCTCTTCGCGCGCCGTCTTAGCAATGCCCAGCTTGTCGAGATCATGTTGCACTTCGTTGGTGACAATTTCATCCTTCAGCACCAGCGAGTGATTCAGATTCTGGAGGTTCACTTTCTTTCCGCCCGCGAAGATCTCATGCCGCCCGTGCTCCTCGTACCACTTGGTGAGCGTGGCCGTCATGTGCATCTTTTCGATGATGTTCCTCCATCCCACGCCGGTGTTGTAAGCGCAGAAGGAAATCTCGCCTTCCTGCGTCGCGTACGGAATGATGCACTGCTCCGTCCGCCGGAAGTCGTAGTTAAACAGATCCTGGAACCACATGCCCGCGATGAACAGGAAGTTCCAGCGATCCTTCCGCCGCTTCATCACGTCTTCAATCGTCCGCTCCGGACCGACTTTCCCGTAGTTCCGTCCCGTCACGTTGTAGTTCTTGTCAAACTTCTGCAGCAGATCCATCAGCTTGAAATGCGTCGGCGACTGGAACGGATCGTAGTTCTTCATCAGACACAGCGCCATCCCAAACCCCGTCCAGAACTTGCTCCGCGCCGCATCATTGACCTTGGCAATATCCTTCGCCAGCTGGTCGCCCTTCAAGAACGCCGTAACCGGCACCGCCTCCTTAGTCTCCTTATCAATCATGACAGCCATCCCCGTCCCACAATTCGGATGGCAACCGCAGGAGAGTTGGCCCCAGTCGTTGTTGGCGTCGTTGGAGTGCATTAAGTCAGCCCAGTCACTGAAGGTACCCATGAAGCTGATGGGGAACCAGTCGCGGCTGGGTTCGCCGAGGCCGGTTTGTTTTTTCACGTCGTGGGCCAGGTGGCTCAGGGTGTAGCGCTGGGCCTGGCGGCGCTCATCGGTGACGGCTTCGTCGCGACCGGTGAAGCTGACTGGCTGGAAGCTCAGAAAGCCAATTTTCTTTGGATTGTCGAGCGCGAACTGGATGATGCGTCCGACCTGTTCGTTGTTAATGCCGTTGACGATGGTGACTACCGGAACGATTTCGCAGCCGGCGGCGTGGAGGTTGTCGATGGCCTTGAGTTTGACGTCGAAAAGGTTCCCGACGGCGCGGTGTGAGTTAGCGGCGTTGCCGATGCCGTCGAATTGCAGATAGGCGTAGCGCAATCCGGCATCGACGGCTTGCTTGGCGAACTCGAGACTCTTGGCGAACTCGATGCCGTTGGTCGCGGCCTGCACGCTGTTGTATCCGACTTTGCGCGCGTAGCGGATCGCGTCGAGGAAGTACGGCGACAGCGTGGGCTCCCCGCCGGAGAACTGCACGGACATCTGCCGGCGCGGCTTGATCGTGATGGCGTTGTCGAGCACCGTCTTGATGTCTTGCCAGCTCAGCTCATGAACGAAGCCAACCTGGTTGGCATCCATGAAACAGGGATCGCACATCATGTTGCAGCGGTTGGTGAGGTCGACGGTGAGCACCGAGCCGCGGCCGTACTTCACGGTGGAAGAGCCGTGGTTGTGCAGCTTCTCATCGTTGTGCGCGCGGATGTCGCGGCCGGGAAAGACGTCTTCGAGGTGGCGCGAGAATTCCGGGTCGATCGACATCACGTCTTCGAAATGGCCGTGCTTGGGGCAATCCTTGACCATGAGGATTTTGCCGTCGCGCTCGATGATGGTGGCCTTGATCTCGCCGACCTTTTCATTGAGCAGAATTTCGTGGGGCAGTTCGCCGTCGAGGATCTGCTGGCGAATTTCGGGGACGCAGCGCGGGCAGAGCGAGTCGGTGGTGCGCGGCCAGCCCAGCGGCGGCTTGGACTTTTCGTAGGACTTGAGCAGAGGCTTGTCGGACCACTTGGGCTTAGGAGAAGGATTGGGCTTGATGCGATTGAGGCGCTCGAACACCGCCCAGACTCCGGTGGCGGCGACGGTAACGGCCTTCTCGACGTACTTGACGGGCTTGTGCATCATTCTCTCCATTTAGGCTCTAGGCTTTGGGCGCTAGGCTTGTTTTTCGGGCTCTCGGCTTTGGGCTCTGGGTTCAGCTCCAGACCCTCGGCCTTGGCCTTCGCTCTAACGCAAATGTTCCCGTGATCCCTGGGACGAACCTTGGGCCGCCGAGCGGGACACACCCGGCTACACTTTGTCTTCAATATCTTAGGTGGGGAGGGGAGGGCTGGCAGCCAGAAGACAGCGGAAGGGGGAAAATGGGGGTTTAGCGG
>Ga0075434_100001906_pt1 | contig 18077 bp, 10 predicted proteins | sample RhiMethybrSRZTD3_FD_75298 | JGI IMG/M metagenome (GOLD analysis project Ga0075434, IMG submission 75298) | Populus rhizosphere microbial communities from Tennessee, USA - Rhizosphere MetaG P. TD hybrid SRZTD3 | ecosystem: Host-associated > Plants > Roots > Rhizosphere > Soil | place: USA... | reverse complement strand
ACAAACAGGTTGCCCGTGTTCTGAATGCCTGGTCCTTCATCATCGATGCGGACTTCGAGGGTGTGGTAGCGCGAGGTCCATCCGATCTGCACGCCGCCCCCGGTTTCGAGCGCGGCATCGACGGCGTTGCGCAGCAGGTTGATCAGCAGCTGCTCCAGCTGATCGGGGTCGGCGGAGATCGTCATCTCGGGTGAGCCGTCGACCGAGATCGGCAGCCGTGATTCGAGCGTCACGACGCGGCGAACGAGCGGCGCGAAGTCGACGTGACGAACCGTTGGCGCCGGCAAGCGCGCGAGCCGCGCATAGGCCGTGGTGAAACGGCTCAATGCGTCGGCGCGCGAGGCGATAACGGCGAGTCCACGCTGCATGTCATCGTGCCAGTCGTCGGGCTGCGGCGTCACATTCAACAGCGACTCCAGGCTGCCGGCGATCGACTTGATGGGCGCCAGCGAGTTATTCAGCTCGTGGCCGATGACGCGAATCAGACGACGCCAGGCCAGGCGCTCCTGCTCGCGCAGCGGCTGACTGAGATCAGACAGCGCGAACAGCTCGTGCGGCGATCCGCCCTGCCAGAACTTCGTACGCCGGATCTCCCATCGCCCGGCGCCGCCGGGGAAGCTCAGATCCTGAATGTTCGTCGAGTCGGTGACCGCGCCTTGCAGACCGAGATCGTCGGCGGGACGGCCAATGAGCTCGGATGCCTCGCGCCCAATCAGCCGTTCGCCGTAGCGGTTCACCAGCACCAGCCGTTTTTCGCTATCGAAGGCGAAGATGGCGACGTCGATTTCGGCCATCACCGCGCGCAGCAGCACGGTTGCCTCCTGTGCCCCGAGCCGCTGCGTGCGCAGCGTTTCCGCCAGCGTGTTGATTTCGAGCATCACCTGGCCGAGCGCATCGTTCGGTTCGGCCACGCGGGCACGGATCGAGAAGTCGTCCTCGCGCAAGGCCGCCAGCAAGTTCGACACGGTCTGCAGCGGTCTGATGATGCGGTCGCGCAGCGCGATGGCGACGACGAGCCAGGCGCCGATGATCAGCAGACCGGCGGTGGTACGCACGAGCCACGAGTAGCCGCCAAGCCACAAGAGCAGCAGCGACACGAGGACGGCCGGTAACCCCGCTGCGAGTGCCAACAGCGTCACGCGGCGGTCGTAAGAAAGCATTGGTGATTGGTGACGTTTCTCTGCTTTCAATTAACTATCGACCATCACCAATCAACAACGATTCAAAGATCGCCATTCAAAGATCGCCAATCTTCTACGAAGGCCGATAGCGTTCGAGCCGACGATAGAGCGCCGATCGACTCAAGCCGAGCGCCTTGGCGGCGTGGCTGACATTGCCGTAGCGTGCCATCGCCTTGCGGATCAGGAAGCTCTCGACGTCCTCGAGGCTCATTTCCTCGAGCCGGCCGGCGCTGTCGCTTCCACTGGCAGTGCGCAGACCGAGATCGCCGAGATGAATCACATTGCCCTGCGCCATCAGCACCGCGCGCTCGACCGCGTGATCGAGCTCGCGGACGTTGCCGGGCCACGGATGATCGACGAGCGCCTGCAGCGCCGCGGGGTCGAAGCCGGTCATCGCCTTGCGATAGCGCTGCGCGTGCGACCCGAGAAAATGCTTGGCGATGCGCGGGATGTCTTCGCGCCGCTCGCGCAGCGGCGGCAGACGAATCTCGATGGTGTTGAGCCGGAATAGCAGATCCTGACGGAAGCGTCCGCCGACGACCTCGGCGTTGAGATCGGCATTGGTGGCCGAGATCAAACGGACATCGGCCTTGCGCGTGCGCGACGACCCGAGACGTTCGAATTCGCCGGTTTCGAGCACGCGCAGCAGCTTCTGCTGCTGGCTGAGCGGTACGTTGGCGATCTCGTCGAGGAACAGCGTGCTGCCGTCGGCGAGCTCGAATCGTCCGACGCGATCCGCCTTGGCGTCGGTGAATGCGCCCTTCACGTGTCCGAAGAGCTCGCTCTCGAAGACGCCCTCGGAGACACCGCCGGCGTTGATCGCGACGATCGGCCGGCTGGCGCGCGGCGATACCGCATGGAGCGCCTGGGCGACGACGCCTTTGCCGGTGCCGTTCTCGCCGGTGATCAGCACGTTGGCATCGGACGGTCCGACGCGCGCGATGATCTGCAGCACCGGCTGCATGGCCGCTGAATCGGCGATGAGCAGCGGCCCACCCTCGGCCTGACTGACGCGCGATTGCGCCTCGAGCCGTGTGGCGCGACGCAGCGCTCGACCGAGCTCGGTCTGGGTGCGAATGATCGACTTGAGCCGCTCGTTCTCCCACGGCTTCTCGACGAAATCGCGGGCCCCACGGCGCATCGCTTCGACCGCCACGTTGATCGATCCCCACGCCGTCATGACCACGACTGGCAGCATCTCGTCGGCCGAGTGAATGCGCGACAGCAGATCGAGCCCTTCCTGTCCTGACGTCGTATCACGAGCGTAGTTGAGATCGATCAGCACGACGTCGTAGTCGCGCTGCTCGAGGGCCGCAAGAACGGCGGCCGGCGATTCGACGGTGTCGATCTGATAGCCCTCGCCCTTGAGCAGCAGGCGAAGGGCTTCGAGAACGTCGCGTTGATCGTCGGCGATGAGCAGGCGTGCAGTCGATGAGGCCACGTGTCTAAATTATCCTCCGCGGATCATTCGCGTCGAAGTGCGACAACTGGATCTCGAAGCACGACTCCATCGCTCCTATCACTCGTACCGCAGCGCGATCGTCGGGTCGAGGCGCATCGCACGACGTGCGGGCACGTATGACGCCACGACAGCGACGATCGAGAGAACGATCGTGCTCATGATGAAGGTGGCCGGATCGTTGGGGCCGACACCGAACAACAGGCTCGCGGCCAGGCGCATCAGCGCCAGCGCGGCCAGCAGCCCGACAGCCATTCCAACAGTGGCCAACGCCAGGCCGTTGGTCAGGATCATCCGCATCACATCGCGGCGATCGGCGCCGACGGCGATGCGCAGGCCGATCTCCTTCGTGCGGCGGGCGATGGAATAGCTGACCACGCCATACAGGCCGACCGACGCCATGACGAGCGCGATCAGCGCGAATAGGCCGACGATCACCGCCACCGATGTCGGCAGCGACAACAGCCGGTTGAGGAACATCGGCATCGTCTTGATGCCGTAGATCGGCACGTCGGGATCGAGCGCGGCGATCTCCCGTTGAATGGCGGCGGACACCGCGGCCGGCGACCCGGACGTGCGCGCGATCAGCGTCGCCTCGCCGCGGTAGCGCTGAGCAAAGGCGAGGAAGAAGTACTCGGTTGGTGGCTCGCCGAGCAGATTGTATTTCCCGTCGCGAGCGATGCCCACGATCTCCGCCTGCGGCGATGCGGCGTCGTTGCCAATGCGAATGTGCCGCCCGAGTGCCGACTGGTTGGGCCAGAACCGGCGGGCCATCGTCTCGTTGACGACGGCGACGGATGGTGACGTCGCAGTGTCGGCCTCGGTGAAGCCGCGGCCGGAAACGAGCGTTGTGCCCATCGCGCGGAAGTAGTCGGGGCCAACCACGCTCAACCCGATCTCCAGGTGCTCGTTGTCGACGCGCGGGACGTAGCCTTCGGGCGTGACGACCTCGGTCGATCCGTAGGCGTCGAGCGGCAGCGGGAACGCGAAACTCGCCGCGGTGACGCCGGGCACCGTACGGATCCGCTCGGCGGCGCGTGTGAAGAAGCGGAGACCGTTGGCCTTGTCGTAGCCGCGCATGCCGACGTCGACCGAGGTGAGCAGCACGTTGCGGCTCTCGAATCCTGGATCGATCTGCTTGGCGCCTTCCATGCTCCGCGCGAACATCCCGGCGCCGACCACGAGCGCGAGCGAGAACGCGATCTGTGCGACGACCAATCCGTTGCGCAGATTGATGCGACGGCCGGCGCCCGCGGCCCCGGCGTCGCGCATCTGCAACACCGTCAGCAAGTCGACCCTGGACGCTTGAAGCGCAGGCATGAGGCCAAAGACGATGCCGGTGAGAATCGTGGTCGACGCTGTAAAGAGAACGACTCGATAGTCGAGCGCGAAGTCGTATGCGAAATCGATGGTTGAGAAATCGAGCGGCGGGAAGAACGATGGAATGAGGAGATTGAACCATCGTGCGAGGAGCAGCCCGGCGGCGCCGCCACAGGCCGCGAGGATCACGCTCTCAGTCAGCAGTTGTCGAATGATGTGACCTCGGGGAGCGCCGCACGCCAGGCGCATGGCGATCTCGCGCCGGCGCGTCGATGCCCGCGCCAGCAACAGGTTTGCGACATTGCCACACGCGATGAGCAGCACGAGCATCGCGACCGCGAGCATCGTTCGGGCGGCGATCGGGATGTAGCCGAGCAGCGTGATCGCGGGCTGCGTCTTGGTGCCCGCGGGCACCATGCCGACGCGCATGCGGGCGTTGGTCTTGGGATAGTCACGCGCGAGGCGGTCGGCGACCACGTTCAGAGAGGCGGTCGCGCGATCGATCGTCACGCCGGGCGCGAGACGTCCGTTCACGTCGAACGCACGGTTGCCGCGGTCCTCGATGACGGCTTCCATGTGCGGCGTGACGTGCGCGGCCATCGAGAACGGCACCCACACGTCGGGAATGAAGCCGGCGAGACGTGTTCCTGAAAAGCCTTCACGCGCGACGCCAACCACCGTGAACTCATGACCGGTCAGCTTGACGATCTTGCCAACGACCGCGGGGTTACCACCGAAGCGCCGCTGCCAGAACGCATGGGCGAGGACCACGACAGGATGCGCGCCGCGAACACGATCGTCAGCCGGCGTCAGCAGTCGTCCAGCGGCTGCAGTGACGCCGAGACCAGTGAAGTAGTTGCCGGTGACGATCTCGCTCCAGATCAACTCGGACTTGTCGCCGTCAGTGGAGAAACCCAGTGACTGACTGTTGTAGGCGAAGAGATCGCTGAACAGCCCTGAGGCGTGGTCGCGGTAGTCGCGATACTCGGGAAACGAGAAGGACGAGGGATAGCGCGCGTCGGGCTCTGTCGTGTACAACGCGACCAGCTGCTCAGGATGCGGCACCGGCATCGGCCTGAACATCACGGCGTTCACCATCGTGAACACCGAGGTCGTCGCGGCGATGCCCAGGGCAATCGACAGCACCGCGGCGATCGTGACGCCTGGAGTCTTGAGAAACGATCGTGCGGCGAATCGAATATCGCGAAGAAGATGCATCGCCGATTCGGGCGGGTCGGAGGCCCGCCCCTACGATTGATCGATGAACCCGTCTCGAAGCTTGATGATGCGGCTGCCGTACGACGCGTTCGTCTCCGAGTGCGTCACTTGCACGATCGTCGTGCCGTTGTCATTGAGCTGCTTGAACAGCTCCATGATCTCCTGCCCCTGCGCCGAATGCAGATTGCCAGTGGGTTCGTCGGCGAGGATCACCTGCGGACTGGCGACGATCGCGCGCGCGACGCCGACCAGCTGCTGCTGACCGCCGGAGAGCTGGCTCGGATACAAATCCTTCTTGGCCACGATGCCGAAGCGGTCGAGCACGTTGGCGACGATGCCCTGGCGCTCCGACTTCTTGACGTCGCGATAGGAGAGCGGCAGCTCGATGTTTTCGTAGACCGTCAGGTTGTCGAGCAGGTGATAGCTCTGAAAGACGAACCCGATGTGCCGCTTCTGCAGCGCTGCACGCTCCTTGGCGGGCAAGGCGTGAATGGGATGGCCCATCAGCGAGTACTCACCGGACCACGCGCTGTCGTGCATGCCGAGGATGTGCAGCAGCGTCGACTTGCCGGCACCAGACGGACCCATGATCGAGATGAACTCGCCGGGCTTGATGTCGAGGGTGATGCGGCGCAGCACGTAGGTCTGGCCGGCGCCGACCGGAAACGACTTCTCGACCCCGCGCAGCGACATGAGCGGCATGTTGCCGGTCGGTTCCCACGGAGCGTCGGTCAGCGCAGAAGACGATGAACGTTTGAAGAGCATCGGTTGTGCCTTTCGCGGATATCAAGCCCCGTGCCGGGGTTTGTCCAAGGAATTTATGTGATCTTAAACGGGATTTGTTCGTCAGCGGGATCGTGCGTCCCGGAAGCGAACACGGGTAGGGCCGTTCGCTTTGCTCACGGTAGGGCGCGCGCTTCGCTCGCGTAGGGAAGAGGAGGGGCCCAGAAGGCGAAGGCGGACCGCCCCACCGCGAACGAAGGGAGCGGCCCCACGCGCGCGTAGCGCGCGCCCTACAACCGTCCGAGCGCCCGAAGCAGCCCCTCCGTTAGAACCGGGACGTACGTGATCAGCAGTACACCCACGGCGAGAATCCCCAGCATAGGGAGCGTCGCCCATGTCACTTCGAGGACCGGCTTCTTAAAGCGATACGACGCGAGCAGCAGGTTGAGGCCCAGCGGCGGATGCAGATATCCGAGCTCGAGGTTGGCGATGAAGATCACGCCGAGATGGACGTAGCCGATGCCGTATGCGTCTGCGAGCGGCAGGATCAGCGGCACGACGACGACGATCGCCGAGAAGATGTCCATCACGGTGCCGACGAGCAGCAGGAAGACGTTGAGCGCCAGGAGGAACAACGCCTTCGATTCGATGTGCGCCTGCGTCCAGTCGATCAGACGCATCGGCACCTGCGCGTTCACGAGGTAGTTGGTGAGACCGACGGCGACGGCGAGAATGATGAGCACGCCGCCCACGAGCGCGACGCACTCGCCGGCCACGCGGACGATCTCTCGGAAGGTCGGCACATCCCGGTGCACGAACCGTTGGACGATGACCGCGTACAACGCGGCGATCGCCGCCGACTCGGACGTGGTCGCGTAGCCGCCGAGCAATGCCCAGAGCACGACGATCGGCAGCAGCAGCTCCCACTTCGCTTCCCACAATCCGGCGCGCACTTCCGACAACCGGAACGGCGCGCGCTGCGCGCCGCTGCGAATGGCTTCTCGAACGCCGAGCCCGGCGAGGAGCGCCAGCATCAGCACGCCGGGAACGATGCCGCCGATGAAGAGATCCTCGATCGCGACCTTCATCGCGACGATGCCGTAGAGAATCAGCGGCACCGACAGCGGGAACAGCAGGCCCAGTGATCCGGACGCGGTCAGCAGTCCGATCGCAAAGCGCTCGCGATAGCCTTCCTTGAGCAGCACCGGCAACAGCAGCCCGCCGAGCGCGAGGATCGTGACGCCCGATCCACCAGTGAACAGCGTGAAGAATGCGCAGAGCGTCGTCGCGGCCACGGCCGTTCCACCCGGCACCCACCCGAACAGCGCGCGCAGCGCTCGCAGGAGACGCGTCGACGCCTGACCCTCGGCGAGCAGGAAGCCAGTCAAGGTGAAGAGCGGAATCGCCGCCAGGTTCGCCGATGGAGATGTGAGCTCCTCGTAGGCTTTGATCAGCGGCACGATCGGCCGGCTGCCATCGGTGAAGAACGCGATCATCGCGATGCCGCCGAGCAGCGAGAAGATCGGCGCGCCGAGCACACCGGCGAACAGGATGCCGACGATCCACGGCAGCAGCGCGCCGCCTTCGAAGACATCGAATCGCAGCGCCGCGACGGTGCCGGCCAGGATGGCGATCGCGGCGATCGCGCGGCCGACCCAGTTGGACGAGGCCTTGAACCCGAGTCGAAGCGCGATCAGCGCAAAGCCGATCGGAAACGCGAGCGCCGAGATCCAGACCGGCACGTTGATCGCGATCTTGTCGCCGGCCGTGCGTTCAGTGAGGACGAGCGCGAGTCCGCCGACGGCGAACATGGCCGCAATCGCCGCGCCGACCGATCCGCCAACGAGATGGGCAAAGCCGGCGATTCGTTTAGGAAGGAACTCGCCGGTGGCGAGCGTGAGGAGCTTGCCGTCGCGCGCGGCGATCGCCGCACCGAGCAAGCCGACCCACAGCGTCAGATTGAGCGTGAATGGTGCGGAGCCGGGAATGCCGGTCGCGATGACCCGCCGCGTCGCGATCTCGGCGAGCGGCAGCAGCATGATGCCGCCGAGCGCCGCGGTGGCGATGACGTTTTCAACGCGGTTCGCCAACGAGCGCGTGCCCGATGGCCGATCGGCCGCCGGCGCGCCTGGTGTCGCGCCGACGAGCGCCTCGATCGATCCTTGGTCGTGAGGAGCACTCATTCAGTCGGCGCCGCGCTTACTTCTTCGACTTGCGATAGGCGTCTCGCTCTTTGATCGCCGCATCGTAGGCGTCCGCGGGCACGATGGTGCCGCGCAACGTCTTCACGTATTTCTCGGCCTCGGCGCGGAACTCTGCTGCGGCTTTCGGATCGAGCGTCGTCACGGTGAGGCCGCGCGTCTTCATCGTGGCCACGGAGTCGGCGTCCAGCTTCGGCGCCTCGCCGAGGAAGCGCTTCTCGGCATTCTTTGCAGCCGCGATCACCGCCGGGCGATCGGCGGCGTCGACCTTGTTCCACGCATCGTTGGTCATCACCAGCGCGCCGTAGAGCGGCGCCACGCGCACGTCGAGCATGTATTTCGCATCGCGGAAGATCTGGAGCAGCAGCGCGGGATATGGCGGGCTGGGTGCCGCATCGATGAGACCGGTCGACAGCTTCAGTTGCGCGGGAATGTCACCGGCGGACAACGCCACCGGATGGAAGCCGTTGGACTTGTACCACTGCGTCATGCGATCGTCGCCTTGACTCGTGAACAGCTTCGCGGCCTTGATGTCGGCGAGCGAGGCCATCGGTTTCTTCGAGAACAGCTGCACCCACCCGGCGCTGCCCCAGCACAGCAGCTTGAAGCCTTTGGCGTCGAGCTTCTGCTCGAGAAACGGCGTCATCTTCTCGAGCACGTACTGGCCTTCGGCATCGTTCTCGAAGAAGAACGGCACGCCGAACGCGTTGAACGCGCTGTCGATCTGTCCGAGCCCGGGCAGCATCAGCAGGTTGGCCTGCAGCTGATCGACGCCGGGTCGCATCATCCTGATGGTGGCTTCCTCGCTGCCCTGCGTACCGCCCGCATACACCGTCAGCTTCACGCGGCCCGACGTCTTCGACTCCCACTCGGCGCCCATATCGAGCAGCGCCTTGTGCCACGACGAGTTGACCGGCGCTTGTGTGGCGAGCTTGAGCGTGACGGCAGCACTGAGTGAGATCGGGATGAGAAGAGCGACTGCGAGAACCATGACCTTGCGTACCAACATGCACCCCCTGGTCCGGCTAAAGCCGGACACGACGTACGATTTCTACTTCGAAAACTTCTCGTCGATACGATCGAGCAGCACGCGCGCGCGGCGCTGCGTCACGAGAATCACCAGTCGATTCGACGGATCCTTCTCGGGATCGATCGCCAGCGCTTCCTTGAGCAGCCGCTCGAACTCGGCGCGATCTTGCGCCGGCACCGCGATGCCGGTGGCGAGCGCGACATACGGGCCCGGCGACAGTCCCTTCTGAATGTCGACCGCCATCTTGAAGTGATCGCGTGCGCGCGCTGGGTTTCCACCCAGTGCCTCCGGCAGGCTGTCGAGCGAGATCATCAGCTCGTGGATCGCCCCCTTGTTCCACGTCGGATCCAGTGCGAGCGCGCGATCGGCGAGGGCACGCACGGTGGGGAAATCCACGGCGAGGTCCGGGCGATCGATCCCCAGCGAAATCGCCGCACCCCACGCGGCAGCCGACCAATAGAGCAGCGGCACATCGGCCTTCTTCGCTTTCTTCAACGCGGTCTCTGGGCTTTGCAGCAGCGCCTGGCTCGAGCCCTTCCCGAACCGCGCATCAACGGCACGCAGACAGTAGCCGCGCGCGCGCAGATAGTGCTTGAGCGCGCGCTCGCGAAGCGCCGTGGCCTCGGCTCGCCGGCTCGGGTCGAGGCTGTCGGCCTCGGCTTCGAGGAAGGCATACCCATACTGAGTGAATCCACCGCACGTGGAGACGAGCAGCGGCACGTGCGTCGGCACCGACTCGAGCAGCGACTCGTAGAGCTTCAGCGCAAACGGCGTCGCGTCCCGGATCAAGTCTGGGTCGTCGTCACGAGTGAAGACGTCACCGGTGTCGGACAGCGTGTTCGCCACCGTTTTGACCGCCATCGTTTTGATGGAGCAGGCCGGAAGAACGACGACTGCCGAGGCCACGATGCACGCAAACGCGAAGGCACGAAGGGGCTCCCCGGATCGAAACGACATCAACTTCCAAGAATAAGTGGAAAAGTGGAAAAAGTGGAAGAAGTGGAAGAAGTGGAAGAAGTGGAAGAAGTGGCGCTTCGAACACTGGAAACGATTGTCTCCAGCGTATATAGTCGGCGCCGCGCGCGGGGATGCGCCTCCAGCTCTCCCACAATCACCTCAAAGGTGGAGGTAGCCAATGAAACGACGGAATTTTGTCGCGTCGGTACTTGCCGGCGGCGTGGTCGCAGCCCCGACGCTCCTGCGAGCGCAACAGCACGATCACGACGGTATAGAAATAAGCGGTCCACAGGCCCATGAAACGGTCGCATTCGGAGAATGGAAAACCGACCCGCCGCTCAATCGGTTCAACCTCGTGGCGCCAAACTCGGCCAACAACCACCACCAACAGCCGTTTGAGGCGCAAATCAAAGTGGGAGGCTCGGTCACGTTTGCGATTTCCGGCTTCCACATTCTTGGGGTGTATGGTCCTGGAACGGACGTCGACGACATCAGCCTGGCGGTGACCATTCCGATTCCTCTCGCGCCACCAGGTTTTCCACCGGTCATCAACGACCCTGTGCACCGCGTCTATTGGGGTGTCAACCCGTTCTCGCTGGTACCCGCAGGGAGTCCACCGCCGCTCGATCGTGTCGAGTCGGTCACGTTCAGTGTGGCTGGAACCTACCTTGTCATCTGCACGTTCACCCCGCATTTCAGCGCTGATCCCGCGCTGGGAAAGATGCACGGATTTGTGAAGGTGCTGAACTAGAAGACCCGCAGGGGAGCCATCGACGCAGGCCTGCGATGGCTCCTCACCTTTCTATTCGGTCCGCAAGGCCTCGATTGGGTCGACTCGTGAGGCGCGTATCGCGGGAACGCTGCAGGCCGCAAACGCCGACACGGCGAGCAGCACGATCACCGCAACACACGTGATCGGATCGAACAAGCCGACGTCGAAGACGAGGGATCGCACGAGACGATTGGCCCAATAGGCGCCGCCTAATCCGGCTACGACGCCGCCGACGGTGACGTAGAGGGCATCGCGCAAGACGATCTGTCGAAGGTCCGATGGCCGTGCGCCGAGGGCGACGCGCAGGCCGAGCTCGGGCGTCCGCCGCGCAACGGCGTAGGCCAGCACGCCATAAAGCCCGATGCATCCGAGCAGCAGTGCGAGCGCTCCGAGCGATGAGAGGAGATAGGTCACGACGCGCTCGCGACTGGTCGCCTGCGCCAGATACGTCTCCATGCTTCTGGCGGTGTCGCCGATGAGCGCGGGCTCCGCGGCCTTGAATGCCTGATCGATCGCGGTGGCCATGTCTCCGCCATCACCGGCGACTCGGGCGGTGACGGTGACGAACGACTGGTTGGACTGCGCGATCGGGAAATAGATCATCGGCAACGGCGCATCGCGCAGACTCAGCGGGCGTGTATCGCGAACGACGCCGACGATCTCGGCCGAGAACGCATCGTCGCCAATTGGCTGGCCGATCGCAGCGCCGCCAGGATAGCGGCGCGCCACTGACTCGCTGACCATCGCGACGAGCGGTGAGCCGTTCACGTCTTGCTCCGAGAACTCGCGGCCCGCGATCAGTGGCACACCGACCGTCTTGAAGAAGCCTGCGCCGACGTAGTTGACGTTCAGCTGCTTCGACGGAGTCGTCGATGGGCCTAAATGAAACCCTCCGCTCTGCGTGCAGTTCGCCATGAGGCCACAGGACGAGATCACCGCCGAGGTCACTCCAGGCACGCCGCGCACAATCGTCAAGAGCCGCTCGCGAAGTGCGGGCAGCTGATCGACGGGATAGCCGCTGATCCGCGGAGCAAAGGCGATGGCCACGAGCGGGTTGATCGAGAAGCCGGGGTCGACGCGCGAAAAGTTGATGAGGCTTCGCCCGAGGAGGCCCGCGGCGAAGACCACGACGAACGAGAGCGCGAGCTGCGCGGCCACGAGCGACCGCATCCCACGAAGCATCGAACCGCTGACGACGCCGCGTCCGGCAGCGAGGCCGAGTCCGTGAAGCACGTCGACTCTCGTCGCACGAATCGACGGCATGAGGCCGAAGATCACCGCCGTCAGCAGGGTTGTGACGGCCGTGAACATCAGCACGCGCAGATCCGTGTCAAAGACCAACGGCAATGGGCTGTTGAACGAACCGAGAAAAGCCCGTGCGATCAGCGCGCTCGTCCACTGACCGATCGCAAAGCCAGCCGCTCCGCCAATGCCGGCCAGCAGCAGGCTTTCAGTCAGCCCTTGTTGAATCAAACGCCGACGGCTGGCGCCAAGCGAGACGCGGATCCCGATCTCTCTTGCGCGCGCCGTCGAGCGCGCCAGCAGAAGGTTGGCGACGTTGGCGCAGGCCACGAGCAGGACGATCGCCACCATCGCCGTCAGCACCATCAGCGGCGTGGCGAAGCGATCGCGGAGCATGGAGAAGCCGCGCGTGAACGGCTCGACGACGAGGACCCCCGACGTGATCGACGCCCGGGTTCGCGGGTCGGGCATCGTGAGCGAGAGATCGACGAGCGCATCGCGGTTCGTCGCTTGCAGGACAGCCTCGGCCTGCGGCAACGACGTGCGAGGGATGCGAGCGAAAAGATTCAACCAGGCGATGCCATCCTGATCCAGCCAGGGCCGGTTGCGGTCGACCGGGCCGTACGCGCTGTTGTTGCTCTGGTAGTCGAGCATCGACTGCATCGTCAGCGGCATCCAGAGATCCGATTCGTTGTCGCTCCACGCGCCGACGAAGCCGGGTGGCGCTACACCGATGACGGTGACCGGGACCCGGCCGACGCGCACACTGCGGCCGAGCGCCGCGTCGGATGCCCCGAGCGCGCGCTTCCAGTAGCCGTCGCTCACGACTGCGACCGGTTGCGTGGCGGCGCGAGCGGCGTCTTCATCGGTGAACGATCGCCCGTGCGCCATCCGTACGCCGGCAGTGGCGAAGTAGTTGCCGGAGACCAGTTGCGCTCGTATCAACGTCTGCCGCGCACTATCCTCGAGGCGGATGACGAACGACGTGCTGCGCGTCATCGCGGCGAGCGAGCCCTGCTGACCAAGCGCGCGTTGCAGCCTCAGGAAACGTGGATACGAAAAACGGAGGAAGCGGCCAGTGCCACCCGAGGTATCGGGCGCGCCGCTAGGCGCGCCCGGGCCGGTCGGGTTCTCGTAGACAGTGACGAGCTCGTCGGCGTTCGGGAGCCCCAGCGGTTTGAGCATGACCGCATCGAGCAGCGTGAAGATGGCGCTGTTCGCGCCGATGCCAAGGGCCAACGTCATTACCGCCGCTGCGGTGAACGCCGGCGTCCGCCGCAGCGATCGCGCGGCGTATTTCAAGTCCTGCAGCACATCACGCATTCAGGATCCCTCACGTGTGGGGCCACCTTCAGGTGGCCCGGCATCCATCACTCCGCACGCAGCCCCGCAAGCGGCTGCGTGCGCGCCGCTCGTCGTGCAGGGCTGTACGATGCAGCAAACGCAACGGCGGTAAGCGCGACGACCACCGTAAGGTACGTCCGCGCGTCCGTCGGCGAGAGGCCGAACAGCAGTCTCGTCAAGAGCTGGCTCGTTGTGACTGCACCCGCGACTCCGAGCACGACGCCGATCCCCATCACCTGGGCGCTGTCGGTGAGGACAAGACGCGCCAGGTCTCGCGGCCTCGCGCCGATCGCCGATCGCATGGCGAGCTCTGCGCGTCGGCGGGCGACGCTGTAGCTCAACGTGGCATAGAGTCCGATGCCGGCGATGGCGGCCGCGAGCAGGCCGAACACTGAGGCTACTGTGGTGACAGCGCGATCGCGCGTCAGCGATCGGTCGAGCAGATCGGTGGCCGAGTCTATGCTTTCGACCGACAACGCAGAATCCTCGATTGTTACCGCGTTGCGAATAGCGGTGACCATCGCGTCGGCATCGGCAGATGTGCGGATCGCGTAGCGAATGCTCGCGAGCTCGGCTCCAGGCTGTTGCGTATACGGCACCCAGAAGCGGAGCGGCTCCTCATCACGAGGTCCAGACTGCTTGACGTCGGCGGCGACGCCGACGATCTCCCACGGCACCTGATCCCGCCACAGCATGCGCTCACCGATCGGAGTCCGATCGCCGAAGTAGTGACGCGCCATCGCCTGGCTGACGATCAACACTCGAGGCGACGCAGCGCCATCGGTGTCTCGAAAATCGCGTCCGCCGACAAGCGGGATTCCAAGGGTCCGGAAATAGTCGGGTCCAACGAAATCGAAACGGGCGCGCGGCAAGCCGGCCGCCGAGAGCAGCGCAGCCGGTCTCATCCGATCCGACGAGCTGTCGCGGCCGGCAAGGACGCCGTTCTCGGTCTGGGTGGCAGCTGCAGCTCCGGGAAGGTTCTTCAGTCGCTCGAGCAACCGAGCCGCAAGTGCTCGGTACCGCTCGCCACCGTACCCGGCTTTTCGAGGATCGATATCGACGACGACGAGGCGATCGGTGACGAACCCGAGATCGGACGCGTGGAGGTTGGCAAGCGTTCGCGCGAGAAGCGCGGCGGTGACGAGGAGGACGATCGCACACGCGACTTGAGCAATCAGCAGCAGCGACCGAGGTCCGCCGCGCGCGCTGGTGTTGCCTGGTCCATGTCGCAAGGCCGTCAAGACATCGATACGCGTGGACTTGAGCGCCGGAACGAGACCGATCGCAACAATGGTCAGCGCACAGACCGTTCCGGTGAAGAGCCAGACGCGGACGTCGAAGTCCGCATTCAACGGGATCGGTGTTGAATCGCGTGAAATCAACGATAGCAGCGCAGACGTGGTCCACCTCGCCACGGGTACGCTGAGCGCTGCTCCCGCAACGCAGAGAAGGATCGGTTCGGTCAGCAACGCTCGAACGAGCCGCGATCGGCCGATGCCCATTGCCAGCTGGATGCCTACCGCCCGCCGCGCCGCGACAGCGCGGATGAGCAGCATGTTGGCGAGATTCGCGCACGCCATCAGCAGAACGAGAGCGACGGCGCCCATCAAGAGCTGAACCGCCAGAGCGTATTGCATCCGCAGCAGCGAGGTACCGCGGGCCGCGGAGTCCAGCGTCACGGTGGCGCGTTCGATGTAAGGACGGACGTCGTCGGGGATGCGGGGACCGAACGAGTCGGTCAGCACGCGGCGATAGTCGAGCGTGAGCGCCGCGTTTGCATGGTCGACCGTTGTCGTCGGCGCGAGGCGTCCGATGACTTGAAGCCACGCGGTGTTCGCGCTCGCGATCGGGTCGGTCAGATCCCGGCCCGGGACAACTTGACTCCACAGCGACAGCGGGATCCACAACTCTGGTCGCGCTCCCACGCGTTCGCCAAAGAATGTTTGTGGGACGATCCCGACGATCGTGACCCTGGTGTGGTTCACGGTGATCGCCCGGCCGACGAGGGCGGGATCCCCAGCGAAACGGCGCTGCCAGAATCCATAGCTGACGACCGCAACCGGCGTGGCGCTCTTCTGATCGTCGTTCACGTCGAACGTGCGCCCGGCCACGGCTCGTACGCCGAGTGTACGAAAGAATTCGCCCGACACGAGGGACATCGTGATCGGCTCGATTGCCAACTCGCCGATGCGAAGGTCGGCGCGCTGTACACCGGAACTCGCCAGCACTCCCGTGAAGAGATCCGTTCGCTGCCGGAAGCGAAGGAAGGAGCGATAGGAGCCACCTTCAAGCAGGACGTACAACGCGTTCGGATCGGTGACGGGCAACGGCTTGAGCAACAGCGCATCGAGTACGGAGAACATCGCACTGTTGGCGCCAATGCCGAGCGCGAGAGTCACGATCGCCGCGGTCGTGAAACCGGGCGCGCGCAGGAGCGAGCGCCAGGCATATCTGAGATCGTGCAGCATCACTCAGCTCGAACGGTCGGCCGATCCCCAAGGAGTGTGCCAACGCTTCAGGGTGTCGCGCACTCGAAACGCGCGCAATTCGCTTAGTATCGCGGCCCGACAGCTGAGACCGGTGTCCGCGAGTGGGACGAGAGCATCCGGAATCAGACAGGAGTCAGGATCGGGGCTGGTTCCGTGCTCAGCCCTGATTCCTGACGCCTGACTCCTGATTCCTTCTACTTGCCGAAGTTGAACGCGAACTTGATCATGAACGTAGCGTCCGATCCGCCCATGCTGAAGGGAATCGAGACCGACGGTGTGATGCCAGTCTTCTTGCTGAAGATGAAGCCGACGCCGAGGTCGGCGTGGCCGCCGTTATCCGTGAACGTGGTCTCGTCGCCACCAAACGTGGACGACAGCCGCGTGTGCACGAGCGCGAGGCCGAAGAACGGCACGACCTGCATGTCACCGGTGTCGCTGACCACCATTCCAATCGATGCCCCACCCTGCAGCGCAATCGAGGAATTGTCGACGGGACCGACGTCGGGCCCCGCCAGCACGTCGAGGCGCACCGCGGGACACAGCATGATTTTGTTATCGCGATCGGCGGCGAGCTCGGCACCCACCTGGGCATAGACGCCCGCGGTCCGTACATCGATGTCGGTGAAATTGAGCACGAGCAGCCCGGCACCACCGTAAATCGTCTTGCCGCCCGCGGCCGCACCGGCCTCGATCCCGCGCACGCCGTTGCTGAACAGCGCGCCGATGCTCGCCTGATACGGGGCGTACACAAAACTCGGATTGCCAGTACAGAGCTGGGCGGCCGCAGGTTTCGCAGCCAGGAAAAGCATCACCAGGAGGGACCCCACCAGCTTCATACGCGTCATCGCGTCTCCTTTTCAGTGTCAGGGTGGGGGAGTAGTCGAATTATAGATTAGTGATCTTTGATTGGTGATCGTGATTGGTGATTGGTGACTTTTGGCCACTTCACGCGTCTATTCCGCGCGCAACGTGCGAAGCGGGTCGATGCGCGCGGCGCGGCGCGCTGGGATGTACGCGGCGAGCAGCGTGACCGCCAGCATCGCGGGGACCGCCGTTGCGTACGGAGTGACGTCGAAGCGGCTCATCGCCGGGAACGGCATCAGTGCCCGCAGGACAGCCAGCATCGCGATGCTGCCAATCACACCCACGATGGCGCCGATGGCTGTCAGCCATACGCCATCGTCCAACACCATTCGCAGGATCGATCCGGGATGCGCGCCTACCGCCATGCGAATGCCGATCTCGCGCGTTCGCCGGCTGACCGAGTACGCCATCAATCCATAGAGGCCGGTCAGGGCGAGGACGAGCGCAATCGCGCCCATACCGCCGACGATACGCACCAGCAGCGTGCTCAAGCCAATGGCGCTGACGTTGTAGAGGTCCTGCATCGTCCGCACGTCGAACATCGGCATGTTGGCATCGATCGAGGTGACCACCTGACGGACTGAGGCGGCCATCGCCGCTGCATCGCCTTGCGTCTCGACGACGAGCGTGCTCACGGCGGCAGGTCGCTGCCGCCACGCGTAGTAGATGAACTCGGTGGGCCCTTCCGACAGCGATCGATACTTCGTCGTCGCCGCGACGCCGACGATCTCGAACCATGACCGATCGCGAGCGAGCAGCCGGAATCGCTTTCCGATGGCATCCTGTCCAGGCCAGTAATGGCGCGCGAACGCCTCGTTGACCACCGCGACACGAGAGGCATCGGCCGTATCGATGGCACCAAACGCGCGTCCGCGAATGAGGCGGACGCCGATCGCGTCGAAGTAGCCGTCATCGACGCGGGCCGACCGGACGTTCACGTGATCGGTGCCAGCGGGGAACTGAAAGCCTTCGGGTGCAACTGATGTGTTCTCGACGCTGATCGCATCCATTGGCGCCGACGAGGTCAAGGCCACGGACTGCACGCGAGGCAGCGCCTTCGTCCGCTCGACGAGGGATCTGTAGAACGACTCTGTGCGCGGCGCGTCGTAGCGGATCATGTCTGGGCTGAACGACGCGAGCAGGATGTGATCGGTTCGGAACCCTGGCCCGCGATCGATCTCACCGCGGAATCCGCGGAAGAGGAACACGGCGACGGTGAGCAGGATGAGCGCCAGCGCCACTTGCCCCGCGACGAGGACATGTCGGCCCCACAAGCG
>Ga0075434_100001903_pt1 | contig 18086 bp, 16 predicted proteins | sample RhiMethybrSRZTD3_FD_75298 | JGI IMG/M metagenome (GOLD analysis project Ga0075434, IMG submission 75298) | Populus rhizosphere microbial communities from Tennessee, USA - Rhizosphere MetaG P. TD hybrid SRZTD3 | ecosystem: Host-associated > Plants > Roots > Rhizosphere > Soil | place: USA... | reverse complement strand
AGACGAAGTCCTGTGCCCTGGATCCGCTCAAGAATTTGGAGTTCTAATTCGCGACCTTGCGGGCCGTGCTCTTTGAATCCGGCGGAGATGACAATCGCCCCGCGAACTCCGGCATCCACGCATTCCGTCACGATGCCCGGGACGGTAGCCGCGGGTGTCACGACCACGGCCAGGTCTGATGGTTCCGGCAGGTCCGATACGGTTTTGTACGCCTTGATTCCGAGCACACTGGTGCGCTTCTCGCTCACTGGGTAGACCGTTCCGCCGAAAGGACTGCTCACCAAGCTCCACAGAACGGCGCGGCCGACGCTGCCAGCGCGCTCACTGGCGCCGATCACGGCCACAGTATGAGGCGCGAGAATCGCATCCAGGGGATGTGGCTCGGAGCGCCAGACATTCGTGGGAGTGCTGGACTTGGAAGCCTTGCTGGCTTTGCTTGGTCTGGGCTTGACCGGGCACATAGCTGGTAAGTTTACGCCCGGCAGGGATATGAATCTGTGACCAGGAACTGCAAAGTTTCGGATCCGCCCACCTTGATCTCTCCTATGCCGCCCGACACGGTAGTGCATTTTGTGTTTGCTTCTCCCCCCTTCTGGGCTAGAATGCTCCCCGCCCAAGGCACAATCCAACCGGAACCCAAGCCCGCGTCTAGCGTGCTTGGGTACCAAACTCAACTGAGTTAACCAAGGAGACTTCAGAAATGAAGAAGCTGCTCACACTACTGTTCTCGGCTGTGCTCGCCCTCTCGTTGACCACTGCCTCTTTCGCACAGGATGCGGGGGGCGACAAGAAAGATGACGCCAAGAAGGCCGACAGCAAGGAGAAGAAGGCAAAGAAGAAGGGCGACAAGAAAAAGGGCGACGACAAGATGAAAGGCGATGACAAAATGAAGGGCTGCGACAAACCGAAGTAATCGCACTCACCCTGGTAACCAGCCCCGGTCTTTCGCGGCCGGGGCTTCGTTTTTGGAAGAAATGGCACGAAATGCGCAATTTTTCGGACTTTTCTTTTTCGGGCCTACACTAAAATTTGACATTTTCCCCGGCCCAAAACCGTAGTAAAATCCGCCTCCAGTGACGCCTGCCCGGACGGCAGGTGTGGGGAAAGCGTGGCCACGTTTGCCACGATTCTGCGTAGGAGGGTTTGCATGGAACCTCGGGCCCCTGAAGGTACTTTTGTTTCGCCATCCAATGCCGCGAAATCCCATCCACATGAAGGACGCAATTTCTGGGTCCTAACCGCTTACGGGATTTCCGGCCTGGCTTTGTTCGGAGTTCTCGCCTACTACTTCAGCGATTTCGTCGCTCACTAGAGCGAACTTTCCGCCGCTGAGTCCCTCGCCTTCACAGCAATGTGATCGGTGTGTCTTGCTGGCAACCTCTTGTTCTCGGAGCACAGCTGAACAAACGACTTACCGTGCTACAATGACCCCCGCTTTCGCATTGCTCCCGAGTTGCGAGCAGGTTTCAGCCGTTCTCCACTTTCATACGACTTCCAACGACGGATAGGTTTTCTTGGCCGCAGACCCCACCAAGACCGATGCAGTTACTTACGCCGACGCAGGTGTAAGCATCGATCGCGCCAATCGCACCAAGCAACGCATCAAGTATCTCGCCCATAAAACCTTCACCAAGGGCGTGTTGAGCGAGATTGGCGGCTTTGGCGGCCTGTTTTCAATCGCGAAAACCTATCTTGATCCTGTACTTGTTTCCAGCGTCGATGGGGTAGGTACCAAGCTCAAAGTAGCGTTTGAGATGAACGTCCACCACACGATTGGCGGCGACCTCGTAAACCACTGCGTGAATGACATCATAGTTCAAGGCGCCTCGCCCCTGTTCTTCTTGGACTACTTGGCGACAGGAACGCTTGAGCCCCAGGTCGCGGAAAAGGTCGTCGAAGGCATCGCCGAGGCCTGCAAGCACAACGGGTGTGCACTGATCGGCGGCGAAACCGCTGAGATGCCCGGTTTCTATCCTAATGGTGAATACGACCTGGCGGGATTCATTCTGGGAGTGGTGGAGCGCGAGCGCATCATAACGGGCAAACTGGTGGAGATCGGCGACATCATCCTCGGCTTGCCATCCAACGGCCTGCACACTAACGGTTATTCGCTCGCGCGTAAACTATTGTTCGAAGTCGCCAAGTATTCTCCCGAAACCTACGTCAACGAGATCAAAAACAAAGTCGGTACCGAATTGATGCGTCCGCATAAGAGCTACTGGCCATCGCTCAAAAAGTTAATCGACGCGGAATGCATCTCGGCAATGGCCCACATTACAGGTGGTGGTCTCACCGAAAATCTGCCTCGCGTGCTGCCCCGGGGAACAGCAGCCGTTATCGAACTGGGAAGTTGGCCGATGCTTCCTATCTTCGAACACCTGCAAACTCTCGGCAACGTTGAGCGGGACGAGATGCTCCGAACGTTCAACATGGGGCTCGGCATGCTGCTGGTGATCAACGCGAAGAAGTTCAAGAAGACACAGACGCTGCTCGAGCGTGCCGGGGAGAAGTATTACAACGTGGGCCGTATTGTGAAGGGTGAACGCAAGGTGACATACAACTAGTTGCACTACCCGAATCCTTCATTCGGACCAGATCTTGTCCAGCAAATCCCTAGAACTTAAGACTAGCGAGTGAAGACTGCCTTATGAAAAACCTTGGCATCTTGCTTTCTGGGCGCGGCTCAAACTTCGAAGCGATCGCCCGCAACGTGGCTAATGGAACGATACCAAATACCCGTATTGCGATCGTCATCTCGAACAAATCCGATGCCGGTGGAATCGAAACGGCCAAACGGTTGGGCCTGACGGCGCGAGTCATTCAGTCGAAAGGGATGGCGCGGGAAGATCACGACCGGGCTCTCGTTGCGGATTTGAAAGAAGAGAAAGTTGACCTGGTTCGTCTAGCCGGATACATGCGCCTACTGTCTCCCTGGTTCGTGCAGCAGTTTCCCCAGCGAATCCTGAACATCCATCCTTCGCTATTGCCAGCATTCCCCGGACTCGAAGCCCAGCAACAAGCCTTTGCTTACGGGGTAAAAGTGAGTGGCTGCACGGTGCACTTCGTGGATGAGGAACTCGATCACGGCGCCATCATTGTGCAGAAGGCAATCGCGGTAAATTCCGATGACGACGAACACACGCTGGCGGCGCGCATCCTGGAGCAGGAACACATCGCCTATTCAGAAGCGATCCGGATTGTGCTGGAAGGGAATCATGAAATGGTTGGACGACGCCTTGTCAGGAAGGCAACTCGCAGCGCATAGCTCGTGGCTCGTAGCTTGACTACCCCACCAACTTCTCCATTTCTTTCTCTTCAATCACGCTCACGCCCAGCTCCCTGGCTTGGTCGAGCTTCAATCCGGCGTCCATGCCGGCAACAACGTAATCGGTCTTTTTACTCACCGATCCGGAAACTCTTCCCCCGGCATCCTCAATCATCTTCTTCGCCTGATCCCGCGTATAGTTGGCCAGGGTTCCGGTGAGCACGAATGTCTTGCCGGCAAGCTTCGTGCCGCGCTCCCGCTTCTTGCCCGCGAACATCAAACCCGCGTCGCGCAGGCGTTTCACAAGCTCGCGGTTTCGAGGTTCGGCGAAAAATTCATGGATACTCTCCGCAATCCGCGGACCTACTTCATTCACTTCTTCCAACTCTTCCTGGGTTGCAGTCGTGAGGGAGTCCATCGACCCGAAATGCTCGGCAAGAAACTGGGCAGTACGTTCGCCAACGAATCGGATACCAAGCCCAAAGATCACCCGTTCGAGCGGTAGTTTCTTGGACGCGTCGATCTCGTCGAGAATGTTTTTGGCGGACTTGTCGCCCATCCGCTCCAGGCTGAGTAAATCGTCTTTGGTCAGCTTGTAGATATCGGCTACGTTCCTGACGAAGCCGCGTTCGGTGAGCTGAGTCACCAGGGCATCGCCCATGCCTTCGATGTTCATTACATGCCGCGAGGCAAAATGCAGAATCGTCTCACGCAGTTTTGCCGGACAGTTTGCGTTCACGCAGCGATAGTCGACTTCGCCCTCGGTTTTCACGACATGCGTGCCGCATACCGGACACGTCTCAGGCATGTGAAAAGTCTCATGCCCGCGCGGATGGTCTTTGTCCTCGATCACCTTCACCACTTTCGGGATCACGTCGCCACCGCGCTCGACCTGCACCCAGTCGCCGATCTTGACGCCCAGGCGCTCGATCTCGTCCATGTTGTGGAGGGTGGCATTCCGCACGGTGGTCCCACCAATAGGTACGGGCTTCAACTCTGCCACCGGGGTCAGCTTGCCCGTGCGCCCAACTTGCACGCGAATAGCCTCGATCTGCGTGACTCCGGCCCTCGCGGCGTACTTGTATGCGATTGCCCAGCGGGGAGCTTTCCCCGTGAAGCCAAGTTCATCCTGTAATGACGTACGATCGACTTTGACGACTACGCCGTCGATTTCGTACGGCAGCTTCTCGCGTTTGCCCTCCCACTCCTCGATAAATTTCCAAACACCTTCCATGTTTTTTGCGACAGTGCGGTTTTGATTCACCTTGAATCCGGCGGCTTCGAGCGCATCGAGTGTTTTTGAGTGTCGGTCGAAGTAGGTGCGTCCGTTCTGCAGGAGGATATAGGGGAAGTAGTCGAGGCGGCGCTCCGCGGTGATGGTGGCATCCAGCTGGCGGACGGTTCCGGCGGTCGCGTTGCGCGGATTCGCGAAAAGAGAAAGGCCCTTGGCTTCCCGCTCGTCATTCATTTTCTTAAATGCCGCCAGTGGCATTAGCAACTCGCCACGAACCTCGAAGCTGGCTGGCACACCCGCCTTCTTGAGTTTTTCATTCGGAAGGAAAAGTGGAATCGAGCGCACGGTTCGGATGTTGAGCGTGACATCCTCGCCCACTGTGCCGTCGCCTCGGGTGACGCCTCGTACCAGCTTTCCATCTTCGTAAACGAGCGCCAGCGACATACCGTCGAGCTTCAGTTCGCAGACATATTCCACATCGTGGCGGCCGCTCAGTTCGTGCACGCGGCGCTCCCAGCCGCGCAATTCCTCTTCGTTGTAGGTGTTATCGAGCGAAAGCATGGGCGAAGAATGCGGCAACTTCACCACGCCTTCGCGGGGCTTTCCCCCGACCCGTTGTGTGGGAGAGTCGAGAGTAATGAGCTCGGGGTACTCGGCCTCCAGCTTTTTCAGCTGCTCGACCAGCTGGTCGAAGTCGTAATCGCCGATTTCCGGATCGTCGAGGACAAAATAGCGGTACTCGTGATGGCGGATCTTGTCTCGGAGATCCTCGATTTCGTTTTCGAGATCCTTACTCGCACGGGCCATGTCGAAAGAATTATATTCGTCGCGGAAGTAGCGGAGTGAAGCTGGGCGGTCCAGACGAGCGTGTCCGGGCCTACGCAGGCGGACTGGCCCACGCGAGACGTCGCTTCTTGAACGTACTCTGTACGCCGCCGTCGCGGCGGCTGTCACTACAGGCGTTTCGACTCTGCCACACGCTACACTAGGTCTTCCATTTTCAGCGCGCCCTGTGGCCCTTTCCACGAGCTTTGGAATTGCTTCTCGACAAATCCTGCGTCGTAGTCGCGTCCTTGTGCCTTCAGAGCCTCGCGCAGCCCGTACAGGGACCTCGGGTTCCGCGGGTTTCGCTCCAGATCTTCGCGGAAGACCTTCTCTGCCCCCTGGGCATCCTTGTTCATGAGGAGGGCCGCGCCGAGAGACTCACGCACGGGAAAGAACCAGTCGGGCGGTTCGTTGTATTTGAGTGTGTCTTGCGTCGCGACCGCTTCCCGCAACATGGCGATCGCTCCATTGGTATCTTTATTGACCAGGGCGATCTTGGCACCCAACACCTTCTCGGCAATCTTCATCACGTCTTTCGCCTTGTTATTTACAGGCATGGCGAAGACCATGTCTTCCGGCGTGGCAGCTTCCGCCGCGGAGACGATCTTGTATTCCGCCTCTGCTTCGTCGGCCTTGCCCTTCCCTGCCAGAGCCATTCCGCGCGAGAAGTGCCAGAACGCCGTCGTGATCTTCATTTCCGGAGCCGGCTGCTTCATCGCCAGGATTGAATCCCACTTGTGAAAACGCACATCGACCGCCATGGGGATGGTCATGAAGCCTTCCAGCGGCGGCATGTCCTTTACGCCCGGGGCCACGTGAGCGGCCAACATGTCTCCACTTTTCTTTGCCTCCGGGTAATTGCCATTCATCGCCGCGCACATAGCGATGAAGTGGAGGTTATGCGAGTAGTACATCATCGGGTAGATGCCCTGCACGCCGCTGCTCTTGATGTAAGCGCGGTCCGCGGCGGCGGCGAGCTGATTGGTCTTGACCCCCGATTCGTAATCGCCCGTGCGGATATAAACGTGCGCGGGCATATGCACAAGGTGTCCAGCGGCAGGCGCCTGCGCAGAAAGCTTGTTCGCCGCGGCCAAAGCACGCTCCGGACTCCGCGACGCCTCTACTGCGTGAATGTAATAGTGCATCGCGCCCATGTGTTCCGGATCGCGTTTCAAAACGGACTCCAGCGTCGCCACGATTTCCTCAGTACCTTCTTCCGGAGTGCCGTCGACATGCCACAAGCCCCAGGGGTGCAGATTCATCCCGGACTCGGCGAAGAGAGTCGCAGCGTCAAGATCATCGGGAAAATTCCTGGCCACCTCGCGCATGGCGTCGCGATACTCCTCTGCGGCTTTCCTCCGGTCCGCTTTTGGATCCTCTGGAAAGCGCTTGGCCATGGCGGCGATGTAGGCCTGTTCGTTTGCAGGGGCATTGGCAGAAAGCTCTACTGCCTTCTGGATCGCTTCGTGGGCCGCCTTGAAGCGGTCGTCGCTGGCAGGATCGTTGTAATTTGGCCCAACGGCCTCAGCGATACCCCAATAGGCCATGCCGAGCTTGGCATCGAGTTTGGCCGCTTGCTGGAATGAGCGCGCTGCCTCATCGTGATTAAACCCATAAATCAAACGTAGTCCCTGGTCGAAAAACTGTTGCGCCTGCACGTTCTTCGTCGATACCGGGTGATGAAGCTTGCCCAAACCAGCCATGAGCGTTGCCTGCTTCGGCGCGGCAGTGGGTGCGCCGTGCTGTGCGATTGCGAACGTACTCCAAACCAACAGGAGCAAGACGGAGCCCAGCGTCCTCATTGGAATAGTCCTCCGCGATAAGATTTGTATTGAATGACCAAATTCGTTCCAATCGAGAGCGGAACGAACCTCGTAGGAAATACAACCCCAACCGCGGAATAGATTATTAAAAATCGCTGTGCGTGCGCAATAAGCGTGTCGAGCCCTGCTAATCTGGGTGGCGCAATTCTCCCTGGGTCCGCATGGCCAAGAAAGCCTCTCCGCCATTCGTGCTTCGGAGCGCATGTTGAATACATTCGATATCAACGCCCGCCAAGTGAGCGACGGGCCTCCTCAGAAAGCACATTTCGAGGTGTGGGACCGGGGGACCCGCTAAACTTTCACGGCATGCGCAAGGCGGTTCTTCTTTACAACGCCCGTTCCGGAGGCCGGCGAACCCAGCGCCGGTCGGACCTGCAATCAGCGCTGAAAATTCTGGCTGAGGCAGGCGTAGAAGCAAACCTTGTGTTGACCCAGTCCAGTTCGGATGCGGCGGAGCAAGCTCGGAAAGCGATTCTTGACGACTGTGACACCGTTTTCGCGTGCGGCGGTGATGGGACCATTCACGACGTTCTGCAGGCCATGGCCGGCACACGAGTCGCCCTGGGAATTGTACCGATGGGCACGGCCAACTCACTGGCCCACGATTTGCGGCTTCCGGAAGATCCGGCAGAAGCGGTACGTGCCGCGCTCACAGCCGAACAGCGCCGCATTGCTGTGGGACGCGTGCAGGTGCGAGGTTTTAGCGGAGAATCTGCAACGCGTTATTTCACGGTCGCGGTCGGCGCCGGAGTGGATGCACACCTCTTCTACAAACTCAATGCCGTTGTGAAGCAACGTCTCGGTATGGCTGCCTACTATGCCAAGGCGTGGCACCTCTGGTTTTCCCATCGGATGGAGCGATTTGTCGTTGAGTGGAGTGGAGGCGGCGAATTCGGTTCCGGACGGCGTGGCGACATAACCGAGATGCTGGCGGTGCGCATTCGTAATTTTGGAGGCATTCTTCAGGAGCTGGCCCCGGGTGCTTCCCTTGATCGCGATGACTTACGCGTAGTGCTTTGTTGCACGCGTAGCCGCCTGTCCTATCTTCTCTACGTGATTCGTGGATTGCTGCATGCCCAGTGGAAGGTCTCGGGTGTTGAGCTTCTGAATAGTGAGCGAATCCGTTGTGACTATGATCCCCGTGGAGGCGGAGCAGGAAACTCACCTAAGGTCTACGTCGAAGCCGACGGCGAGTTGATCGGGACCCTGCCCGCGGAGGTCACCATCGTACGCGATGCGCTGACGATCCTCACGCCGAAGCGAAGCCATTAGACAGCCATTCGGAAGCTAAAGTGCACGGAACCGTGACCACTCGAAAGGAATCTGCCAAGTAACAGATCACCTGTGCGGCCGTCGTCTTTCCCCAGCAGTGTGGGAAGATGCTGAATCCCCTCAAGGTGTCCGACAATCTGTTGTTTGTCAGCGGGATTCGCGAGAGTGGGCCCGTTCATTCGTTCTAGATGTGGTTTCCCGGGACGGCACCTGGCATTGTATTCTCAAAACTCGAATTTAAACGGGCACCCGGAGAGACTTGGAACCAGTCACACACTTTCTAACCGGCGCGTGCATGGGGCGCGCCGGTTTCAATCGTAAAACTGCACTGGCGACCACAACTATGACGTTGGCAGCCGAGGCGCCGGACATCGACGTTTTTGGCCGATTCCGCGGATCTGTGTTCGGGTTCGCTCACCACCGTGGATTTACACATTCTTTTCTCGGCTTGGTTCTCGTGTCCGGGTTAGTAGTCGCAGTTATGTACGGGATTTGGAGGTTGAAAGGCCGCAAGACGCGCGATCCTAATCTTCCCCCGCGCTGGGGTCTCTTGTTCGTATTGGCCTACGTGGGCGGACTCAGCCACATCCTTCTCGACTTCACAAACAACTACGGTGTGCGCCCATTTTGGCCGTTCTCGGAGCGATGGTATTCGTGGGACATCGTTTTCATCGTCGAGCCGCTCTTACTGATCGCCCTCATTCTTGGTTTGGTCGTCCCCGCGCTGGTCTCTCTGATTAACGAGGAAATTGGCGCGCATCAAAAAGGACCCAAGGGGCAATGGGCGGCCGGGGTGGCTCTCGTCGCCGTGGTTCTCGTTTGGACGGTCCGCGACTACGAACACCGTCGCGCGGTGAATGCACTCGAGGCGCGAACCTATCAAGACGCCAATCCCCTGCGGGTCGGGGCGTATCCAACCTGGGTAAATCCCTTTCAGTGGCACGGCGTCGTAGAAACGAAAAATTTATTCGCGCTGGTTTCGGTGGATTCTGCCGTTCCGGAAGTCGATCCCGGCGACAATATGCAAATCCGATACAAGCCGGAGGAAACGGCGGCGACACTGGCAGCTAAGACTTCGGCTCTCGGTCGCGTGTATCTCGATTGGGCTAGATTTCCGATTACCGAAACGGAGGCGCTACCGGATGGCGCTGCCGTGGTTACATTCGAGGATCTGCGGTTTTCCGGCACCTGGCGACGTACCACGAGCAAACCGTTGAGCGCGGGGGTTGTGGTGAACCCAAACGGGAAGGTCGTCCGCGAGTTTTTTGGACCGGTACCTCAGCCGCCCGATTAATTAGTCAATTGGCTTAGATGCGTTGCTTTGGGGATCAATACACGAAATCAGGAATTCTCCTGAACTTGACGTCATCGTCCGTGCGCGCCACAATCAAGACTTGGAATTTGTGAGGAAATCATGCTGGCTTACTTTTTTGTGATGGCTGCCATTGCTGTCCGGTTTATGCCCCATCCGTTGGCGTTCACACCTGTGGCTGCTTCACTGCTGTTTTTTGGAGCACGAGGACCAAAGCGGCAATGGTGGGTGCCGCTGGTGTTGCTGGCGGCGGCGGACGTCATTCTCACCAAGGTGGTCTACGCCTACGCCTTCTCGTGGGATCATTTCGTGACCTTTGCATGGTACGGCGCGATGTTGTGGTTGGGCTCCAAACTCCGGGAAAATGCGCGGCCCATCCCGATTCTGGGTGCGTCGTTGGCAGGGTCGGTGTCGTTCTTTGTGATCAGCAATTTTGCCGTTTGGGCGTCGTGGACTGATATGTATCCGCGCAGTCTGAAAGGACTGCTGGCATGCTACGCAGCGGGCGTGCCTTATTTTCGTCGCGGTATCGAAGGGGACTTGCTGTTCACATGCGTGATGTTCGGGCTGCCGGTGCTGCTGCACGCACTGTCGGGTGCCAGCGATCACACGGCGGCTGCGTAGAGACTCGCAAGCGGTAGATTTCTTGTTCGATTTTTATTTCAGGCATCCCTCTGGGATGCCTCTTCCTTTTACGCAGGAAAACGGCGAAGAACCGTGGGGACTAATTTCGTGCCCGCCTGACCTTCCTTCGCCACCAAATGAATAGGGCCATCAGAGTCAGAACTACCGCTAGCCACATCCAGCCGGAGTGCTGGTGCAGCGTGTCCATGACGAATTGCACGAACTGGGGCCCGAACCGGATCGTCAGCAAGGCAAGCACGAGGAATCGCACGAAGCGTCCGGCAAACACCGCGGCTACGAAATGAGGCAGTCGCATCTCAAACGCGGATGCTGTCAGAACAAACATCTTGAATGGCGTGGGCGGAGGGAGCATGGCGGGAAACATCAGGGCCCAGAACTCGTGGCGTTCAAAAGATGCGTGGATTTTGGCAAACCGCTCCGGGGGCATGCGCTTCCGTAGCACCTTCTCTCCGCCCAGGTAGCCGATCCCGTAGAGCACCAGGCTGCCGGTCGCAGATCCCGCGGAAGCCAGCAAAACGTAGAGCAAGAAGCGCGAGCGGTCATGGTAGATGTACCCGGCGACCACTACATCGACCGGCATACCAAACAGCGAGCCATCGACCGCCGCTATGGCGAACACACCCCAAGGACCCAGCGGCGCCAGCACTTTCGCAATCCAAGCGGCGTAGCGCGTCAGAATGTTCTTAATTGTATGCAAGCGGGAAGTATGAGTGTACGCGAATGCTCGGATGAACGGACAGCTGAGGACATCAAATGCAATTCATGAACTTGTCATTGCGAGGCCGGAGCGAAGGCGAAGGATGAGGAATCTGCTTCATGAAAGGCTGCATTGAGAAGCAGATTCCTCAGCAGCTTCCTGCGTTTCGGAATGACAAGTCCAAACGAACTCTTACCGCTTCGGGAAATTCGGATCGGCTTTTACTTCTAGAATCTGCTTCGTGTGCCGTTCGCTATGCGCGCTGATGAACAGTATCCACTCATAGGCGTCCAGCTTCTTGCCCATGGGGCTATCCACGGCATGCTCTCGTAGATCCGGAGTCTTCTTCAGAAAATCCTCGGTCGTCGACCGCGCCTCGAGGAAATGCTTTAACGATCCTTCCGGGGAGCCGAATCGGTTGCCGGGCACGAGAGGCTCCGGAGCCTGCCGCTTCACGCTGCGGTCAGGAATCATTTTGATTACCATTTCGTCGATGGCGGCAACATCCTCACCCGCCGGTCGAGGCGGTGCGGTCATGACTTTCTCTGTGACCATGCCGCGAATGTAGTCCTCTGCCGCCGCGATGTGTTCCATGACCTGCGCGACTGACCACCGTTCGGGAGCTGGCTTGAAATTCCACTGGGCTTCAGAAAGACCTTTCGTGGCGTCGATCACGGCTTGCCGGGTGCTTTCGAGGTAGCTGAGCGCCTTATCACGATCCGCCTGCGTCAAGGCAGGCGCATGAGCGACCGCTGCGACGCATGTTAGAACCGTCGCAAGGACAAGGCTATGCTTCAAGAGGTTCCGCATTGAATTCTCCTGTCTTGGTATGGGGCCCGATGTGGTTCTATTCCACCTTAGAGGTGATTCCTTTGAAGCCAGATGCAAGTTTTGTGGAAACCGCGACGCTGGCCTCACTGTCCGACAAGAATCAGACCCGGGTCGGGAAGACTAAAGGCCTATTCATGCTTTGTGTTTCCGCTCAGCAGTTGCATGGCATGGGGAATCAGGTCCACGACCGCTTCCAACGATTCCACGGCGCCTGTGGGCTTTCCGGGAAGATTCAGGATGATGGCCTCGCCTCGAACCCCGCAGACTCCCCGACTCAGGGCGGCAAACTTGGTTGTTTTTGCGCTTTCGGCGCGCATTCGCTCAGCCACACCTTCCAGCAGCCGGCTGCATACAGCACGGGTGGCCTCCGGCGTGACGTCGCGCACAGCGACTCCGGTTCCGCCAGTGGTCACGACAAAACGGGCTTGCGAGGCTAAGCGGATCAGCACCTCGCGGATGGCGGGCTCTTCGTCGGGAACGATCTCGCGCGCAACGATCCGAAATTTTCGTTTTTCGAGAGTAGCGGCCACGGCGGGACCGCCAAGATCGGCGCGCTCGCCGCGGTAAGAGGAATCGCTGACCGTGACCACTGCAGCCGTCAGATCAGGTGTCGAGGAGGACATCTTCTTCTTCGGCCTTCTCTCCCGTGTCGCGGTTGGCCTCGTCCAGCAGACGCAAACCTTCCATCAACAAGCCCTGCGTGTTCAGCTGCGTGCTGGTTTCGCTGGTCTTGCCTTCGAAGTTGAGCTGAAAATTGCCGCCAGTCCAACGCAGCACCTTGAAAACTGCGGCATCGCCCTTCAGGGTGCCATAGACCGCATGCACCACCTGGCCTTCTGTGAAGTACACATCGCACTTCTCGCCATCCTTGGTGAGGGTCAGCAGGCAACTCTTCCGGCCCATTTCAAGCGATTGCATCAGATCGATCACGTTCATCTGCGCCAGGCTGCCCCGCAGAACGCCATCAGACGGTGCTGCCTTGGCCATCTTCTCCAGAGCGATTTTGTCGATCACACGCTTAATGCGCCGAGTAGCATCTTTAAGAAAGAACGGTTTCTCCACGAAATCATCCACTGGCTCTTGTCCGAGACGTTCGCTAATGTCGGTCTTGGTGGCCAGAATGATGGCGGCAAAATTCGCCGTTGCGGGCCGACTGCGTAGCTTTTCGATGAGCTGGCGGCCGTCCATGCCGGGCATACGATAGTCGGTCACCAGAAGATCAGGCGGATCATCGACCGCTTTGAGCAGCGCGTCGGCCGCGTCAGTGGCCGTGTTGACTTTCCCCAAGGTCGCAAGCGACTGCTTCAACATCCCAAGCACCATGGGATTGTCGTCGACCAGCAGGATTTTGATATCGCTCGACATCTTGCTCAGGACTTTCGGGGCGGCCGCACATAGTCGCCGCTCTTTCCCCCGGACTTCCGTTCCAGAACCACCGACCGAATTTCGATGCCTTTGTCGAAAGCCTTACACATATCGTAAACGGTCAGCGCTGCAATACTGACCGCGACGAGCGCTTCCATCTCCACGCCGGTCGAAGCCGTGGTCGTAACTTTTGAGGTAATAGCGACGCCATTCTCGCACAGCCGTATATCCACAGCAACGTGCGACAGGGGCAGCGGATGGCACATCGGGATCAGGTTAGCGGTTTGTTTCGCGGCCATGATTCCGGCCAGCCGGCCCACTTCGAGCGGATCGCCTTTCGGATTTGTTGGGAGTGCCCGGAGCACCGCGGGTTTCAGCGCAACGAATGCGCTGGCCTCGGCTTCCCGGCGAGTGGCTGTCTTGGCACTGACGTCCACCATGCGCGCCTTGCCGGCGCGGTCGTAATGAGAAAGCTTCTTGGGCACTCAAAGTATCTTACAGGCAGACGCCGCGTATCGAAGTTTCAGGTTTCGAGTTTCAATTTTCGAGTAAAGCGGAGATAGCCACGTTGACTGCGGCCCTGATGCAAATTGGCACGATCCTTATAGACCATTCCTCCGACATTGAGCTCGAAACCCGAAACTTGAAACTCATTTCTTCATCACTGCCACCCACTCCCCAGCCGGAATGCGTTCTCGATCGGCCGGCACGACGATGTAGCAGTTTGCACGGGCGGTAGAGGCCACGTCTCCGGAGCCGTGCCAGCGCGCGAGTTCCACGTCCGCTCTTTCGAACTCGCCAGACAAAAAGCCCGGGAGAAAACGTTTCAACCCTGTCTTGGTTTTGATCTCAGACTTGAGGCGGGCGTGCAGGAACACGAGCTTCTGTGCCTGCATACCCGCGAGGGCTTGCAGCATGGGCTTTGCGAACAACTCGAAGGTCACCATGGTGGAGACGGGATTTCCAGGCAGTCCAAAAAAATATTTTCCGCACGCACGACCGAAGACAACGGGGCGTCCAGGCTGGATCTGGACGCCAGTGAAGAAGAACTCGGCACCAAATTCTTCGAGCACCTTCTCCACGAGATCGTACTTTCCCATGGAAACTCCGCCAGCCAGCAAGAATAGGTCGCATTCCAGGCCTTGCTGAATCAAGCCTCCCAGATGTGGGGCCTCGTCCAGGGCGATTCCCAAGATTCTTGGTTCTCCGCCCGCTTGTTGTACCTGTGCAGCCAGCGAGTAGCTGTTGGAGTTGCGGATCTGGTAAGACCCCGGCTGTTTGTCTATTTCGACGACTTCGTCGCCAGTCGCAAGGATTGCGACCTGCGGACGACGGAAGACTCTGAGGGAGTCCTTGCCAACGGAAGAGGCCACTGCGATGGCACTGTAGTTGATGAGCTTTCCCGGAGGCAGCAGGACATCGCTCCGGCGTGCCTCTGAGCCGACAGGAACCACGTTATCTCCGCTTGCGACTCCTCGTGTGATGGTCACGCGAGTTCCGCTCTGGGATGTGTACTCGACCATGACGACGGCGTCCGCTCCCTCGGGAGTGGGCGCGCCCGTCATGATGGCCGCCGCTTGACCAGGGCGAACTTCAGCGGGCAAGTCCGCCAGAACCGCACCCGCCTTGACTTCCGCGATCACATCGAGGGTTACCGGAAGTTGCGTGAGGTCATTGGCCCGCACCGCATACCCGTCTCGCATCGCGCGACGAAACGGAGGAAAATCCCGGTCTGCGAAGATGGGCTCTGCCAGAATGCGGCCCCCACTGAGAAGAAGTTGCTCGGTTTCTACCTCGGCGGGACGAACTTCGGCCGCGTGGCGTTCCACCATATGACGCGCGTCCTCAAAACTAACGATGGTTGGCTGTTGTGGAAGAGCGGCCATCTCCGCTGATGATACGAGGGTGAGGAGTCAAAAATCTAATGGCTGGCTGTTTTGCTCATTCTGTGATTCCGAAGCGACTGGGAATAATCTTTGCCGGGCGCAGGACAGCAGCTTCTCCAGATCTGTGGCCTCCATTGGTTCCTCGGCAGAGGTTCCGCACCATGAACTCAAGGGAGAGGCGACTTCCTACCCGTAACAAAAGAAAAGCCGTCAGCCTTAGACCAGGAACGGCCTAACGGCTGACGGCTGACGACTAGCGACTAGCGACTGGTCTTTACTGCGGCTCCAATGTTTCGTCGATGGTTGCGCTTCCGCCCTGATCGATAACGATCACCTTCTGCACGGGCTTATAGCCCGTGAGCGTGATGTCGATGATGTAGTTGCCCGGATTCAAAAGGAAGTCCACCGGGGAGCCCTTGTCGAGCATGCGGCGATTCACCGAGATTTGCGCTCCTTTGGGCGTGGTCTTAACGCTGACTTTTCCCATGCCGGCGTCGGTCACCTTGCCGCCAAACAGCTTCTTGAACTTGCCTACCGTTTTGATCTGATCAACATTGCCCAACGGCCGCAGAGTGGCGGCGTAGTGTGTAGTCTGGCCGAGCGCGGCCGTGACCGACGTAGTCTCGTCGAGGTAGCCTGCCTTGCGCACCAAGATGGTGTGCGTGCCTTTTTCTAGCGTGACCTGGTACGGCGTGACGCGCAGGGTGTCCTTGCCATCGACGTAGATCGACGCACCCGCCGGGTCGCTGGCCACGGCCATTGATGCCACTAGGGCCGTCAAGTGAACCGTCAGGGACGCACGGTTTGCCGAAGTTACGTCCGCCGTGCGCGTTTCCTGGCCGTAGCCTGCCCTGCTGATAACGATGGTGTGCTGCCCCGGTGCGATCGCGGTGATGGTAAAGGGCGTAACCCAGCTGGTATCGCTCTGGCCGTCGATCTGAACCTGAGCTCCGTCTGGAGTGGAAGTAATGACCAGTTGGCCCGGAATGGGCGCTGAGGACGCGGCTTTGCGGCCTTTTGCGTTACGAGATTTGGCGCTTGCCGCAGAGGCTGCCTTGCTGGGTCGCTCTTCGACTGTCGGCTCGGGCTCGGGTTCAATCGGAGCCTCGGCAGTCGCGACTTGCGGCTGTGCAGGCTCTGCTGGTGCAGGTTGAGGCGCCGGACTGCTCGAGGCCACCGGCGTCGGCACCTGGCCCTCTTCGTCCGTGTTCTGCGAGTGCGCACGCCAGAACACCGCAACGCCGACAATCAGAATGAGCGCGACCGCCGCGGCGAGTGAGTACATCCATAGCTGCGGTGGAAGACTCTTGATTTCGTTGAGAGCTTTCTCGGCCACTTCACGCGGCTGGATCTTCGGCTTTTCGGGCTCGCCACCGCGCAGCACGATCGATGGAAGCGGCTCTGCATTTTCCTCGACTGCGTCCGCTTTGGGTGCGGGCGGGGCCAGGTAGATCTCTTTGAGGGGGGGCAGTTCTTCAAGATCGGAGAAGCTGACGCCCTTGCTGCCCGCGCCGGGGCCGTCTGCCATCATGGGGTCGACAGCGATCTTCGGTTGCTCTGGCTCATCCAGAACTGCGGACGACATGCTGGCGTTCTGATTTTCGACTGCATCCACCGACGCCCGCACGACCGAGGTGACGAACTGCGCGCTTGGGTCGAGATGAGGAGCCCTTGGCGAAGTGGTTGAGCGGGTCCCGGAACTCCGACCTGCTGCGGCAGCGGCCGCCTTGTGCGCCGGAGCCTGCGGTGGGCTGCTGGCTTTTTTCGGCGCTGGCTTCGCAGTCGCGGCCGGGGCCCAGGAATCCTCCAACTCGCTCGAAAGAGAAGACGAGGAACCAGAAACGTTTGGTTCTGGAGCGCGCGGCACAAATTTCGGGGCTGGAGGCGCAGCCGGAGCCTTCGGAGCAGCCGGCGGCGCCGAAAACCTCGCAGCTGCCGCAGCCGCCTTAGCCTTGTCGGGAACTACCGTGCCTTTGGGAGGCTCAGCTTTCTTTCCTTTGCCTGTGGCCTCGCGGCACTTCTCAAGATCATTGGCCATCTCGCGGCCGCTCTGGTAGCGCTGGGCAGGATCTTTAGCCAGCGCCTTCATGATCACATCGCTCGCGATCGGGCTAATCCTTGGATTGATCTGCGCGGGCGGCGCAGGCATTACCTCCAGAATCTTCCGGCGCACTTCGTCAGCATCGGCACCGTCAAAGGCCTTGTGATCGGTCACCATCTCGTACAACATGGCCCCCCAGGTGAACAGGTTCGAGCGCGCGTCCATGGTCTCGCCGCAAACCTGCTCGGGCGACATGTAATAAAGCGTGGATGGAGGAGTTCCCGCCGCGACCGCAGCCACAAAGCCTGTGCTCGAAACACCGAAGCTGAGAATCTTGACCGTGCCGTCCCAAGTGACCATGATCTTGCCCGGCTCAAGGCTGTAATGAAAGACGTTATGCTGATGCGCGTGATCGAGGCCCTGGCAGACCTGGTTGCTGATATCGAGCAGGTCCCAGATGGAGAAGCCTTCCTTGCGGGCCAGCATGGTGGCGATGCTGTTGCCCTGAATGTAGTCCATGGTGGCGCAAAGCTCGCCTTCGATCTCGCCCGCGCCGTAGACGACGGTGATGTTGGAGCAGTCGAGTTCCTTGGTGGCTTCCGCCTCTTTCAGAACGCGCTGTACCAGCTCCTGCGCGTGTTCGCCGTATGCTTCCAGGCGGATGGTTTTCAGAGCGACGGTCTGCCCGGATTCGGGATCGTTTGCTTTATAGACACACCCGGACTCGGACTTGGCGAGTTCGCTGAGGATTTCGAAGTGACCGATATGTTTCGACATTGCTCCCTGGCCTCGTGCGGGCGAGCTCCAGGCACGTGTGCTTTCAAAAACACACCGACCATGGAGTCTGGGGGATAGGGCAGTGTTCAGAATAGCGAAGTGCGTAAGCAGGT
>Ga0075434_100001901_pt1 | contig 18094 bp, 14 predicted proteins | sample RhiMethybrSRZTD3_FD_75298 | JGI IMG/M metagenome (GOLD analysis project Ga0075434, IMG submission 75298) | Populus rhizosphere microbial communities from Tennessee, USA - Rhizosphere MetaG P. TD hybrid SRZTD3 | ecosystem: Host-associated > Plants > Roots > Rhizosphere > Soil | place: USA... | reverse complement strand
CTTGACGAACTCGCGCAGCACCAGCGGCTCGTCGTTGATCACCAGGATGCGGCTCACCGGCTTGGTCATTCGCCGCGCCCCCTATAATCGCGCATGCCCGACGAGGCGATCTGCGAGTTCGTCATCCAGGGATTGACGCAGGACGGCAAGCCTTTCCGCCCGAGCGACTGGGCCGAGCGGCTGTGCGGCGTGATGTCGGCGTTCGGCGGCGATCACCGCATGCAGTACTCGCCCTTCGTGCATCCGGTCACCGCCAACGGGGTGCGCTGCGTGGTGGTCGATGTGCGCCTCGAGGAGATCGAGCCGATGGCCTACCGCTTCCTGCTCAGCTTCGCCAAGGACAACGAGCTGCGCGTGCGCGACGGGCGCATCGAGCAGCGCACCAAGCTAGCCGAGCTGCAGCGTGTGGGCGATACGGCGTAGGCTACTTCAGGCCCTTGACGGCGTGCGCGAGGCGGGCCTTCTGGCGGTCGCCGGCGTTGCGGTGCAGAATCCCCTTGGCGACCACGCGGTCGATCGTGCGCTGAGACTCGACCAGCGATTTGAGCGCGGCCGGCTTGTCGCCGGCGGCCACGGCCTTCTTCACGTTCTTGATCGCGGTGCGCACGCTGGTGCGCAGGCTCATGTTGTGGTCGCGGCGCTGAATCGCCTGCTTTGCGCGCTTGCGCGCCGACTTGATATTGGCCATGGATTTGCGGCTTCCGAAAGGGGGCGGATTCTAGCATGAACCTCCTGCGGGCCCTGCTCACCGTGAGCAGCCTGACGACGGTGAGCCGCGTGCTCGGCTACGTGCGCGATTTCTTCATCGCGCGCGTGTTCGGCGCCGGCCTCGCCGCCGACGCCTTCTTCGTCGCGTTCCGCATCCCGAACCTGCTCAGGCGCCTGTTTGCCGAGGGCGCTTTCTCGCAGGCCTTCGTGCCGGTGCTCTCGGAGTACAAGAGCCGCCAGACGTCCGAGGAGACGCGCGGGCTGCTCGACGCGATCGGCACCGTGCTCTTCCTGACCCTGATCGTCGCCACGGTCATCGGCGTGGTGGCCGCGCCGCTGCTGGGCTACGTGTTTGCGCCGGGCTGGTACCACAGCGACCCGGGCAAGTTCGACCTGACGGTGCGCATGCTGCGCATCACCTTCCCCTACATCGCGTTCATCTCGCTGGTGGCGCTCGCGGCCGGCATCCTCAATACCTGGAGCCGCTTCGCGGTGCCGGCGCTCACGCCCGCGCTCCTGAATGTCGCCTTCATCGTCGGCGCGGCGTTCTTCGCCGGGTATTTCGACCCGCCGGTGCTGGTGCTTGCCTGGGCGGTGTTTGCCGGCGGCGCGCTGCAGCTCGCTTTCCAGCTGCCGTTTCTCTTCAAGCTGGGGGTATTGCCGCGCTGGCGCCTGAACTGGCGACACCCGGGCGTGCAGCGCGTGCTGAAGCTGATGGCGCCGGCACTGTTCGGCGTCTCCGTCGCTCAGCTCTCGCTCCTCATCAACACCATCTTCGCCTCGTTCCTGGTCACGGGCAGCGTGTCGTGGCTCTATTACGCCGACCGCCTGATGGAGTTCCCCGCGGGCGTGCTCGGCGTCGCGCTCGGCACCATCCTCCTGCCCAGCCTGTCGAAATACCATGCGCAGGCGAACCCGGTCGAGTACGCCCGGCTGCTCGACTGGGGGCTGCGCCTCACCTTCCTCCTCGCCCTGCCGAGCGCGGTGGCGCTCGCGGTGCTGGCGGTACCGCTCATCGCCGCGCTCTTCCACTACGGGCGCTTCAGCGTCGAGGACGCGTGGATGACGCAGCATGCGCTGGTGGCCTACAGCGTGGGACTGCTGGGCATGATCCTGGTCAAGATCCTCGCCCCCGGGTTCTACGCGCGGCAGAACGTCGCCACGCCGGTGCGGGTGGGCATCGCGACGCTCGCCGCGACGCAGCTCATGAACCTCGCCTTCATCTGGAATCTGCGTCATGCGGGCCTCGCGCTGGCGATCGGCCTGGGCGCCTGCCTCAACGCCGCGCTGCTCTACCGGCTGCTGCGCCGCCACGGCATCTACCAGCCCGAGCCGGGCTGGGCGCTGTTCCTCTTCAAGCTTGCGGCAGCGGTAGGATTCATGGCCATCGTGCTCTACTCGACCATGGCCGAGCCGGACTGGTGGCTCTCCGCGCCGTGGCAGCGCAAGCTCGCCGCGCTGCTCGGGCTGGTCGCGCTCGGCGCCGCGGCCTACGGCGGCTGCCTCCTGGCGCTTGGCTTCCGCCTGCGCCACTTCTCGCGGCGCGGTGCCCTCTGATGGGCGTCCAGCTCGGGCCTTTCGCGGAGCTCGTGGCGGGCGACGACGGCCGCATCGACCTCGCGCACGGCTGCCTGATGATCGCGCAGGACGCGTATCCCGAGCTCGACGCCGAGCGCTACCTCGGCGAGCTCGAGCGCATGGCGCTGCGCCTGCGCGGGCGGCTGCCGCATTCGGGCGGCGGCGAGGAGCGCGTGGTGGCGCTGAACCAGTTCCTGTTCGAGGACCTCGGCTTCCACGGCAACGCCGAGGAGTACTACGACCCGCGCAACAGCTACCTCAACGAGGTGATGGACCGCCGTACCGGCATCCCGATCACGCTCTCGGTGCTCTACATGGCGCTCGGCCGGCGCATCGGCCTGCCGCTCGAGGGCGTGTCGTTTCCCGGCCACTTCCTGGTGCGCCTGCGGCTGCGCTCGGGGATGCTGGTGCTCGACCCGTTCGCCGGCGGCGCCCCGCAATCGGAGGACGAGCTGCGCGCGCGCCTGAAGCGCGTGATCCCGGCGGGCGCCTCGCAAGGCGTGCCGCTCGCCGAGCTGCCGCTCGACCAGTTCCTCGAGCCCGCCACCAATCGCCAGATCCTGGCGCGCGTGCTGCGCAACCTGAAGGGCATCTACCGCGAGGCGGACAAGCCGCAGCAGCAGCTCGACGTCCTGAACCGCATGCTGCTGGTGGCGCCGGAGGCGAACGGCGAGCTGCGCGACCGCGGCCTCGTCTACCAGAAGCTCGAGTGCTACCGCGCCGCGCTGAAGGACCTCAGCGACTACGTAGAGCGCGAGCCCGACGCCCCCGACTTCGATGACGTCCGTGTCAGGCTGATGGAGCTCTCGGCCCTCTGCGCGCGCCTCAATTGACCTACAATTCGCGCCTCACGTCTTTTTTAACCGAGGGGATTCAATGAAGCGTAGAGCATTCCTGAAGCAGGCCGCGGCCGGGGTCGCGGCGGGCGCGGCAGCCACCACCATAAGCGCGCCGGCGATCGCCCAGTCGCAGCCCGCCGTCACCTGGCGCATGGCCACCAGCTGGCCCAAGAGCCTGGATACGCTCTTCGGCGGCGCCGAGCTGGTTACCAAGCGGGTCGCGGAGATCACCGACAACAAGTTCCAGATCCGCGCCTTCGCCGCCGGCGAGATCGTGCCGGCGCTGCAGGTGCTGGACGCGGTGCAGGCCGGCACGGTGGAGCTCGGCCACACCGCGCCCTACTACTACTTCGGCAAGGATCCGGCCTTCGCTTTTGGCACTGCGCTGTGCTTCGGCATGAATGCGCGCCAGCAAACCGCCTGGTGGCATTTCGGCGGTGGCAAGGAAGCAATGGCGCCGCTGTGGAAGGATTACGGCATCGTGTCGATACTGGCCGGCAACACCAACTGCCAGATGGGTGGCTGGTGGCGGAAGGAGATCAAGACGCTCGCCGACATGAAGGGCGTGAAGATGCGCATCGGCGGCATGGCCGGCCTGATCATGGCGAAGCTCGGCGTGGTGCCGCAGCAGCTCGGCGCGCCGGACATCTACCCCGCCCTGGAGAAGGGCACCATCGACGCGGCCGAGTGGGTGGGCCCCTACGACGACGAGAAGCTCGGCTTCAACAAGGTCGCCAAGTTCTACTACTACCCCGGCTTCTGGGAAGGCGGCCCGATGCTGCACGTGCTGGCCAACGAGAAGAAGCTGGCCGAGCTGCCGAAGGCCTACGCCGCGGCGCTCGAGACCGCGTGCGGCGAGGCCAATCAGTGGATGCAGGCCAAGTACGACGCGCAGAACCCGCCCGCCCTGCGGCGGCTGATCGCCGGCGGCGCACAGCTGCGCCCGTTCCCGCGCGCGGTGCTCGAGGCGGGCGAAAAGGCCGCCTACGAGGTGTACGACGAGATGAGCGCGAAGAGCCCGCACTTCAAGCGCATCTATCCCGAGTGGAAGAAGTTCCGCGACGAGCAGTTCCTCTGGTTCCGCGTCGCCGAGCAGGCCTACGACAACTACAGCTTCAACTCCAAGATCGGGCAGCCCGCCGCGGCCAAGGGCGCGGCGAAGAAGAGCTGAGCCGCTCGCGCTGCAAAATAGGAAACCCCGCCGCGGCGGGGTTTTTTATTTGGTGAACTGCTTCTGCAGGTCCTCGTCGCCAGGCGGGGTCGCGCCCTGCTCGGGCTCGACCTGCTGGATCTCGATCTGGATCGAGTTCGGATCGACGGTCGAGGGCTTGTCGAGGAACGCGGTAACCAGCTGCGGGGCGGCGATGACGATGCCGACCATCACCAGCTGCAGCAGCACCCACGGGATCGCGCCCCAATAGATCTGCGAGCTGCGCACCTCCTTCGGCGCGATGCCGCGCAGGTAGAACAGCGCGAAGCCGAAAGGCGGGTGCATGAACGAGGTCTGCATGTTCACGCACAGCAGCACCCCGAACCAGATCAGGTCGATGCCCAGCTTCGCCGCCACCGGCGCGAGCAGCGGCACGATGATGAAGGCGATCTCGAAGAAGTCGAGGAAGAACGCCAGGAAGAAGACGAACAGGTTGACGAACACCAGGAAGCCGACTGCTCCCCCCGGCAGGTGCGAGAGCAGCTGCTCGATCCAGGTATCGCCGTCGACGCCGCGGAAGGTGAGAGTGAAGATGGTCGAGCCGATCAGGATGAAGATCACCATGGCGGTGATGCGCATGGTCGACTGCGAGGCCTGCACGATCAGCCGGCGCAGGTCGCCGATGGCTACCGCTTCCCACAGCACCAGCGCGAGCGCGGCGTAGAACAGGACGAACAGCGGGCCCCGCACGGCCTCGAACGCGCCGGGAATCAGCGAGGCGGCGCCGAGCGCCCACAGCGTGGCGAAGCCGATCCAGGAGGCGATGCGGCCGCGGCGCGAGAACTCCGGCCGGTGCAGCACGGCGAGCACGATCGCGCCGACCATGCCCATCGCGCCGCCCTCGGTCGGCGTAGCGAGACCGAGGAAGATGGTGCCGAGCACGAGGAAAATCAGCACGAGCGACGGCACGATGCCCCACAGGCACTTCTTCACCAGCGGCCAGCCGCTGATGGTGCGCGATTCGCGCGGGATGCCGGGCACCCACTGCGGCTTGAAGACGCTCACGCCCAGGACGTAGAGCGAGAAGAGCAGCACCTGCACCAGGCTCGGCCCCCACGCGCCGGCGTACATGTCGCCCACCGAGCGGCCGAGCTGGTCGGCGAGCACGATCAGGACGAGCGACGGCGGGATGAGCTGGGTGATCGTGCCCGAGGCGGCGATCACGCCGGTGGCGAACCTCATGTCGTAGCCGTAGCGCATCATCACCGGCAGCGAGATCAGGCCCATCGCGATCACCGAGGCGGCCACGGTGCCCGTGATCGCGCCGAGGATGGCGCCGACCACGATCACCGCGTAGCCCAGGCCGCCGCGCACGGGGCCGAACAGCTGTCCCAGCCCGTCGAGCAGGTCCTCCGCCAGACCGCAGCGCTCGAGGATGGCGCCCATCAGCGTGAAGAACGGGATGGCGAGCAGCGTGTCGTTCGAGAGGATGCCGAACACGCGCTCGGGCAGGGCCTGCATGAAGGCGAAGGTGAATTGCCCCTGCTCGATGGCGATGAAGCCGAAGAACAGGCCCACCGCGGCAAGCGAGAAGGCGACCGGGTAGCCGAACAGCATGAACACGACCAGGCCGCCGAACATCAGCGGCGCCATCAGGTCGTGCGGGATCATTGCAGAGGCCTCTCGTAATGGAGGTCTGCTTGCATGTGCCCCGTGAGCATCGCGATGCGCTTGATGAGCTCGGACACGCCCTGCAGGCTGAGGAGCGCGAAGCCGATCGGCAGGAAGATCTTGATCGGCCAGCGCACCAGGCCGCCCGCGTTGGTCGAGATCTCGCCGATCTCCCAGGAGTTGTAGAACACCGGCCACGACAGATAGGCGAGGATCAAGGTCGCCGGCAGCATGAAGAGGATGCCGCCGATGATGTCGACCCAGATCTGCTTGCGCGTCGAGATGTTGCTGTAGACGATGTCGACGCGCACGTGCTCGTTCCTCTTCAGCGTATAGGAAGCGCCGAGCAGCACCAGCGCGCCGAACATGTACCACTGGATCTCGAGCCAGGCGTTCGAGCTGATGCTGAACGCGTAGCGCGAGAACGCGTTCATCGCGCTGATCAGGCACGACAGCAGGACCAGCGCGTCGGCGATCCAGCCCAGCTTCTCGTTGATGGCGTCGATGACGCGCGACAGCGCGAGCAGCGCCCGCATGGTGCGATTCCTCCGGAAAGCCGCGATGGTACCGCTAGCTTGCGGTCGTCAGCCCCGAGTCAGGTACGGCGGCACGCATGCGTTTCGCACGCTCCTGCACGGCGGCATGCAGGGCGGGCTTGTAGCCCAGCGCAAAGAACACTTCGGCGGCGAGGAAGATCGGCGCGACGAAGATCTGGAACAGGTTGTCCGCCAGCGCGGGCTTGCGCCCCTCGAACACGTGGCCGACGAGCTGCAGGATCCAGCCGCCGACGAACAGCACCGCGAACCAGCTCCACCCGGCGATCGCGCCGAGCTCGGCGATCTGCTGCCCGATCCAGGCGAGCGCTGCGAACACCGCCAGCATGGCGAGGCCGAGCGCCAGGTCGAGCACCAGGTAGTACGCGACCACGACCGCGCCGAGCAGCATCGCCGCGGTGATCGTCCAGCCGCCCACGTCGATGCGCAGCCATGCGAGCGGGATGTAGAGGGAGAGCACGATGATCGGCACGCCGACGAAGTGCGTGGCCTTGTTGCGCGAGTCCTGGTGGTAGGCGGCGTAGGTCGCCATCTGATCTTCGAGATTCTTCATAAACGCACTATAATTCAGTGTTTTAACCGAGTCCATGGTCGTCACGCACGGCTCTTTGCAGCGCGCCCGGGGCCGGTGTGCGCTGACGATCGGCAACTTCGACGGCGTGCACCGCGGCCATCGCGCGCTCGTCGAGCGGGTGGTCTCCAAGGCGCGCGAATCGAATCTCACTCCGTGCGTCCTGACTTTCGAGCCGCATCCCCGCGAGTATTTCGCCCCCAAGGCGGCGCCGGCGCGCATTACGCGCCTGCGCGACAAGCTCGAGCTCCTCGCCGAGGCCGGCGTCGCGCATGCGCATGTCGCGCGCTTCGACGCCGCGTTCGCCACGCTCTCCGCGGAGCATTTCATCGATGAGGTTCTCGAGCGCGGACTGGGGACGCGCTGGCTTCTCGTCGGTCGCGACTTCCGCTTCGGCGCGAGGCGTGCCGGCGATTTCGCCACGCTGCAGGGCCGCGGCTTCGGCGTCGAGGCGATGCCCGACGTGCAGCTCGACGGCGAGCGCGTCTCGAGCTCGGCCGTGCGCGCCGCGCTGGCGAGCGGCGAGCTGCGCACCGCCGAGCGGCTCCTCGGTCATCCCTATACGATCAGCGGCCGCGTCGCGCACGGCGCGAAGCTCGGCCGCGGCCTGGGATTTCCGACCGCGAACATCGTGCTGCGCCGGCCGCCGCCGCTCGCCGGCATCTACGTGGTGCAGGTCGACGGCCTCGGCCGCGGCGTGGCGAGCGTCGGCCGGCGCCCGACGGTCAACCCGGTGCCGATCCCGCTGCTCGAGGTCCATCTCTTCGACCACGACGCGGATCTTTACGGCGAGCACCTGTGCGTGCGCTTTCTCGAGAAGCTGCGCGACGAGGAGAAATACGAGGGGCTGGCGGCGCTGCAGGCGGCGATCGCCCGCGATGCGCATCGCGCGAAAGAATACTTCCTGAAACATGGCTGATTACAAGGACACGCTGAACCTGCCGGAGACGTCGTTCCCGATGCGCGGCGATCTCGCCAAGCGCGAGCCGCAGTGGGTCAAGGACTGGCAGGAGAAGGGCGTCTACCGGCGGCTGCGCCAGGTCGCGAAGAACCGGCCGACGTGGGTACTGCACGACGGGCCGCCGTACGCCAACGGCGAGATCCACATCGGCACCGCAGCCAACAAGATTCTCAAGGACATGGTGGTGAAGTCCCGCTCGCTCGCCGGGTTCGACGCGCGCTACGTGCCGGGATGGGACTGCCACGGCATGCCGATCGAGGTGCAGATCGAGAAGAAGTACGGCAAGAACCTGCCGCCGGCCGAGACGCAGCGCCTCTGCCGCGCCTTCGCAGCCGAGCAGGTCAAGAGCCAGATGGTCGATTTCAAGCGCCTGGGCGTGCTCGGCGACTGGGACGACCCGTACCTGACCATGGCGTACGGCAACGAGGCCGACGAGATCCGCGTGCTCGGCCGGCTGCTCGAGAAGGGCTACGTCTATCGCGGCCTCAAGCCGGTGAACTGGTGCTTCGATTGCGGCTCGGCGCTGGCCGAGGCGGAAGTCGAGTACGAGGACCGCAAGGACCCCGCCATCGATGTGGGCTTCACCTTTGCCGAGCCCGAGAAGCTGGAAAAGGCGTTCAACACCAGGATCAAGAAGCCCGGCTTCGCCGTCATCTGGACCACGACGCCATGGACGCTGCCGGCGAACCAGGCGCTGAACGTCCATCCCGAGGTGACGTACCACCTCGTCGATACAACGCGCGGACTGCTGATCCTCGCCGCGGACCTGCAGGAAGCGTGTCTCAAGCGCTACGGCCTGGAGGGGAAAACGCTCGCCTCCTGCAAGGGCAGCGCGCTGGAAAGAATCCGCTTCCAGCATCCCTTCTACGAGCGCCAGTCGCTGGTCTATCTCGGCGAGTACGTGACGCTCGACACCGGCACGGGCATCGTGCACTCCGCGCCCGCGTATGGCGTGGAAGACTTCGACTCCTGCCGCCGCTACGGCATGAAGGACGGTGACATCCTGACGCCCGTCATGGGAGACGGCAAGTTCGCGTCGTCGCTGCCGCTCTTCGGCGGCCTGTCGATCTGGGACGCCAATCCGAAGATCGTCAAGACCATCGAGGAAAAGGGCGCGCTGCTCGCCGTCGACTGGAAGCACGTGCACAGCTACATGCATTGCTGGCGCCACAAGACGCCGGTGATCCTGCGCGCGACGACCCAGTGGTTCGCGTCGATGGATAAGAAGGTAAACGGCGAGAGCCTGCGCGAGACCGCGCTGCGCGGCGTCGAGGCAACCGAGTTTTTCCCGGCGTGGGGCAAGGCTCGCCTTCACGGCATGATCGCCAATCGCCCTGATTGGACGCTGTCGCGCCAGCGCCAGTGGGGTGTGCCCATGCCCTTCTTTCTCCACAAGGAGACCGGCGCGCTGCATCCGCGCACGCAGGAGCTGCTCGAGGGCGTGGCAAAGCGGGTGGAGAAGGGCGGCATCGAGGCGTGGCAAAGCTTCACCGCCGACGTCGGTCCGGAATATGAGAAGAGCAAAGACACGCTGGATGTCTGGTTCGACTCCGGCAGCACGCACTACACGGTGCTGCGCCGCTCGCACAAGGCGCAATCGACCTATCCAGCGGACATGTACCTTGAAGGCTCCGACCAGCACCGCGGCTGGTTCCATACGTCCCTCCTCAGCGCGTGCATGCTCGACGGCCATCCGCCCTACAAGAGCCTCCTGACCCACGGCTTCGTCGTCGCCGGCGACGGCCGCAAGATGTCAAAGTCGCTCGGCAACACGTTGGCACCGCAGAAGATCTCGGGAACCCTTGGCGCGGAGATCCTGCGCCTATGGGTGGGGAGCACCGACTATTCGGGCGAGCTGGCGATCTCCGACGAGATCCTCAAGCGGGTGGTCGAGAGCTACCGCCGCATCCGCAACACGCTGCGCTTCCTCCTCGCCAACACCTCCGACTTCGACCCTGCGAAACACGCCGTGCCGGTCTCGGGCCTGATCGAGATCGATCGCTACGCGCTGGCCATGACCGCGGCCATGCAGAAGGTCGCGCTCGACGCCTACGCGCGCTACGAGTTCCACGTGGTCGTCCAGAGGCTGCAGACCTTCTGCTCCGAGGACCTCGGCGCCTTCTACCTCGACATCCTGAAGGACCGGCTTTATACGTGCGGCGCGGAATCCGGTCCGCGCCGCTCGGCACAGACGGCGCTGTGGCACATCACCAACGCGCTGGTGCGGCTGATGGCGCCGATTCTTTCGTTCACCGCCGAGGAAGCCTGGCAGGTCTTCTCGCGCAATGCCGACGACAGCGTGTTCTTCCAGACGTCGCACTCCGTCCCGCCAATTTCCGGATCGGACGAATTGCTGGCCAAGTGGGAGCGGCTGCGCGAGCTGCGCAACCCGGTGCGCAAGGAGATCGAGGCGCTGCGCGCCGCGGGCAAGGTCGGCTCGTCGCTGCAGGCGGAGGTGGACCTGCAGGCCGACGGGGCCGACTACGACGTGCTCGCGAGCCTGGGCGACGACCTGAAGTTCGTGATGCTCACCTCCGCTGCCCGTGTTGCTCGCTCGAGCGAGCCCGGATTGACGGTCCGGGCGAGCGAGCATCCGAAATGCGAGCGCTGCTGGCACTACCGCGCCGACGTGAACGGCGAGGCGCTGTGCGGGCGCTGCCAGCTCAACCTCAACGGCCCGGGCGAGCCGCGCCGGCATGCGTAGCGCCTCGCGCTGGTTCGCGCTCGCCGCGGCGGTGGTCGTGGCCGACCAGCTCACCAAGGCGGTGGTGCTCGGGCGCTTCGCGCAGGGCGAGCGCCTGGAAGTGACCGGCTTCTTCAACCTGGTGCTGGTCTGCAACCCGGGCGCGGCCTTCAGCCTGCTCTCCGAGGCGGGCGGCTGGCAGACGCCGCTGCTCATCGCCTTCGCGCTCGGCGCGATCGCGGTGGTGGGCACGATGATCGTGCGGCGGCCGGGAGAGAAGATCCTGTGCGCGGCGCTGGCGCTGATCCTCGCCGGCGCGCTCGGCAACGTGGTCGACCGCGTGCGCTTCGGCTGCGTCGCCGACTTCCTCGACTTCCACGCGCGCGGCTGGCACTGGCCGGCGTTCAACGTCGCCGACTCCGCGATCACGATCGGCGCGCTGCTGCTCATCTTCGAGGGCTTCTTCCGCCGTGAAGGGCGAGCTCGCTCTGCTCCTTAAGGCGCTGGCGTTCGCGGCGCACAAGCACCGCGACCAGCGGCGCAAGGACGCCCAAGCCTCGCCCTACATCAACCACCCGATCGCGCTCGCCGACGTGCTGGTGAACGAGGGTGGGGTCACCGACTTCGAGGTGCTGTGCGCCGCGCTGCTGCACGACACGGTCGAGGACACCGCCACCACGCACCAGGAGCTGGTCGACGCGTTCGGCTCGCGCATCGCGCGCATCGTCGCCGAGGTGACCGACGACCAGGCGCTGCCCAAGGCCGAGCGCAAGCGCCTGCAGGTCGAGCACGCGCCGAGGCTTTCGCACGAGGCGAAGCTGGTGAAGCTCGCCGACAAGCTGGTCAACCTGCGCGATGTCGCCGAGCGGCCGCCGGCGAAGTGGGACCTGGCGCGCCGGCGCGAGTACTTCGACTGGGCGAAGCGCGTAGTCGACGGCCTGCGCGGCACGCACCCCCGCCTCGAGGCGGCGTTCGATGCCGCCTATGCGAAAATGCCGCGTTGATGGAAGTCCTGCTGGCCAATCCAAGAGGTTTCTGCGCGGGCGTCGAGCGGGCGATCGAGATCGTCGAGCGCGCGCTCGAGATGCACGGCGCGCCGATCTACGTGCGCCACGAGATCGTGCACAACCGCAGCGTGGTCGAGAGCCTGCGCGCCAAGGGCGCGGTGTTCGTCGAGGACCTCGCCGAGGTGCCCTCCGGCGGCACGGTGATCTTCAGCGCGCACGGCGTCGCCAAGGCGGTGCAGGCCGAGGCCGACCGGCGCGGCCTGCGGGTGTTCGATGCCACCTGCCCGCTGGTGAGCAAGGTGCACGTCGAGGTGGCGAAGATGCTGCGCGAGGGCCACGAGATCGTGATGATCGGCCACCACGGCCATCCGGAAGCCGAAGGCACGATGGGGCAGTCGGCGGTCGGCATGCACCTCGTCGAGACGCTCGACGACGTCGCGCGCGTGAAGGTCGCTTCACCCGAGCGGCTGGCGTACGTCACGCAGACCACGCTTTCGGTCGACGACGCGAAAGCGATGGTGGCGGCGCTCAAGCAGCGCTTCCCGTCGATCCGCGGGCCGAAGAAGGACGATATCTGCTACGCGACGCAGAACCGCCAGGACGCGGTCAAGCTGATGGCGCCGCAGTGCGACGTGGTGATCGTGGTCGGCTCGCCCAACAGCTCGAATTCGAACCGCCTGCGCGAGGTCGCCGAGCACATCGGCGCCGAGGCCTACATGGTCGACAACGCCTCCGAGCTCAAGCCCGAGTGGATCGAGGGCAAGCGCCGGATCGGCGTGACCGCCGGCGCTTCCGCCCCCGAAGTGCTGGTCACCGAGGTGATCTCGCGGCTGAAGTCGCTCGGCGCCGAGAGCGTGCGGCCGCTCAAGGGCATCACCGAGCGCGTGCAGTTCACCCTGCCGCGGGAGCTTATTCCGCGTACGGGTCGAAGGTGACCTCGATCAGCTTCTGGCTCTTCACCGGCCGGCCGGCGCGCGTCGCCGGGTCGTAGACCAGCTTCCGCACCGCCTCGAGCGCCGCCTCCTCGAACTCGCCTTCCGGCCGCGCGAAGACCACCTGCGCGTCGTCGACGCGTCCCTGCTCGCTGATGAACACGCGCAGCCGCACCGTGCCGCGCAGCCGCGCGATATAGGCGTCCTCGGGGTACACGAGGCGCGGCCGCTCGCGCGCCATTGCCGGCGTATCGACTTCGGCCGACGGCAGGTAGGGGCCCGAAGCCGACGCCGGGCGCTGCGCGCGCTGCACGATCTTCGGCTCGGCGGGTGGCGGCACTCCCTTCAAGGGCGGGGTTTGCAGGCTGACATTGAGCATGAACGCCTCGCGCCCCATGCTTCCGCGCCACGGAGCGACGTCGACGCCAGTGACCACCACCCCGTGCAGCCCGGCCGAGAATCCCAGCGCCAGCGCCAGGCTGCCGAGCGAGCCGGAGCGATAGCCGGCCGGCGCCATTACTGCTGGTCGAGCTCGCGGTACCAGTAGGTACGCAGGCGGGCGTCGAGCGTCAGCCCCGGCGGCGTCTGCACCGACGTGCCCGAGATCACCGCCTGGTACTTCTGGCCGTTGATCTCGACCACCACCGGCACGGGCGAGGGCAGGTAGCCGCCGCCTTCGTGGATCACCGAGCGGTTGGCGATGGAAAGCGAGCCCAGGCCGTTCAGGTCCGTCGTGGCCGCAGCATCGGCGTAGGCGACCACGTATTCGCGCGCGATGCCGAGGTTCGAGCCGCACGCGCCGCCACCCGCGGTGGAACTCGGCTGGTTGGTGTTGAAGAACGTGCTGCCCGCAATGGTCACCGCGGTGCCGACGTTCTTCTCGCCCGCGGCGAAGAGGATCTTCCAGCCGTAGTCGTTGACGCCGGCGACGTTGGTCGCGTCGAACACGGCGCCCATGCCGGTAGCCGTGCCGCTCGAAACGATCGGGTCGTCGGTGCTGGTGCTCGCCGAGCCCGTGAGCGTGCCGCCGCCGACCCACTTGGTGGTCTTGTTCTCGCGGCCGACCTGCGACGAATCCTTGTCGCGGTCCTTGATCATGTAGAAGGCGTTTGTCACGTTGGCGTCGAACGGATGCTCGCGGTCGCCGGAGCCGAGGATCACCGCGAAGTAGGTCGGGTACAGGTTGGTGGCGTCGACCGGCGAGTCGCGCGAGAGCACGAGGTCCGGCGGGAACAGGAACTTGCGCTTGCTGGCCATGCTGGTGTTCGCGCCGGAGCTGAGCTGCGCGATCTTGGTCACCTTCCAGTCGCGCGGATCGGTGGCGCCGATCTCGGCGCGCCAGAGCTGGCCGCAGGTGTCGCCGACGTACAGCCGGTCGGCGAAGCCGTCGCGGTTGCGGTCGAGCACGGTGATGTCCGACGGAATCGCGCAGGTCATGTCGGAGTGCGTCAGGTTGAGCGCGACGCCCGTGGTGGCACCGATGTCGCCTGAGGCGCCGGCGGGCGCGGCGCCTACCTGCCAGAGCACCTTGCCGCTGAACGCGTCGACCACGAGAATGCCTCGCCCCTTGGTGCGGTTGACCGTGGTGTTGCTCGAGGACGCGGTCGGCCCGATGGTGCACGATCCGGTGGAGGTGTAGGTGATCGTGCTGCCGCTGGGCACCACCTTCTGCTTCACGTTGGTGGCGTTGAACTCGTCGAGCAGGCACGGGTTGATGTCTTCGACAGCGTCGTCGTAGCCCGCGCCGAAGATCAGCACCACGTTGTCCGGGTTGTTGGTGGCGTCGAACGCCCAGTTGAGCCGCGCGACCCTTGGCTCGGACCAGGTCTGGCCGACCTCGCCCCAGCCGAGGTCGCCGTTGCCCTTGCGCCAAAGGAGCTTCGGCGCATCCGGCGTGGTGACGTCGAGGGCGTAGATAAAGTTGCCGCCCCGGCGCAGCGAGACGTAGAGGTGCACCTTATCGCCCTCGCTCGCGAGGATCGTCCCCGCGCGGCCGCCGGTAGCGGTCACATCCTTCTGGTAGACGCCGATCGAGCCGTCGAAGAAGTAGTCCTTCTGGGTGAGGTTGGAGATCGTCGGCGACTGGTCGCGCAGCCGCTTCAGCTTGCTCATGAACTCCTTCGGGAGGAACGCCCAGCGCTCGTCGCCCTCCCTCACGCCGGTCTCGTCCGAGGCGAGGCCGCCCTTGATGGCATGCAGCATGCCGTCGTTCGAGCCGTAGAAGGCGTAGATGTCGTTGTCGTTAGCCGCCTGGGTCTGGTCGGCCGGGAAGCGGCTGTAGTTGATGGTCGCCGGCCGCGAGTGCAGCACGTCGCCGTGAATCGAGGCGCGCGCGTCCGTCAGCCGCGGCGTGGTGCCAACGCTGGTGGCCGAGCTGCACGGGTAGAACGGCGAGCCCGTGCAGTCGGTGTTCTCGTTGTCCTTGTTGTCCTGGCCGCGCACCCAGTTGACGATGCTGTCGCGCACCGTGTTGCTGACCACGTTCGGGTTGCCGGCCGTGATCGTGCCGGTCGCGCTGGACAGCGCCGTGACCGAGCTGATGGTGAAGGGCTTCTCGGCGTAGAACGAGCTCGCGGTCGTCGCGGTCACCACCGGGACGATGCCGACGCAGGCCGCGCAGCCGGAGACGACGCTGGTGGTCTCGATCGGGAAGCCGACGATCATTCCGGTCGGCACCGTCGTCCCGCACTTGCTGTTGGCGTTGACCGTGAAGGTCGTCGTGGTCGGCGTGCTCTGCACCGTGAAGGCCTGGTTGTCGTGGCCGGTGCAGCTCGCCGCCGTGGTGTAGTTGGCGCCGCTGCCGAAGAAGCGAACCGACGTCGCGGGCGTCACTGCCGTGAAGCCGTGTGCCGTGGCAGTCGTGACCGTCAGCACGTCGGCGGTCTTGCCGCTGCCGTACGCCAGCCCCGTCACCCGCTTGCCCACCGCGCCGCCCGTGCCGACCAGGCCGACGGTGGACGGGAACGAAAATGAATTGCCGTCGATCCGGGTGATCGTGTAGCCGGTGCCCACTGTGGTCGCCGCCGCCGGCAGGCCCGTGCCGCCGGTGATGTTGTTGTAGCCGCCCTGCGAGTTGGCGCGGATGTAGACCGTGGGGTTGGTCGCCGTGAAGGTATGGCCGGTGACATAGGCCACCGCCTTGTCGGCGGTGCCGGTAATGACGCTGGTGGTCTGGTAAGTGAAGCTGTCGAGCGAGGTGATCGTGATGCCCCCCGCCGGCGTCAGGTTGAACGCCGACTCGTTGGCGCCGCCGATCGTGACGCCGGTCAGGGTGGAGCCGATCGTGCCGTAGCCGTGCCCCGCGCTCACCGCCGTGGCGTTGTTGCCGCTGCCGGTGAGGCTGGTGATCGTCTTGCGGCCCTTCGCGGTGACGACCGCGCCCGTGTGCGCGCTGGTCAGCGTGCTGCCCGCCGTGTACTCGAAGGAGGTGCTGCTCGTCACCGAGGCGCTGGTGCCGGTGGTGTCGTACGCATTCGGCGCGGTGTCGATGATCACCGTGTTGCCGTTGTTGAGATAGTGCGCCCCGGTCGTCACCACGCGCGCGCGGTCGGCCGAAGGACCGACCGGGATCGTGTAGACGAACTTGCCGAGCTTCTGCACTGTGATGGTGCCGGTCGCGTCGGGCAGGCTCGAATCGACGCTGTAGTTGAAGGTGTCGAGGACCGCGCCGCTGATCTTGACGATGCCGTTGTAGCCCGTCGTGCTGCCGTCTGCGCCGAGGATCTGCACGTAATCGCCATCCGAGTAGCCGTGGTTCGCGCTCGTTATTGCGGTGGCGATCCCGCCGGCCTGCGTGATCTTGATGACACTGACGACCGAACCGGGCGCGCTCGGCGTGCCAACGACCGAGAAATCGCCGTTGTAGGACGTCGGCGCCGCGCCGTCGACGCGTACGGTGGCGCCCGCGGTCAGGCCGTGCGCGGCGAGGGTCCAGCCGGTTGCGGTCGACGTAGGCGAGGTCGCCGGCACGGAGCCAAGGACATCGACCGGAACGGTGGCGTAGGCACCGACGTCCGCCGCGGCGACGACGGTGGTGTTGAACGGAGTGGCGCTGAGCAGTGCGCCGGAAGCGCACAGGCCGCCGGTCGCGGCGCCCGTGCAGGTGTAGATCTTGCGGCTCGTCTGGGCGGTCAGGTTGTTGAAGCGCAGCTGTTGCGCGACGCCGCCTTTTTCCACCAGGTCGCCGTCGGGCAGCTCGTTATTGCCGCCGACGCCGTTCAGCGACGGGTCGCGGAACTTCCAGAAGTCGATGTTGTTGCGGTCGTTCCAGTAGCTCGAGGCGTTGGCGCTGATGAACCCGGTGCCGCCGTTCTCGGCTTCGGCGCCCGTCCGGTCGGCGAGGAACAGCTTTGCCGGGTTGACTGCCGTATTGACGCCGAGCTTGTAGAGCTTCAGGTTGCCGAGCCAGCGCGGGCTCTTGTTCTGGTCGGGCCGGAACACGCCGATGTACACCTGGTTCAGGTTGGTGCCGCGCACGTTCACGCTCACCGGCAGAGTGGTGGAGGCGAACACGCTGTTCACCGCCTGCACTTCCGTGAAGATGTTGCTGAGCGCGGTCTGGATCTGCGAGGTGTCGCTGATGTCCGTGATGGCGTAGTACTTGCCCTTGCCGTTCGCCGCCATGCTCTTGAGCAGGGCCGTGTGGGCCGGGCCCTGGCCGGTCGACTTCGGCAGCACGTCGATCGTGTAGGTGCTGACCGTCTGGATGCCCGGCAGGCTGCTGCTGGTGTTGCAGTCGCCGGTCGCCATGTATTTCGCGTACTCGTCCGAAATGATGCCGTCTTCGCCGGACGGGCTCAGTGCGATCGTCGGGGGCGCGGTGCCGATGTCGGTCGTGTACGAAGTGGTGGCGGTCGAGATGGCGCTCGAGTTGTCTGCCGCCTCGCCGTTGGAAATGAAGATCACGAAGTTCTTCTGGCAGGCGTCGACGATGGGGCTCACGTAGGCCTGCGCAGTACTCGAGCCGTCGGGATTCGGCAGGGCCGTCCCGGCGAGCGGGCTGCCCGTCAGCGCCTGGCGTCCCGAGCTGAAGTACACCCTGTCGCCGGCATCGGCCTTCAGCTTGCCGTGGCCGGAATACGAGGTCTTGCCGGCGAAATATTTGAAGATCTCGGCGCTGGCCAGCGAATAGACCGCGCCATTGCCCTTGTCGTTGTTGCTGTCCAGCGCGTTGATCACCGAGATCAGCTTGCCCTTGTTGGTGCTGGCGTCGCCCGCCGTGCCCGTCATCTGCCGGATGCCGAAGCGGATATAGGCGCCGTCGGTGGTGTTGTTCGGGCTGCCGGTCTCGACGAACATCGCCATTCCGACGTTGTAGGCGTCGGTGACGATGTTGGTCAGCGTCGCGGTGAGGGCCGCGCGCACCGCCGCGTACTTGGTCGTGCCGCCCGAGTTCTGGCTCCAGTTGGCGGTGTTGTCGACGAAGATCAGCACGTTCGGC
>Ga0075434_100001899_pt1 | contig 18102 bp, 13 predicted proteins | sample RhiMethybrSRZTD3_FD_75298 | JGI IMG/M metagenome (GOLD analysis project Ga0075434, IMG submission 75298) | Populus rhizosphere microbial communities from Tennessee, USA - Rhizosphere MetaG P. TD hybrid SRZTD3 | ecosystem: Host-associated > Plants > Roots > Rhizosphere > Soil | place: USA... | reverse complement strand
AGAAGATCATGATGTAGGCGTGCGTTGACGCGACGAAGAGATGCGACACGAAGTCTTCTTCGCGCGTCCGCATGCCGATACGGCCTTTACCCCCGCGTCGCTGGTTGCGATAGTTCGTGATGGCGGTGCGCTTGATGTAGCCGGTGTTGCTGACGGTAATCGCCATGTCTTCCTCGGCGATCAGGTCCTCGATACGGAACTCGCCTTCCTCGGCGAGAATTTCCGTCCGGCGCGCATCGCTGTACTTCTCCTGAATCTTCCGCAGCTCGTCGACGACGATCTGCATCACGAGGCGATCGCTCGAGAGGATCGCGAGCAGCCGTTCGATCAACTTCAACAGCTCGGCGAGCTCGTCGAGAATCTTCTGCCGCTCGAGGCCGGTCAGCCGCTGCAGCTGCATGTCGAGGATCGCCTGCGCCTGAATCGGCGACAGGCTGAACTGCGTGATCAAGCCATCGCGCGCCTCGCCTGGATTCTTCGCGGCGCGGATCAACGCGATGACGGCATCGAGGTGATCGAGCGCGATCTTCAGCCCTTCGAGGATGTGGCGGCGCGCCTCGGCCTTGCGCAGCTCGAACTCGGTCCGGCGTCGGACAATCTCCCGGCGGAACTCGACGAAGTTGTCGATCAGCTCGACCAGCGACAGCACCTTCGGCCGCCCGCCGATGATGGCGAGCATGATGACGCCGAAGCTGCTCTGCAGCGCGGTGTGCTTGTACAGGTTGTTGAGGATGACGTCGCCGACCTCGCCGCGTTTCAGGTCGATGACGATGCGCAGCCCGTCGCGATCCGATTCGTCGCGAATGTCGGAAATGCCCTCGATCGTCTTTTCGCGTACCAGCTCCGCGATGCGCTCAATCAGCTTCGCCTTGTTGACCTGATACGGAATCGCGTCGATGACGATCGACGCGCGTTCGCCCTTCTTCGAGACTTCGATTTCGGCCTTCGCGCGCATGATGATCATGCCGCGGCCGGTGAGATAGGCCTGCTGAATCCCCTGCTTGCCGATTATGTAGCCGCCGGTGGGGAAGTCGGGCCCAGGCACGAGCTCGAGAAGCTTCCGCTGCTTCTCCGGCAGCGTCGGCGGCTGGTCGGACTGTGCCGATTCGATGGTCCAGATGACAGCCTCGATCACCTCGCGCATGTTGTGCGGAGGGATGTTCGTCGCCATGCCGACCGCGATTCCCGCGGAGCCGTTGACGAGGAGGTTCGGGAACGGCGACGGCAGCACCGAGGGCTCTTCGGTCGTCTCGTCGTAGTTGGGAACGAAATCGACGGTCTCCTTGTCGAGATCCGTCATCATCTCGTCGCCGAGGGCTTCGAGTCGCGCTTCGGTGTATCGCATGGCCGCCGGTGGATCGCCGTCGATCGAGCCGAAGTTCCCCTGGCCGTCGATGAGCGGCGACCGCATGTTGAAATCCTGCGCGAGGCGGACGAGCGTGTCGTAGATCGAGGCGTCGCCGTGGGGATGGAAGTTTCCCATCACCTCGCCGACGATCTTCGCGCACTTGCGGTAGCCGCGGCTGGCGGACAGGCCCATCGTCTTCATCCCGTAGAGGACACGGCGATGTGCGGGTTTCAGGCCATCTCGTACATCGGGCAGCGCGCGCCCGATGATTACGCTCATCGCGTAATCCATGTACGAACGTTTCATTTCGTCTTCGATGTTGATCGGAAGACGATTCGGTGGTGTGTTCGGTGGATTCATGCAAACCTGGCGAGTCCAAAAAGACCCGCCTTACACATCAAGATTGCGCACGTCGAGGGCGTGGTCCTCGATGAACTTCCGGCGCGGCTCGACCTGATCGCCCATCAAGGTGGTGAACATCTGATCGGCTTCGGCGTGATCCTCGGCCCGGACCTGGAGCAGCGTCCGGTTTTCCGGATCCATCGTCGTCGTCCACAGCGTGTCCGGATTCATTTCGCCGAGACCCTTGTAGCGATTCACCGCGATGCCCTTCTTGCCGGCGGCGATGAAGAACTCAACGAAATCGTCGACGTTCGCCAGAGTGACATCGGGTTCTTTGCGTGAGCCGCGCGCCACAGGCGCCGCTGCCGAGGGCTTCGGCTCGGCCGCCAGTTTGGTGGCTTCGTCAACCGGGAGACCGCCATGCGTCGTGTCGTCCGCGGCGGCGACTTCCTCGTCCGGTGTCTCTTCCACGGGTGCTGTCGTCTTGATCAGCACCGGGAACTGGATCTCCTGAATCTCGCGATACGCCGCGTGCAGCGTGCGGTACTCGCCGGAGGCAACGAACCCGACGCCGAACTTGTATTTTCGGGGGTAGCCCTGCGAGCGATCTTCGACGGCGAGCTCGAACGCGTTGTGCTCTTCGTCGCGGTTGACGACGACACTGCGCGTCGGCGTCGTCATGCGCGCCGCGATCACGTCCAGCCTGTCGCGATGCTCGAAGAACGCCTTGTCGCGCGCATCCTGCTGCAGGAGCGCCGCCACGATTTCAGGCGGGTTGCCGCGCCGTGTCACCTGCTGCAGGAGCTTTCGATACGACATCATGCGCTGCAGATACCGCTGCAGCGTGTCGCCAAATAGCTCGGTGCCGTCGGAGAGCCTAGCCACACGCGATTCGACCGCGCGGCGAATGAGGAAGTTCTCGAGTTCTCGCTCGTCCTTGATGTACGTCTCGGTACGGCCGCGCTTCGCGCGGAACAACGGCGGCTGCGCGATGAAGATGTGACCGCGGTCGATCAGGGGAGCCATCTGCCGATAAAAGAATGTCAGCAGCAGCGTGCGGATGTGTGAGCCGTCGACATCCGCGTCGGTCATGATGATGACGCGGTGATAGCGCAGTTTGTCTGGATCGAAATCCTCGTTGCCGATGCCGCAGCCAAGCGCGGCGATCATCGTCTTGATCTCGTCGCTGCCCAGCATCTTGTCGAAGCGCGCCTTCTCGACGTTCAGGATCTTTCCCTTGATTGGGAGAATCGCCTGGAAGCGCCGGTCGCGGCCCTGCTTGGCTGAGCCGCCTGCCGATTCACCTTCGACGATGTAGAGCTCGCTCTGCGCCGGGTCGCGTTCCTGGCAGTCGGCAAGCTTTCCGGGAAGGCTGCTGCCATCGAGCGCGCCCTTGCGACGAACCAGATCCCGCGCCTTGCGGGCTGCCTCGCGCGCACGTGCGGCGTCGACGGCCTTGCCGATAAGCCGTTTCGCAATAACCGGATTCTCTTCCAGGAACTGCGCCAGCTTGTCGTTGACGATCGCCTCGATGATGCCCTTGACCTCGGTGTTTCCGAGCTTCGTCTTCGTCTGGCCCTCGAACTGCGGCTGCGGAATCTTCACGCTGACCACCGCGGTGAGGCCTTCGCGGATGTCGTCGCCGCTGATGCTCGCGTCCTTCAGGTCCTTCGCGAGGTTGCTCTTTGCGGCGTAGGCGTTGATCGTTCGCGTCAACGCCGAACGGAAGCCGGAGAGATGCGTGCCTCCCTCGTGCGTATTGATGTTGTTCGCGAAGGTAAACACCAGTTCCGAGTAGCCGTCGTTCCACTGCAGCGCGATTTCGGCCTCGATGCCGTCTTTGCTGCCCTTCATGAAGATCGGCTTGTCGTTGGTGACCGTCTTGTTCTTGTTCAGGTGCTCGACAAACGAGACGATGCCGCCGTCGTACTGGAACTTGTGGCTCTTGCCATCGCGTTCGTCGTCGATGGTGATGAGAATGCCGCCATTGAGGAAGGCGAGCTCACGCAGGCGCTGGGCCAGCGTGTCGAAACTGTATTCGGTCGTCTCGAACACCTGCGGATCCGCCTTGAACGTGACCTTCGTTCCGCGCTTCTGTGTCGTGCCGGTCATTTCAAGGGGTTTAATCGGAGTGCCGCGCTCGTAGCTCTGTTGGTAGACCTGACCGTTGCGCCAGATCTCGAGATCGAGCCGCTCGGAAAGTGCGTTCACGACCGAGACCCCGACTCCGTGCAGACCCCCGGAAACCTTGTAGGCGGCGTTTTCGAACTTGCCGCCGGCATGAAGCACCGTCAGCACGACTTCCGCAGCCGAACGGCCGTCCGGCATCGGGTCAACGGGAATGCCGCGGCCGTTGTCGACAACGGTGATCGAGTTATCGATGTGAATGTTGACGTTGACCTGATCGCAGAACCCGGCGAGCGCCTCGTCAATCGAGTTGTCGACGATTTCGTAGACGAGATGATGCAGCCCTGGCTCGCCGGTCGACCCGATGTACATGGCGGGTCGCTTGCGCACGGCCTCGAGGCCCTCGAGAACCTTGATCTTGTCGGCACCGTAGTCGTCGACAGATCCATTCCCATTCGGGCCGGTCGGTGCCGTCGCGTCGTGAGTCTGGAGCTCGTCGGTCTGTTCGGTCTGCTGTTGTTCGGGATGTGTCACGCGATTCCTTAAAGTTCTCCGTCAGATTCGCATCGGCATGATGACGTAGGTGTAGTCGTACCCCTGCGCGCCGACGGGCTTCATTACGGCCTGGCTGACTTCGTCCTTCAGGGAGAGCGAGACAACGTCGGTTTCCACGACGTTGAGGAAATCCAGGACGTACTGCGCGTTGAACGAGATGGCGAGCGCGCCGCCCTGGTACTCCACCGCGAGCTGCTCGCGAGCTTCGCCGAATTCCGAGCTGCTCGACGTGACTTCCACTTTGCCTTTGTCGATTTCGAACTTGACCGCTCGCGACCGCTCGTTGCTGAGGAGTGCGACGCGCTTGACGGCATTCGTCAGCCGCTCTCGCTCGAATTCAATCTCCTTGTCGTTCCCCTTCGGAATGACCCGCTCATACGCGGGGAACTGGCCGTCGATCATCCGCGAAATCAGCACGCGATCGCCCAGCTGGAAGAACAAGTGATTCTCGCCGCGCTCGTAGCCGATGTCGCCGTCGGTCTCCGACAGAAGTTTGCCGAGCTCGAGCAATGTCTTCTTCGGCAGAATGACCTTCACTTCCTCGCCGGCCTTGACGGCCTGGTCCTTACTCTCGCGCTTGACAGTGACGAGCGCGAGTCGATGACCATCGGTTGCGACAAGGCTCATCGAATCGGATCGCAGCACGAAGAGAGCGCCGTTCAAAAAGTAGCGCGTGTCTTCACCGGTAATCGCAAACTGTGTTTTTGCGACCATCTCGCGAAGTGCTTCGCGCGGCAACGTTGCGCTCGCGGCGCCTGTTGCCTCCGGTAGTGAAGGGAAGTCCTCGCGCGGCAGCGTCTGCATGCGCGAGTCGAACTTGTCAGCCGCTACTTTGACGCCATTCTTATCTTCCTGGATTCGGACGTCAGTTTCCGGAAGAGCCTTGACGATTTCGTAGAGCTTCTTTGCGGGCAGCGTCAGCGACCCGCCTTTCGCAACCAGCGCGTCACATTTGCTGCGAAGCGCGACCTCGAGATCGGTCGCGAGCATGCGAACCTCGTTGCCCTTCGCTTCGATCAACACGTTCGCGAGAATCGGGATCGTGTTCTTGCGCTCTACGATTCCCTGGAAAAGTTGCAGTTCTCGCAGAAGCTGATTCTTGCCGACGACGAGTTCCATATAGGAGCTTTGACCTCGAAGCGGCGCAGTCTCGGCGCCGGAAGGAACGTTTCAATCAGGTCCGTACACTCTGAATAAGAGGATTAGAAGAGATACAAAATTATACAGAAAATAAGGGGCTGTGGAAAGGACTATCCGTCGAAATTAGTCCTTTATGATCAATAAGTTAGAGTGTGGATAAATCTGCGGTTTTATAGCTCGGAAACCGCGGGTTTTCTGTGTGTATTTTGACGTCGAAAAGTGTCCACAGAGTCTGTTCGGGCGACCCTGTTAATGGCTGCGGAATCACTTGAACGACTCAAGAAAATTTGCGATCAAGCTGTTGAAATCCGGGTCCTTTTTTCGCAAGGTTTCAACTTTATTGATCGAGTGAATCACCGTGGAATGGTGCTTTCCCCCAAAACTGCGGCCGATCTCCGGCAGCGAGGCGTGCGTCAGCGTTTTGCAGAGGTACATCGCAATCTGGCGAGGCAGCGCCACCGATTTCGAGTTGTTCTTCGATTTCAACTCGGTGACTTTGAGCTGATAGTAATCGGATACGAACTTCTGAATCGTGTCGATGGTCACCGCCTTGTCGTCCTGATCGATCACGTTCTTCAGAACTTCCTGCGTCAACTCCAGCGAGATTTCACGTCCCGTCAATGACGCGTACGCGATCAGTCGAATGAGCGATCCTTCCAGCTCTCGGATGTTCGACTTGATGCGGCCGGCGATGTACATCGCAACACTGTCGGGAAGAGGAACCGCTTCGGCTTCGGCTTTCCTCTTCAAAATGGCAACCTTGGTTTCCAGATCCGGCGACTGAATGTCTGCGATTAATCCCCATTCGAATCGCGAACGAAGCCGCTCCTCGAGCGCTGGAATTTCATGTGGAGGCCGATCGCTGCTCAGCACAATTTGCTTCTGGGCGTCATACAGCGCGTTGAACGTATGGAAGAACTCGGTTTGTGTTCCTTCCTTGCCGGAGACAAACTGAATGTCGTCGACCAGCAGTACGTCAACACTGCGATACCGCTCGCGAAAATCAAGAATGCGGTCGTAACGCACCGCGTTGATCATCTCGTTCATGAATCGCTCGGACGAGATGTAGGTGAGCTTCAAATTGCGATCGTGCTGCAGCACGAATTGCCCGACCGCGTGCATCAGGTGGGTCTTGCCGAGACCAACACCTCCGTAAATGAACAACGGGTTGTACGACCGCGACGGCGCCTCAGCGACCGCGCGACACGCGGCATGCGCGAACTGATTCGACGGTCCGACGATGAACGTGTCAAAGGTGTAACGAGGATTGAGACCGGCGGGAGTCTGTTCGCTCTGCGCCGGATCGTCAACGTCCGCGGCTGTAGGAACGGGTACTTCAGGTGGGGGCACTGCGGCACCTGGCTCCGCAACAAACACGACAGACGACTCCGATCGACGGACTTCCGCCAGCGCTTCGGACAGCACAACCGAATAATGCTTGGTGAGCCAGTCTTTGAACAGCGTGTTCGGGACGCGGACCGTGATGGAGCGGCCTCCGTCCTCGACAAACGCTGTCGGCTTGAACCAGGTAGAGAAGCTGTGGCGGTTAACTTTGGTTTCGACGCGGGAGAGGATCTGGTCCCAGATGCTCGAATCCATGCAATATCACCAGAAATCTATGAAAACGGGACTTTGGCCCTCGAAATTGGCGTAAAAACGCCGTAAATTTGTGGTTTCAGCGGGTCAGCTCAGCAGCGCGTCCACGTTTTCCACAGTGTTTTCCACAGTTGTGGAAATCTTGGGGGGAAAACCAAGGGCCGGCAGCAATACTGGGAGTCAGACCCCGTGAAACAGGATCCGGGACTGTAACACAGCGATGTTGCGTTGACACCCCGTTTCAGCGACGACTAGTATGTGTAGTTCTTATGCCGAAGGGGAAGCGCACCTACCAGCCAAACACCCGGCGCCGGAAGAAGACACATGGCTTCAGGGTTCGAATGTCGACGAAAAACGGCCGCATTGTGCTCAAGCGGCGCCGCGCCAAGGGGCGCAAGCGCCTGACCGTCGCCGACGAGCGGTAGTGGCGGCGCCGGACCGGATCCGCCGACGCCCAGAATTTGAGCGGATCTACAGCACCGGCGCAAAGATTCACGGCCGCCTCATGACGGTTTTCGTCATGGCGAATGGCACTGACCAGCCGCGACTGGGGGTCGCGGCGACCCGGAAACTTGGGTCTGCCGTCGAGCGCAACCGGGCCAAGCGGCGCGCACGGGAGCTGTTTCGACGACGCAGGGAGGTCGGCGGCCTCGACATCGTGATCGTGCCGCGCCGGGAAATGCTCGATGCACCGTTCGCAACTCTCGAAGCCGAATACGCCGCGTTGCTCGGTCGCCGCCGCGATCGCGCTCGCCTCGCTTCGAGCCTATAAGGTCTTTCTTTCGCCGCTGTTTACCGGGTCCTGCCGCTTTTACCCCTCGTGCGCCGACTACATGAGCGAAGCCATCCAGATCCACGGCGCGACCAAGGGCATCTGGCTTGGTATCCGCCGGCTTGGCCGCTGCCATCCGCTCGGCAGTCACGGCGTCGATCCGGTACCTCCGCCGGTGCTGCATTCGTGATCTGTTGATGGAACGTCGGGTTTTTATCGCGATCGGTCTGTCGTTCCTGGTGCTTTACATGTACCAGGCCTATTTCGCGCCACCGCCTCCTACGCCACGGCCCGCGGCGACTAGCACTGCGCAAACAGCCCAGCAGCCAGCCTCCACTGGAGCCACTCCGGCAGAGGCGCCGGCGCAGGCGGGTGCCGCTGTTGCGCCGGTCACATCGCCCGCGACGCCGCCACCGCAATCAATCGTCGGCGAATCATCCGTGCGAACGATCACGGTCGACACGATGACCGTGCAGGCGGTGTTCACCAACTCCGGTGCTCGTCTATTGCACTGGCGATTGAAGCAATACCGCGACGCTGTGGGCCAGCCCGTCGATCTTGTTCCATCCGGCCTGCCCGCGGTTGAACAACTCCCGTTCTCGCTTCGCGTCGATCAACCGGAATTGACGGCGCGTTTGAATACGGCGGTCTATCGTGTCAGCGGGGATACGAACGGTCACGTCGACGCGACGAAGACCGCGACGCTCGCATTCGAATATGAGGACGCGTCAGGGCTTCACGTTCGCAAACAGTTCGAGTTTTCCCCGTCGAACTACATCGTCAAGGTTACGGCGTCGGTGACAAACGGAAATCAGACGATCAATCCCAACATCGTCTGGGGACCAGGGCTGGGTGATATCGCGGCGAGCGTCTCCAACCCCGGCTTCTTTAATCGCAGCGCGCCGCCGCCACCTGAAGTCGTTCTCCATCGCGCCGGCAAGGTCGAACGGATCCTCATCAACAACATTACGCGGCAGCCGGTGCAGGAGGCGGTCTTCAGGTTCGCCGGCGTCGATACCCATTACTTCATGATGGCCGCGGTCAATCCGGGACAAGTGCGGATGGAAGCGCGACCGCTCGAGGTGACGGCAGCGCAAGGCGCACGCCGCCTGCTCGTGTCCTCGGCGTTCAAGTTTGCGGGCGGTGCGAACGGCAAGAGCTATTTCATCGGTCCGAAGCAATTCGATCTCTTGCGCTCGATCGACGGCGAGCTCGTGCGCGCGGTGAATTTCGGATTTTTCGGCTGGCTCGCCGTGCCGCTGCTCAGTGGGTTGAAATGGCTGCACGGCATCGTCGGAAACTGGGGCTGGTCAATCGTCCTGCTGACCGTGCTGATTAATCTCGCCATGTTCCCGCTGCGTCACAAGAGCGTTGTGTCGATGCGCCGCATGCAGGAGATCCAGCCGCAGGTCAAAGCGATTCAGGATCGATACGCCAGCCTGAAAGTCACCGATCCCGCGCGTCAGAAGATGAACTCGGAGATGATGAATCTTTATCGCGAGAAGGGAATCAACCCGGCCGGTGGTTGTATTCCAATGCTGGTCATGATGCCGGTGCTGATCGCGTTCTACGCGCTGCTGGGCCAGGCGATCGAACTGCGCGGCGCGGACTTCGGCTGGTGGATCAAGGATCTGTCGCAGCCGGATCCGTACTTCGTCATCCCGATTCTCGTCGGCATCACGATGTTCTGGCAGACATGGTTGAGCCCGACGACCACCGACCCTGCGCAGCGAAACATGATGCTGGTGATGCCAATCATGTTCAGCTTTATCTTCCTGACGACGGCAGCGGGGACCGCGCTCTACTGGTTGATCAGCAACATCTGGGGCATCGGTCAGCAGTACTTCACCAACTGGCTGATCGGACCGCCCGTGATTCACGCCGCCAGGCCTGCGGCTGAACGTCGCCTGAAAAACGCAGGCGGCGGACGAACGGCCGGAGCAGAGAAGCGTTGATAGCGCTATGTCTTCTTCCTTGAGCAGTCAGATTGCGACCTTCGTGCAGAACGTCATCAATGCGATGGGCGTGACCCTGTCGATCCAGATCGAAGAGACGACTGAGGGTACCAGCATCAACCTCGAGGGCGAGGATGGCGGCGTGCTGGTGCGCCGCGGCGGCGAAGGACTCCAGGCGCTGCAGCACATCGTAGCCACTGCGTTCCGCAAGCAGCTGGGCGACGACAATCGCATCGTCATCGACTGCAACGGCTATCGCAAAGACAAGGATGCGGAGCTGCGGCAGATGGCGCGGTTCGTTGCGGAGAAGGCACGCGCGAGCGGCATCCCGCAGGAGATGGGGCCGCTCAATCCGTACGAGCGACGCATCGTGCATCTGGCGATCGCCGAGGATCCGAACGCGACGTCGGAGAGCATCGGCGACGCATTCATGAAGACCGTCATCATTTCTTCGAAGAAGTAGGTTGTTTGCGACTGACGACACCATCGTTGCCATTGCGACGCCTCTGGGGCGAGGTGCGTTAGGAGTCGTCAGGCTGAGCGGTCCACGCGCGCTCGATTTCGTCGCACATTTTCTCGAGCGCGGATCTTCTCTGCAACCACGACGCGCGACGTTCACGCGGGTGACCGCCCAGTCCACGGCGGGACGGGCGCTGTCAGGCCCGCCGCTCGATGAGGTCGTCGCCACGTATTTCCCCGCACCGCATTCCTACACCGGCGAACACGTCGTCGAGATCACCGGACATGGAAGCCCGGTGCTCCTGCAGGCGATATTGAAACGGGCGATTGCTGAAGGCGCGCGGCTCGCTGAACCGGGCGAGTTCACGCTGCGCGCATTTCTCAACGGCAAGCGCGATCTCATTCAGTCCGAGGCAGTAGCGGATCTCATCGACGCCGCGACACCGCTGCAGGCGCGCATCGCGTTCGATCAACTCGAAGGCACGCTCACCGAGCACATCACCACACTCGACGCGCAGTTGTTCGATCTGATCGCCAAACTCGAGGCATCGCTCGATTTTCCGGACGAGGGCTATCACTTTGTCGATCCGTCGAGCGCGGCGTCGCAGATCGCGTCGGTCGTCGAAGCGCTCGATCATCTGCTCCGGGGAGCGGTTGCCGGCCGCATGATTCGCGAGGGCGCGACGGTTGTTGTTGCGGGTCGCCCAAATGTAGGTAAGTCCAGCGTATTCAACAGATTAGCTGGCAGCGATCGTGCGATCGTCACTGCGATCGCGGGGACGACGCGCGATCTGGTTACCGAGCCGATCGATGTCGACGGCATCGCTGTCACGCTCGTCGACACGGCAGGCTGGCGCAACACGCATGACGTTGTTGAATCGGAAGGTGTCGCGCGCGGCACGCGGGCGCGAGGCGTTGCCGATCTCGTGTTGCTGGTTCTGGACGCGAGCGAGCCGCTGACGCACGAGGACGATCGGTTGCTTACCGATACGGCGAGCGCGAATCGCATCGTGGTGATCAATAAGTCGGACCTCGCCGCGCCATCACCGAAACTCCGCGGTGGGGAGATTGCGGTGAGCGCCTTAACGGGTGAAGGCTTCGCGCTTCTCCGCAAGGCGATTGCGAATGCGCTGGTCGGTGAAGAGCGTCTGCGCGATGCGACGCCCATTTCGAATACGCGTCACATCGCGCTTCTCGAGCAGTGCCGTGCGTCGCTCGAATCCGCGCGTCACGCCGCGGAAGCGACCGATGTTCCTGAAGAATTCCTGCTGATGGATTTGCAGGCCGCGCGTGCGCGGCTGGATGAGATCGTCGGCCGTCGCACCAGCGAAGATGTGCTGCGCCACATCTTCGAACGGTTCTGCATCGGCAAATAGATATGCGCTTTGATGTCATCGTGATCGGCGCAGGTCACGCGGGCGTTGAAGCAGCATATGCCGCAGGCCGCCTTGGCTGCTGCGTCGCCCTCTGTACGCTCTCCAAGGAAACCGTTGCACATATGCCGTGTAACCCGGCAGTCGGCGGTACGGCAAAAGGACACCTCGTTCGCGAGATCGATGCGCTCGGCGGCATCATGGGACGCGCGATCGATGCGACAGGCATTCAGTTCAAGCTGTTGAATCGGAGCCGAGGGCCAGCAGTCTGGTCGCCGCGCGCGCAGGCGGACAAGAAGCGTTACGCGGCGTGGGTCACCGCGGCGCTGTCGTCGGAACCCAATATCACCTGGATACTCGGCAAAGCCGGTCGGATTCTCACCCGCGACGGCTGCATCACCGGCATTGCGATGGAAGACGGTGACGCATATGAATGCGACGCGCTCGTCGTCACGACCGGCACATTTCTCAATGGCCTGGTTCATGTCGGACCGGAGCAAAGGCCCGCAGGACGACATGGCGAGCCCCCATCGCGCGAGCTGTCGGATTCGATTCGTGCGTTCGGCTTCGAAATGGGCCGCTTGAAGACCGGAACGCCGCCGCGTCTGCATCGCAACAGCATCGATTTCGCTGGTTGCGTTCGCGCCGGTGTGTTCGCAGAGGAACCCGGCGACAACTGTCCGGTGCCGTTTTCATTCGACACCATCAAGCCCCTGCGAAATCAGGTTCGCTGCTGGTTGATTCATACCAACGATCGCGTTCGAGATCTGGTGCGCAGCAACATCGCGAAAAGTCCGCTCTACAACGGGCAGATTCAGGGAATTGGTCCGCGATATTGCCCCTCGCTCGAGGACAAGATCATGCGGTTTCCCGATCGCGAGCGGCATCAGATTTATCTCGAGCCCGAAGGGCTCGATGTCGACGAGATCTACGTCAACGGCTTTTCGATGTCGCTGCCGCGCGAAGTGCAGCAGGAGCTTGTTCGTGCACTGCCGGGACTGCGGGACGCGGTGATGCTGCGGCCAGGCTACGCGGTCGAATACGACTTCGTCCAGCCGACAGAGCTGAAGTCGACGCTCGAAACGCATCGCGTGCAGGGGTTGTTCTTCGCGGGACAAATCAACGGCACCTCGGGCTACGAGGAAGCCGCGGGCCAGGGGATCGTCGCGGGTATCAACGCGGCGAAGTTCGCGCGGCGCGAAGATCCGCTGGTGCTGCGTCGCGACGAGGCCTACGTCGGCATCATGGTCGACGATCTGGTCACACGCGGATGTCTGGAGCCGTATCGGATGTTCACATCGCGTGCGGAACATCGGCTGCTGCTGCGCATGGACAACGCGGACTTGCGCTTGACGCCTGTCGGCCGCAACGTCGGGTTGATCTCGGATGATCGATGGGAGCGGTTCGAGGCGCGTCGCCGCAGATACGAATCGAATCTCACGGTGTTGCAGCAGGCGCAAGTGCGGGACAACGGCGGCGACCGCGTCAGCGCCGCGCAGCTGCTCAAGCAGCCGGCCGTCCGTCTCGAGGATCTCCTGGCGGACGGTCACGTCGCTCTTTCGATCGACGATCAGACGCGCGCCCTCGACATCACGAGCGCCGAAACCACGGTCAAATACGACGGTTACCTGAAACAGGAACAGGCGCGGGCCGCGCGGGCGAGACGCGAGGAACGGCGGCGCATTCCAGGCGATTTTCCGTTTGCACGGGTGCCGGGCCTGTCTCGCGAAGTCGTTCAGCGACTTTCGCAGGTCAAGCCGGAAACGCTGGGACAGGCATCACGCATCCCTGGCGTCACGCCCGCCGCTGTTGCCGTGCTCGGCGTCTTTCTCGGACGGCTGGCGGTCGACGCGAATCCGTGACCAGCCGCGAGTTTCAGGATCGCCTGGCGCGGCGCGCGAAGCGCGCGGGCACGCCGCTTTCGCAAGATGTGGCCGCGCGTCTCGAGATCTATTTCCGCCTGCTTGAAACCTGGAATCGCAAAATCAATCTGACGGGCCTCAATCTGACGGAGGCCGCGCCGGAAACGATCGATCGCCTGCTTATTGAGCCGCTCGTCGCAGCCCGGCATATTCCGCTCGGAGCCACGCGGATGATCGACATTGGCAGCGGCGGCGGATCGCCGGCGATTCCGATGGCGCTTGCGATGGCGTCGATCCGTCTGCTGATGGTCGAATCGAAAACACGCAAGTCTGTCTTCTTGCGTGAGGCAATCCGTGCTGTGGCGCTCCAGGGCGCTGACGTCGCGGCATCGCGGTTTGAGGAACTCCTGGCCCGCGCTGATCTTCATGAGGCGCACGACATCTTGACGATTCGGGCTGTACGGGTCGAAGCACGCGTGCTCTCGAATCTGCAGGCGTTCGTGAAACCGCGAGGCCTGCTGCTCCTCTTCCGCGGAAGCACGGCCGCGGATCCCTCCGAAACCATTCCGCCGCCCTTGACCTGGTCCGCTACGTACCCGCTGCTGGAGTCGCTTCGCAGCCGCCTCGTCGTCATGGAAAAGCGGCCCGTCGGTCAGCCCCGTGTTCCACGTGAAACACAAACCCGTTGACATACGATTAGTTGGGTACTAGAGTGTCATCGGCCACTATATGCACGAAGATAAGGCGAACGCCATAAACGAAACAGAATCAGCTCCGCCTCGTCGCCAGCGCCAGGGTCAGGCGAATAACGGGCGAATCGTTGCCGTCGCTAACCAGAAGGGCGGGGTCGGAAAGACCACCACGGCCATTAACGTCGGCACATCGCTCGCGCTCGAGGGCCGTTCGGTGCTCCTCGTCGACGTCGATCCCCAGGGCAATCTGACGAGTGGCGTCGGCATGAAAGGGCAGCGCGCGCAGGGCGGCACCACCTACGAAGCGCTGATGAACGAGAGCGGCGAACCAGAGAGTTTCCTGTTGCCGACGCGCGTCGAGAACCTGTTTCTAATGCCGGCCGATCGCAATCTGACCGGCGCGGAAATCGAGATGGTGCCTCTCCTCGCGCGCGAGCGACGCCTCGAGCGCGTGCTCGATCCGCTGCGGCACCGCTTCGAGTTCATCTTCATCGACTGTCCGCCGTCCCTCGGCCTTCTGACGTTGAATGCGCTCGTCGCCGCGGATGCGGTGCTCATTCCGCTGCACTGCGAATACTTCGCGCTCGAGGGACTTGCGGATCTGGTGGGTACCATGCGTCGCGTGCGCGGTGCGCTCAATCCATCGCTCGACATTGAAGGCGTGCTGCTGACGATGTACGACGACCGTACGAACCTGGGTCAACTCGTCGCGCGTGACGTGCGCGAGTTCTTCAAGGAGAAAGTGTTCAACACGATCATCCCGCGCAACGTGCGGCTCGGCGAGGCGCCGAGCCACGGCCTGCCGGGCGTGGTGTACGACACGAAATCGCGCGGCGCAGCGGCTTACATCGCGCTCGCGCACGAAATGCTTTCGCGACACTCGCAGAGGGCGGCGTAATCGCAGACCTGACAAGGTCCGCGCTCAGATAGAGAGGCTTTCATGCTTGAACGACGACCAGCTCTTGGCAAGGGATTGAGCGCGCTGATTCCCGATGCGCCGCCTGCGCGCCAGGGCACGATTGAAGTGGACATCGATCTGCTCGCGCCGAACGACAAGCAGCCGCGCGTGCAGATGGACGACGTGAAGCTCGACGAGCTCGCCCAATCGATCAAACAGAACGGCGTCATTCAGCCGATCCTTGTGCAGAAGATTGGCGATCTCTTTCGCATCATCGCCGGCGAGCGTCGCTGGCGTGCCGCGCAACGCGCCGGTCTGCTGAAAGTTCCGGTCGTCGTTCGCGATGTGCCTATCGACGACGACAAGCAGGTGCTGCAGCTCGCGCTGATCGAAAACATCCAGCGCGAGAATCTCAACCCGGTCGACGAAGCCGCCGCTTATCAGCGTCTCGCCGACGACTTCCACCTGACACACGATCAGATTGCGGCCGCCGTTGGCAAGGATCGCAGTTCGGTCGCGAACTACGTCCGGCTGCTGAAGCTCGCAGACGAAGTCCGCGCCGATCTCGCCGCCGGCGCGCTGACGATGGGACATGCGCGCGCGCTGCTGGGGCTGGCGGATCACGCGTCGCAGCGGCAAGCGGCGCGCCAGGTAATTGCCAACAATCTGTCCGTGCGCGAAACCGAGGCGCTCGTGAAGCGGCTGGCGTCGCCAGCGCCCCCGCGAGCACCAAACGCGGCGGCGGCTCCGACCGACGTGCACACACGGGCGGCAGAGGATCGCCTTCGTTTCGCGCTTGGAACAAAAGTCCGCATCATTCGTCACGGAAAAGGCGGGCAGATCGAGATTGCGTTCGGGTCGGAGGAGGAACTCAACAGGATTTACGAGCAAATTACCGGCACGTAGCAAAGACTTCCCACCCGGCGGTTTCCTTGATATAAACAGAGAGTTTGTGCCGTCAAGGTACAAGCTCACCTTATGCCTTCACGAGCCTCCGCCGCCCGCTACGCGAGAGCCCTGTTCGACGTTGCATTGAAAGAATCGGATCCGGCGCAGATCGAACGCGACCTCGCCTCGTTTGTGGCGTTGATGTCGGAGAACGGCGAACTGCACGGCGCGCTGACCAATCCGGCAATCCCGGCGTCTGCCAAACATCGGATCGTCGACGCGCTGGCGCAGCGGCTCAGCATGGCGAAGCCGGCGCATAAGCTGCTGCTGTTGCTCGCGGATCGCGATCGCCTCGGCCTGGCACCGCAGCTCCTCGACGTCTATCGCGAACGCCTGATGGAGCACCAGCAGGTCGTGCGGGCCGAGGTCACCACCGCAGCCCCGCTTTCACCCGAGCGCCTTGCCGCGCTCCAGCAGAAGCTTGCCAGCGTCACCGGCCGCAAGATCGATATGAAGACGACTGTCGATCCGTCGATCATCGGCGGCGTCGTGACGCGGATCGGAAGCACGGTTTACGACGGCAGCATCGCTTCGCAGCTCGCGAAATTACGAGAGAAGTTGTCAGTGTAGGACGCGTCCTTGTGGACGCGTCAGATCGGCCAGCAGAGAGACTTATGGACATTCGAGCGGACGAAATCTCCAAACTCATTCGCGACCAGATAGGCAGCTTTGCTGCCACGGTCGACGTCGCCGAAGTCGGATCCGTCATCGCCATCGGTGACGGCATCTCGCGCGTGCACGGCATCGAGAGAGCGATGGCCGGCGAGATGCTGGAGTTTCCCCACGGCGTGTTCGGCATCGCGCTGAATCTCGAAGAGGAGAGCGTCGGCGCCGTGCTCCTCGGAGATTTCAAGGAGATCAAGGAAGGCGATCAGGTAAAGCGCACGGGCCGGATCATCTCCGTGCCGGTTGGTGACGAGATGCTCGGCCGCGTGGTCAACGCGCTCGGTCAGCCGATCGACGGCAAGGGGCCGATCACGTCGAAGCAGTTCCTGCCGATCGAGCGCCTCGCACCCGGCGTCGTCGATCGTCAGCCGGTGAAGGAGCCGCTGCAGACCGGTCTAAAAGCGATCGACGGCATGGTCCCGATCGGCCGTGGTCAGCGCGAGCTGATCATCGGCGACCGCCAGACGGGGAAGACGGCGGTGGCAGTGGACACGATCATCAATCAGCGTGGCAAGGACGTCATCTGCATTTACAACGCGATCGGTCAGAAGCAGTCGACGGTCGCGCAGGTGGTGCGCACCCTCGAAGAGTACGAGGCGATGAGCTACACCATCGTCGTCGCGGCTGCGGCGTCGGATCCGGCCCCGATGCTCTACATCAGTCCGTACTCGGCGTGCGCCATCGGTGAGTATTTCCGCGACAGCGGCCGTCACGCGCTGTGCGTGTACGACGACCTCTCGAAGCATGCGCAGGCGTATCGCGAGATCTCGCTCCTGCTTCGTCGTCCACCGGGACGTGAGGCCTATCCCGGAGACGTGTTCTACCTGCATTCGCGACTGCTCGAACGCGCCGCGAAACTGAACACCTCGCACGGCGGTGGATCGCTGACGGCGCTCCCGATTATCGAGACGCAGGCGGGCGACCTCTCCGCATACATTCCGACGAACGTCATCTCGATCACCGACGGCCAGATCTTCCTCGAGAGCGACCTGTTCCACCAGGGCGTGCGTCCTGCCATCAACGTCGGCAACTCGGTGTCGCGCGTCGGCGGCTCGGCGCAGATTCGCGCCATGCGCCAGGTGGCGGGCTCGCTTCGACTCGACCTCGCGCAGTATCGCGAGCTCGCGGCCTTCGCGCAGTTCGGCAGCGACCTCGACAAAGCGACGCAGGCACAGCTCAATCGTGGACGCCGTCTCGTCGAGGTCCTGAAGCAACCGCAGTATCAGCCGCTCGCCGTCGAGAAGCAGGTGGCGATCGTCTACGCGGCAACCAAGGGCTTCCTCGACGCGGTCGCCGTCGAGGACGTGCGTCGGTATGAGGAGGATCTGTATCGATTCCTCGAATCGAGCCATCCGGGTGTGCTCACCGG
>Ga0075434_100001898_pt1 | contig 18112 bp, 17 predicted proteins | sample RhiMethybrSRZTD3_FD_75298 | JGI IMG/M metagenome (GOLD analysis project Ga0075434, IMG submission 75298) | Populus rhizosphere microbial communities from Tennessee, USA - Rhizosphere MetaG P. TD hybrid SRZTD3 | ecosystem: Host-associated > Plants > Roots > Rhizosphere > Soil | place: USA... | reverse complement strand
CAATTGGCGGGTAATCAACCAAGCGCGATAAAATGGCCCAAAAGGTCGGCTCACGCATGCCGCATAAACCTCGACGGTTGGTAAGCCGCGTCGGCGCAGCTCTTCCGTAATGCTTAATTCACGAAACGGCCGCGGCGGCCAAGTAAAAAACCAGTATCGCGTGATTCGACGGAACGCGCCGCCATGAAAATAGGGCCTGACAACAGCCATATGTCCATTGGCGAGACCGTGTGTTCGGATCGCGCCACGACCGTAATAGCGGGGCTCGCAACCGGATTTGTCCGAGTCAGCTTGGCAGAGCGAAAAATCGATGTTCGCAATCTGGTCCTGTCGCACCACCAGACGGTTACCGTTCCGATCGACGACCCGAGAAAATCCTTCGGGAGAGACGCCCCATACCAGCTTCGCCCCCGTTTCCGGCGAGTCGACGGATCGGCCGGTTCGCGCGACTCTTCTCGTCTGGAGCACTCGCGTTTTCAAACGGTGAGAAACTCAGGTTGAAAACTCTCGGGACGACGATTCATGCGGTCGACACTGCTCAGCAGCTTCTCCGCGGCTTCGAGAACGGTTTGAGTCTGAATCTTTTCGATGCAGTGAGCATGGCCAAGGGGACAACGCCTACCGCCGTGCGTTCCGCAAGGACGGCACGAGAGATTCTTGCCCACGACGATGGCTTTGTCGGTGTAGGGAAAAAACCCGAGCTCGGGCGTGGTCGCGCAAAATATCGCGACCGTCGGAATTTTTCGCGCCACCGCGACGTGCATCGGGCCGCTATCGTTTGTGATGAACAAAGCGCAACGGCTGATGGCCGCGGGCAACTCTCTTAAGCCAATGTGATTGACTAAGTTGATCGCGTAGCCACCCGAGCGGCTCTGTACCTCTTCGACAACCCGGGCATCCTCGGGCCCGCCAAAGAGCAAAATTGTGCAACCGAGCCGCTCGCTGAGCATACGGATCAGTTCCGCAAATCCTGCGCTCGACCAGCGCTTCGTCGGCCACACTGAACCCGGGCATACGCCCACGGCTAAGTCGTCTTCTGCCACACCGAAGGCGCTGAGCTTTTGATTGACGGCTTCTTGCAGTGTTGCGCTCACCGGCAGTTCGATTTCCCGTCTGCAATCCTCGACGCGTCGACCGAACGCTGACAAAATTGACAGGTTACGTTCCACGTCGTGGCGGCTTGCGTCGCGATCGACACGCCGATGAAAAAAAAACCAGCCTTTGCTCTGCCGAAAACCGACGCGGCACGGAATGTCCGCCCAATATAACATCAGGGCGCTGCGCAGAGATTTGTGCGGCGTGAGCGCCACGGTGAAATTCTGAGCTTTAAGAGCCCTGGCTTCGGCGCGCAATCCAACGTAACCGCGATCGGCTTTTTTTTTATCATCGACAATGATCTCGTCGATGGCTGGATGATCGCGCAAAAGCTCCCGGCTCGCGGGTTGGCACAACAGGGTCAGCTTCTTGACCGGAAATTGTCTCTTGATTTCATCGATCAACGGCAATGTCAGAACCGTATCGCCCAGAAAGCTCGTCTGCAGCAGCAATACGTTTTCCCAACTCGGGGTGCCCATGAGTTACAAACGAATCGCCTCGTCGATGAGCATGATCGGAATATCGTCCTTGATGGGATACATCAGGCGGCACGCCTCACAGATCAGGCCGTCGCCGGTCTCGTTAAGATGAATATCTCCTTTACACTTCGGGCAGGCAAGAATATCCAATAAGTCTTTGCTGATCGCCATGACATTTCTCCTCGGCTAAGATTATAAAGCAAATTCGGAGGAGCTGCGGTCAATTCTGAAAGGGCGTAAACGCATCCCAGCCGCGGCGATAGCCCCTTTGGGACTGGCGCGGATCGCGATTGACAAATGGGCGGTAGTACATCGGATGTTTGAGACTTCGGACCTCATGCTCGAGGGTGAATTTGTGGTTCTGATCCTGCGGATCGAGCATGTCTTTGAAACGAAACTGATGATTGCGCACGTCTTCCGAAATCAATCCGCGACTCTTTAAATACGCGTAAGGCGCCGAAAAATTTGCCACGTAAATGGCGATATGATGTCCGTCGTATGGCGCGATCGGCTGGTGCGTTTCGCGGAACCGAAGCGATTGGTAGCGGCCGATCTGCACAAGCCCAAACCGGCCCTCCTGGTCCTCTGTGCTCCTCACCGGTGCGCCTAACGCGCTCTGATAAAAACCCAGGATCCCGGCCGCGGCGCCGGTGGGCACGAGAAATTCGACATATGGAATGCCCAGGGTCATATCGCCAAACTCGCGTCGTGCTTCATAGCAACGGTATTGATTACCCCAAGGGGATACGACGCGAACAGAGTCGGAGTTTCGCGCGAACGAGAACATTGTGCCCTTGAGACCCTGAGCAACGCCATTCAGACGGGCTTCGAGATCGTCCAGGTCAGGCAGCACCATGCCGGCATGGCCGGCAATGACTTGCGGCGTTCTCGTCGGCAAATGGAACTGTTGTTCGCCAACATTGACCCACATATTGTTCGTCCCGACGTTCAAGTACGGATCCCGTGTAAAGCCCATTCCCACGACATAAAAAAGCGTCGCCAACGATTGATCCGGAACCTGCACATTGATGTGTTCGAGGGAGACGATATTGCCGATGTCTTCTTCAGCGTATTCGTTCATGTGCATCACCTCCATACCGATTAGTCGTCAGAGCGAGTTGGATCGAGCCCTCCAAAACTTCAGGCTTCCGTAGCTCGGATCCAGTTCCACTCTTCGATCAGTCCCCGCTCCAAATCGATTTGCGGAGCATAACCGAGCTTGTCGCGCGCCTGGTCCAGACGCGCTCGCGTGCGGCGGACATCGCCCTTTTGGCGATCGAAGCGTTTCAACTTTGCCTTGCGCCCGGTGATTCTCTCCGCCAAATGTATTGCATCGATCAAGCTGATTTCCGAGCCGCCGCCCAGGTTAAAGATTTCTCCCCTGCCGGGATAATTCGCTGCAGCTATGACGCCGTCGACAATGTCATCGCAGAAGGTAAAATCGCGGGTCTGCTCTCCGTCATCAAACAGCGGTACTTCGTCGCCGCGCGCCAAAGCCCGCAAGAAGAGATGAAAAAACATGTCCGACCGCTGGCGCGGACCGTAGACGGTAAAAAACCGCAGCGACACCGTCGGCACCGAAAAAGCTTTCCAGTAAAGATGACACAAATGCTCAGCGGCGAGCTTGGTGGCGCCGTAGGGTGAAACCGGCCGGGTGAGACCATCCTCGCGCATGGGTAAATCGTCGGTGTCGCCGTATACCGATGAAGTCGAGGCATAAACGAATTTGGAAAGAGCGAGCCCTTTTGCGGCTTCGAGCAGTAATTGCGTCGCGACAATGTTGTTGTCCGTATATCGGGTGAACTCCTTTCCCCAACTGGCGCGCACACCCGGTTGCCCGGCAAGATGAAAGACGTAAGTAGCGCCGCGCAAAAGCGCGCTTAAGTCACTGCGCAACAGATCACTCTCGATGAAGCTGAATCGTGCCTCCGGGAGCAATGCCGTAAGATTATGATCTTTGAAATGTCGCGGATAGTTATCGAGAAAGTTATCAATGCCGACGACTTCGTGGCCGGCACGAAGCAGTCGTTCCGCCAGATGCGAGCCTATAAAACCCGCGACGCCCGTAATCACCGCTTTCACCGGGGTTTGCTCCTCGAGGCAAAAGCGCTCGGCGCCGATCGTCGACGCGCCGTAAACATGTTCCTAAGACGGGACCGGAAGATGCCGTAAAGAGCCGGAGCCTTGTGGACCATCTGCTTCACGAGACGGCGCTACTCCGAACGCGAGACAGCTTTTCGACGATCGCATCGATGAGCGCATCGCCGTTTTCCACCCACATGGCCACCCGCAACGCCAGCAATTTTTCTTTTGCAAATGGAAACTGAGCCAGCTTCACAATATCCTTCTCGGTCGTGATGATCAAATCGACCCGTCGCGATACCCGGTTGATCTCCTGCCAATCCCGCGCCGTATAGGTATGATGATCGGGAAACTCCAGAGTCTCAACGATTTCGCCCTCCCAATCGTAAACCAAACGATAGAAAGGTCTCGGGTCGGCGATGCCCGTAACGGTGACAATTTTGCTCCGGTACAGAAGCGTGAGCGGAAACTCCTTCGACCCGTTTGCGCTGAAACTTAACAATGAAACCGGAGACAACGATGCGGCGAACGTTTTGTCATCGCGGCTGTCCCGGAGTACTGAGCCCCATTTATCGCCGGCCCCGGTGATCAAGAGCAAGTCGGCGCGTCGATAATTTCGCCGAGGCTCACGAAACGGACCGGCCGGCAGGACCCAGCCGGACGCATCGGCACCCAACAAGAGGATATCGATATCCCGTCTGACGCGCCGGTATTGAAATCCGTCATCCAGAATAAAAACGTCAACTTCTTTTTTCTTCAACAGCTCCAATGCGGCCTTGGCACGGTCTGCGGCGACCGCGACGGTCTGGTTGTATAAAGCCGCCATCATAAGCGGTTCGTCACCGCAGCTTGCGGCGGATCCAGCCACGCCACTCTGATCATTCGGTTCGATCACGATTACGCCCGCGTTGCGCCGGCCGTAGCCACGGCTCAAAATCCCGCTGCGAATGCCCCGGTTTTCGAGCGCCTGCGAAAGCCAGAGACAGCTCGGTGTCTTACCGGTGCCACCGACGGTGAGATTGCCGACGCTCAGCACCGGTTTCGGCAACCGCACAGACTTGGCGCAGCCAAGCGTAAACATGCCGTTACGGAACTCCGCGCCAATAGCGTACAAGAACGATAGTGGCAAAAACAGCAGCCATGCGCATTGGCCCACGACCCCCTTGCGTTCCCAGACATCCCGAATCGAGAGACTCATTGCTTCATGCGCTGTCGTACGCCTCGATAGGCAGGCGCGTTATAAATAGCGTCTGGCGAGAGCGAGATTATTCGGCAGCGCTTGCTGATGAGCTGCGGCAAAATCCGCCGCCTTCTGCCCCATTTGTTGGCGTGCCTGGGGGTCGCTTAACAGCTCCGTTAAAACGCGCGCCAGGTCTTCTGCGCCGTGCACCTCGATGGCGCCACCGTTGCGCTTCATGCCTTCGGCGATCGTTTTGAAGTTCTCCATATAGGGACCAAATAGAACCGGCTTTCGGCAACGGGCGGGCTCGAGGAGATTATGACCGCCAATCTCGACCAGACTTCCGCCGACAAAAGCAACGTCAGCGGCATTGAAAAATTCTCTCAGTTCGCCGACGGTATCGAGCAGCAAGACATCTTTTTGAAAATATTGATCCGCTTGCAAGCGCGTCTTACGCTCGAAGCTAAAAGGAGATTCCCTCAACAGTTTTTCCACTTCGGAAAAGCGTTCCGGGTGGCGCGGCGCTAAAACCATCATGAGTTTCGGTATGACCGCCCGAGTCAGTTGCAGCGCACGAAGCAACACCAATTCCTCGCCGCGATGGGAGCTTCCAGCGACAAAAATCTGCCGATCTGACGTAGAACAGATCGCGGCGCGTCCGCTGAAGGTGCCGTCCACAGCGAACTTCAAACTGCCAACCACGGAAACCTTTTTTTCCGGCGCGCCAAGTTTGAGCATTCTCTCTGCATCCTCCGGCGACTGCATGCCGAGTGCAGTGTACTGCGCCAGTACGCGGCGAAAAAACGGCCGCGCCAGCTCATAACGCGACAGAGCCTTGGCGGATACCCTGCCGCTTAACAGAATCGTCGGGATTCCACGTCGATACGCTTGGCGCACGAGATTCGGCCAAATTTCCGTCTCGATAAAGAGCAACAATGACGGAGCGATGCGCTTCACTGCGCGGCGTGCGATCCATGAAAAATCCAAGGGGAAAAAAATAACTTTGTCGGCGATCCCGGTTTGCCGTGCAACCCGATTGCCGGTGGCAGTGAAAGTCGAAATTATGATACTCCGCTCGGGCGCTTCAGCTTTAAGCGCGCGGACCAGCGCACCTGCAGCGCGGACCTCTCCGACCGACGCAGCATGAATCCAGACGGGATCGCGCAGCCCCGCGGTCACGGACTCTCGGTAGCAGGCGAAACGTTCAGCCAAACCGTCCCGATAACGCGGGCCAAGCAACCAAACCAGTGGAAGAAACGGGGCCGCGAGCGCGAAAACGATGGTCAGAACAACGTTGTACAAAACGTAGCTCACCGAAACATATCGAGGTTCAATGCAGCACGCCTTCTTCGACGCCGTCGCGCTCCTCCAGGGCTTGGATCATGTACATACGATTGTATTCGCCGTTTCTGGCGAGCAGTTCTTCATGGGTTCCGTCCTCGGCGATGCTGCCGTCCACCAGGACCACAATGCGATCTGCTCGACGCACCGTCGAGAGGCGATGTGCGATCACCACGGTGGTACGGTCCGCCATGAGATTTTCCAGCGCATCCTGCACGAGGCGCTCCGAATCAGTGTCCAGAGCGGAGGTAGCCTCATCGAGGATCAAAATCGGTGCATTTTTTAGCAAAGCCCGGGCAATGGCCAAGCGCTGGCGTTGGCCTCCTGACAGCTGCATCCCCAGTTCTCCCACGAAAGAGTCATAGCCTTGTGTCATAGCCATGATGAAGTCGTGCGCATTGGCGGCTTTGGCCGCCGTCACAATACTATTCATGTCAGGATTGAGAATGCCGTACGCGATATTGTTCTTGACGGTGTCGTTGAACAGGAATGTGTGCTGGGTGACGATGCCTATTTGCGCGCGCAGCGAACGGACCGTCAAGTCGCGCACATCCACACCGTCAAGGAGAATCCGGCCGGCGCTCACGTCGTAAAAGCGTGGAATGAGATCGACCAAGGTGCTTTTACCCACTCCACTCATCCCCACCAGTGCGACGGTTTGACCCGCCTTGATCGTTAAGTTGATTTCCTTCAGCACCGGCGCATCCGCATAAGCGAAACTGACATTTTCGAACTCGATCTCTTCGGCGAAGGGCTTTGCCGACTTGGCATTGACCTTATCCGTAATCGCCGGTTTTTCGTCGAGAATTTCGAAAACTCGTTCGGCGCCCGCGAGCCCCGCATGCACGGAGGTATACGTTCGACTCAGCCCCTTGAACGGTCCGTACATCAAAAACATGGCGGCCATAAATGCCATAAATTCGCCCTGCGTTCGGCCGCCCGCAATGACGCTCCAGCCGCCGTACCACACCACTCCTCCGATCGCGAAGGAGGCCAGCAATTCCATCGACGGAGAGACGATCGATTTGATCCGGCTCGCGCGCAACGATTGCTTGAAAAGTCTGAAGTTTTCTTGCATGAACCTCTGGTCTTCGTAATCTTCCATGCCGAACGCCTTGACGATCCGGTTGCCCTGGATGCTTTCCTGAAGGAGCGCCGTCAACATCCCGGTGCTGATTTGACCCCGCCGAGTAAATCTCTTGATTTTCTTGCTGAGCCGCATGATCGGCAGCACCGATGCCGGAAAGACAAAGAAAGCGATCGATGCCAACACCCAGTCTTTCAAAAATGCGACGACCATCAGAACGATGAGCGAAGTCGAGTCTTTCAAGAATGAAGCTAACGCATCGGTGATGGAGTAACGTAACAGAGAAACATCGCTGTTGACGCGCGAGAGAAGCGTTCCGCTCGGGTGCCGGTGAAAGAACGAAACCGACAACGATTGGAAATGGCGGTTGAGCTGATTTCTGACGTCATTGATAATGCGCAACCCCACGTAGTCGTTGAGATAGCTCTGACCGAAATTCATCAGGCCGCGGAAAGCAAAGATCGCGATCACCAACAGAGGCAGATACGAAAGCGTTGCCTGGTCCTTGCGCGCAAAGACATCGTCCATGATGTGCTGCACGAGATAAGGGATGGCCCCGTCCGTCGCGCCGAAGCCAAGCATGCAAATCATGCCCAAGACAAAATACGGCCAGATGTAGGGTTTCAGATACGTTAGCAGTCGAAAATAACCTTGCACCAGCCGCTCTCCTATTCACGCCATCATCGACAAAGCCAGCTCCGCCACCCGGTCCGCTGCTCCGGGATGACCGAGGCGTTCTCGTAGCTTCGAAAGTTCCTCAGTGATTCTCGCCCGCGTCTTGGCATCGTCGAGCAAAAGCCTAGTTTCAGCAGCGATCCGTTCCGCGTTTACGTCCTGCTGGATCAGTTCCGGCATGAGCCGTTGTCCGGCAATGAGGTTCACCATGCCGATGTGATCGACCCGGACAAGCCAACGAGCAACCAGATAAGTCAGCCAGGATAGTCGATAAATGATGATCATCGGCCGGCCGAGCAGCGCGATCTCCACCGTCGCTGTGCCGGAGGCCGTCCAGGCCACGTCAGAAGCCTGGATCGCGCCATAACGATCGTCTTCGACAATGGGCATCGGTACACCGGCCTGGTCGAGCCACGAGCGCAGCTCCGCGCGATCGATGGTCGCGGCGCGAACGCAAACAAATTGCGCTTTACGCTCGCGTGAGAGTGCAAGCGCGGCTTCGGCCATCGCCGGCAGGTGCCGCGTCACTTCGGCGCGACGGCTTCCGGGTAGTAGCGCAATCACAGGGCGGCTAGGATCGAGGCCAAGGTTGGTGAGAGTTTCCGCGCGCCCGGTTTTCGCCTTGACGATTTCCAGCAGTGGGTGGCCGACGAAACTGACTCTGACGCCGTGCTGCTCATAAAAATCCGTCTCGAAGGGAAAAATGACTGCCATTTGGTCGACCCATCGGGCGATTTGCTTGACGCGATTTTTTCGCCAAGCCCAAATCTGCGGGCTGACGTAATAAAGCACCGGAATCCCGAGCGACTTGGCAAAACGCGCCAGACGCAAGTTGAATTCGGGAAAATCGATCAAAACGAGAAGATTGGGATGACGCTTTTTTAAAGTTCGCTTAAGCAAGCTGTAAGCACGCCAGATATTTCTCAAATTCCCGGCCAGTTCCACCAACCCCATGCCAGTCAATTGGGCGACGCTGAAAAGCGACTCAAATTGACTCCGTTCTAACTGTTCGCCCGCGACACCGTAGACTTTCACTTGAGGATCGCGTCGATGCAGCGCCTCCACCAACTGCGCGCCATGGGCATCGCCGGAAGCTTCACCGACCACCAACATGATTTGTTTCACCTGCATCAGACAAACCGCACCTCAGAGCTGCGCGCTAATCATCGATGCGATTTCCAGGGCGCGCAGTCCTTCCGCGCCGCTCACCAACGGATGTTTGCGGCTGCGGACGCATTCGAGAAAAGAATCGATTTCGTCGGCTAGCGCGTCACCTTCCTTGATCTCAACGGTCTCGGTACGAATGTCGAGCCAGCCCGCGCCGGGAGCCGGTTTGTAAAAAATTTGCGCCCTGCGTTGGTCATAGTCGATCGAAATATAGGCATCCGGTTGAAAAAAGCGGATTTTCCGTTCCCGTTTCAGTGACACGCGGCTCGCCGTGATGTTCGCAATACAGCCGTTAGCGAATTTGATTCGAGCGTTGGCTATATCCGGCCGCTCCGTGAGCACGGGCACTCCCACCGCCTCGACGCGCTCGGGCGACGCCCCTACCAGGCTCGCGATCACATCAATGTCATGAATCATCAAATCGAGGACGACATCCACATCCGTACCGCGCTCGACGAACGGGGCCAAACGATGGCACTCCACGAACTTGGGGTCTTTTATGACCCCCTCGAGGCGGCGAATCGCGGGGTTAAACCGTTCGAGATGACCAACTTGAAGCACCACGTTTTTTTTCTCTGCGGCGGCAACGAGTTCGCGGGCTTCAGCAATACTTGCGGTGAGTGGCTTTTCCACCAGCACGTCGATCCCCGCATCGATGAAATCCCGCGCGACCTGATAATGAAGCCCTGTTGGCACGGCAATGCTGACGCACTGCACCCTGCCGAATAAGCTCCGATAATCCGTGTATGCCGGGGCTGCCAGCGCCGCGCCAATTTCGTTGACGCGCACCTCATCGATGTCGACAACTCCGATCAGCCTTGTCTTCGATGAAGAGGCATATTTCTCGGCGTGAAACTTGCCGACATAGCCGACGCCGACCACGCCGCTGGCGATGATGTCTTCCGGTTGCGTCATACTATCCGCTGATGCCGACCAGCGAAATGCCGCACGCATCGGCGTGTTTCAACAGATTATCCTTCTCTAGAAGAATGGTTTTACCGGCCTCAATGGCGAGCACACGGCCGCGAACTTCGTGCAGATGATTGACGGTCTCGATACCCACGGTGGGTACATCGAAGCGCAAATCCTGCTGCGGCTTGCTGACCTTGACGACGACACAGCCTGATCCGGCCAATTTTCCTCCGCGCTCGATCGCTGCATCTGTTCCTTCCGCCGCTTCGACCGCGAGGACGATTTGCTTCCTGACCACCACGGTCTGGCCGATACCCAAGCGTCCGATTTCCTTTGCGGTACGAAAGCCTAATTGAATGTCGTCCCATTCCTGGTGGCGTGGCGAACGCTTCGTGAGAACACCTCGCTCAGGAATGATGTCGGACAGACAGAAGGTCGATTCGATCACTTTAATCCCGTCCGCAGCCAGTTCATTGGCAATGCCCCGTAACAGATCGTCGTCTTCCCGACTTTTGAGTTTCGCCAAAAATCGCGTGCCCCGAAGATCGGGTCGGAAATTGTCGAAAAGCTTGATCTTACGAATGCCGCCGGCCATCACCGCTTCATTCACTTCGGCGCGCTGAAAACTGCGGATAATCTTGCCCAGCTGGCCGACGTACACCCAACGGATTTCTTTCACTAACCGCTCGATGGCAGGATCCGTTTCGCCGTAATGAGCGACCGCGACAACATTGTACCCCGCACGTTTGGCGTGCTCCGCAAAAATCAAAGGAAACTTACCGTTGCCTGCGATCAGACCTATCTTTTTCACAGGATCGGAGTGCAATCGGAAGCAGACATTGAAAAGAAAATGAGTGTTTTTGGGGTGAATGTTTCGCGTGCCACGCTGTTAGCGGCATACGCCTCGCTGGGATTGACTGATAAACGAGACGAATCTTTCAATCTCTGGAATCGCCGGCAGTTCCGCGGAAACCCTTTTGAGCGCATGTTCGGTTCTGAGCTTCGATTGGAAGACAATGCGGTAGGCCTTACGGATGGTATCGATGACGCTTCTGTCGAAGCCGCGGCGTTTCAGGCCTTCGAGATTGAGGCCGTGCAGTTTGGCGCGATCGCCGGTCGCGTTACAGTAGGGCGCAACATCCTTGGAAACCATCGATCCCGCGCCAATGATCGCACCGGTGCCGATGCGCACGAATTGATGAATGCCCACAAGGCCGCCGACGATGACAAAATCTTCGATGGTGACGTGGCCGCCGAGGGTCGCACCGTTCGCGATGACATTGCGATTACCGATGATGCAATCATGGGCGATATGGCACTGCATCATAAGGAGGTTTTGATCACCGATTCGCGTGACCATTCCGCCGCCTGCAGTGCCGGGATTGAGCGAGACATATTCGCGGATCGTATTGGCATTGCCAATCAGGAGCTCGCTCGGCTCGCCTTTGTATTTAAGGTCCTGCGGAACGGTGCCGATCGTCGCGAATGGAAATACAACATTGTCGTCGCCTAGTGTCGTCCGGCCTTGAATCACGACATGTGAGCCGATTTTTGTTCTCTTTCCAAGGCGAACTCCCGGGCCAATCACAGAATATGGTCCAATTTCCACATCGGACGCGACCTCGGCGTCGGAATCCAAAATTGCCGTTGGATGCACGTGGCCGATGAATGCGGGTCTCTTCACGCCAACTCGACTTCCATGGCCGAGATTTCCGCCTGCGCCACCAGTTTACCATCCACGGTAGCGACACCCTGCATCTTCCAGAAGGAGCCGCGCCTTTTGAGGCAAGTAAGCTCCATGCGCAGTTGATCCCCCGGTTCGACGGGACGCTTGAACTTCACGTGGTCGAGGCCGGTGAGCACGAAGACTTTTTTGTCGCCAGTCCCGCCACGGGCATGATGCGCGAAAATCGCGCCCACTTGCGCCATCGCCTCACAGATCAACACTCCGGGCATGACCGGCCGATTGGGAAAGTGGCCGAAAAAGAAATGCTCATTGATGGAAACATTTTTGATGCCGACGATCTTTTCCTCGCCGTGAATCTCCACGATTCGATCGACCAGCAGAAATGGATAGCGGTGCGGAATGTGTTGAAAAATAGCATTAACGTCCAGCATCGCGATCTGGCTCCTTTTCACCCGTCCGAAGTAGCTGCGCCAACTGCTTCTCCAAACGTCGCACCGAGCTCCAGAGTTTTGGCAGTTGCGGCAGCAGAGTCATGACTTTTAGCCACTCGTTGTGCGGCGCGGCGGCAACACCACCGGAAAGCACCGCGCCCGGCGGCACCGATTGCGGCACACCCGACTGCGGGCCAATCACCGCACCCTCGCCGATCTCGATGTGATTCACGACACCGACCTGTCCGGCTAACGTCACGTTTTTGCCGATCCGCGTGCTGCCGGCGATGCCTACCTGCGCCGCAATCACGGAGAATTCGCCGACCGTCACGTTGTGCGCGATCTGCACCAGGTTATCGATTTTGACGCCCTGCTTGATCGTAGTGCGGCCGAGAGTCGCCCGATCCACAGTGGTGTTGGCACCGATTTCCACATCGTCCTCGATCACCACGATACCGCTCTGCGGGATTTTCACTCGATCGCTGCCTCTGCCGGCATACCCAAAGCCGTCACTGCCGATCACAACACCGGCATGCAAAATGACGCGATCGCCCAATCGACAACCTTCTCGCACGACTACGTTCGCGTGCAGCAAGCAGTCCGAGCCGATCACCGCATTTTCACCGATGAATACCCCGGGAAAAACGACCGAATTCTTACCGACTTGCGCACCCGCGCCGATCCAGACATACGGAAAAATCGTTGCCCCCTCGTCGACCTTTGCGCTGTCGTGAACGTACGAGCCGGGGCTGATTTTTCCGTTGAATCGCGGCGCCGGAGAAAATAGCTGCGAAATTTTTGCGAACGCTACGTACGGGTCACTGCAACGGAGAAAATTAAGCCGACCGCCGGTCTGTATCTCACCCGGGGCTTCGCGGCCGACAATAACCGCGCTCGCACGGCATTCGCGAAGGAAGCGCCGATACTGCGGATTGTTAAGAAAAGTAATCTCGCCCGCGCTGGCCTCATCGATCGAAGCGACTCGATGAATGATCGTATCGCCATCGCCAACGATCTCCCCTCCAACATGTCTGGCGAGTTCATTGAGCGTTTTACTAATTGCCACCTATTTTTTCATCCGGCTGTTGTAAGTCTCGATGACTTTGCTCGTGATGTCGATTCCCTGATCGCTGTAAAGAATCTGCGACCGCTCTAGAATGAGCGTAAACTTGTCCGCCTTCCCGACTTCGTTCACGATTTGCTCCAACTCCTTGAGGATGTCCGACATCATTTCGTTGTTTTTTGCCTGCAACTCCTGCTGATAGTCAGACATTGCCCGCTGAAGAGTGACCGACCTCCTTTGATAGTCGGCCTCGAGATTGCGCCTTTCATCGTCCTTCAAAAGCGGTCCCTTTTTTTCGATATCCGCTCGCAGTTTTTCCAGGTCCTGGCGCTCTTTGACTACGTCAGCTTCGGCCTTCTTTACCTGCGCTTGAAATCTCTCCTTTGCCCGTTTTCCGGGTTGCGACTCGGAAATAACCCGCTGAATGTCGATGTATCCGATCTTTATTCTTTCCTGCGCAGATGCCACAGAACCAGAAAGAACCAGCACCGCGATGGCCAGCCAGTACTTCACTCAGAGCCTCCGTTTGTAATGATTGATGCGTTTGGAATGGCAGCGCCTTACGGTTGACTGCCGATGGAAAAACCGAGCACGGACGTCTCGTCACCCGGTTTTTTGTTGAGAGGAAAGCCAAGCTCGACGCGCAGCGGTCCGAAGGGCGACATCCAACGCACCCCGGCTCCCACCGATCTACGCATATCACCGAAGTTAATACCGCTGGTAAAGGCATTGCCCATATCGAAGAACGCCACGCCGCGGAGTCCATACTGTTCCATAACTGGAAACAGAAGCTCAACGTTCATCACCGCTGCTGTGTCGCCGCCGATGACGTCGCTGCCATGCTGCGTAACGACCCCGGTATCCGGGTCCGTCGTGAAGGCCGGCTGTCGCGGGCCCAAACTTCGGTCCTGAAAACCGCGGATTGAATTGATGCCGCCGAGAAAATACCGCTCGAACAACGGCAGAGTCATGCCGTCACTACCCTTCTGCGCCCCCGAAAAACCTATTCCATATCCGAGCTGTCCGCCTAGAGCCAGCACATAATTCCCTCCCCACCTGGGGTCCTTGAGCAGTGGATAATGCCATCTGCCGCTTATATCGGTTTTGATGAAACGAGAATCTCCGCCGAGCCCGGCGGTCTTTATGGAAAAAGCGGACTTGGTGCCCTCCGTCGGCGCAAAAAAATGATCGCGACTGTCGTAGGTAATCCCGGGGGTCACGGCGCTGGTCAAAGACGTGCCTTTTTCATCCTTGATCGCCTGTGAGGCGTTAGCATCGATACCGCCGATTGTGTCTCGGGTAAGATCATAAGCAACGCCACCTCGCATGTAATCCCAGATCGTCGTAGGTTTGGCCCCCGCCAGTTCATCGGAACCTGGCTCTTTTTGCGACGCCCCGAAAAACGGCATTCTGAAATCCTTCAACGGGTAATCAGTAGTGACGCCAAAGCCCAGCTTATGCTCGTCGAAGTCGGTGTATGCACGCTTGGTGTTGAACGCACTAAAGCCCAGGCTCATTTTGCTGTCGTTAAAGTAGGGCTCGTTGAAACTGAAAATATAATCTTGCCGCTTCGAGCCGATGGCAAAATTACCACTGACTCCCTGGCCTTTCCCCATGAGATTTTTCTCGGAGATAGTGGCGTTGAACAAAAAGCCGTCGCCACTGCTATAGCCTGCGCCAATCTGAAAAGTTCCGGTCGGCCCTTCTTTTACATCGACGAGAAGATCGACGGTGTCGGGCTGACCGGTCTTCTTGGTTGTAATTTGGACGTCCTCGAAGTACCCCGTTCGCTGCAAGGCGTTTCGACTTTGGGTTACGTTATTACCGGAAAAAAGCTCCTGCTCGTTGGTGAGCAATTCACGCCGCACGACTTTGTCACGCGTCTTTGTGTTTCCAGCCACTAGAATACGGTTGAAATAGACCGGCGGTCCCTTTGTGATCACCAGAGCGATATCGACGTTTTTGTCGTTCGGGTTTACTTTGGTAATGGGATCAACCTGAACGAATGCGAACCCTTTGTTCGAATACATGTCAGTGAGCGAGGTAACATCGTCGCGCAGCCGGCTGCCCCGGAAAATCTGACCGGTGGTAAGCTTTACGGACTTGAGCATATCCTTGCCGTCCTGAAGCAGCTCACCGCCGATTTCCACCTTTCCGACACGATATTGCGGTCCCTCGCTGACACGAAACACCACCTCGAGCCCGTCGCGGCCGCGCACAATAATTGGCTCGTCGATTTTATGTTCGACATAGCCATTATCGTTATAGTGGTTCGACAAGATGGCCACATCGTTGGTGAGCATGTCTCGATCGAGCACGCCGCGATTGGTGATGAAAGAAAAGATCCATTCCTCTTTGGTGGCAATCAGGCCTTTAAGATCACCTTCCGAAAACGCCTTATTGCCTTCGAAACGGATTTTCTTGATCAACAAACGATTACCCTCGGCGATATCCAGCGTGACTACCGCTTGGTTATTTGCCTCGACGGAAACCGCATAATCAATCGCAGCGTTTACGTACCCTTGCTCGCCATAGAGCTTGCGTACCTTGTCGACGCCTTCGGCAACTTTGGCGCGATCGAGAATCGTGCGCGCGCCGATGCCGAATGCCGTTTCGATTTTTTCTTTGGAGACTTGGGATGCGCCCTGGATTTTCACCTCGCGGATGTAAGGCTTCTCCTTCACGGTATAAATGAGTATGCCATCCGGTGTCAGATCGGCTTTGACATCGTCGAAAAAGCCCATGCGATAGATGGCCTTGACGTCCTGATCGACGATCGCCGGATCGAAGGCTTCGCCGGTCCGGCTTTTCAAGTGCAACCGAATCCCGTCGTCTTCAACGCGCATGTTGCCGTCGATTTTGATGTCCTTGAGGATCGTTTTTTGTTGTGTCTGCGCCTGGACAGGAGCGGTAGAAAAAACCACAACTGCATTGCAAAGGATTAAGAAAATCAGGCTAGCCCGGGCGCCCATCCAAAAAATCATCGGGAGGCCTTCAGAAAGGTTGGTAATAGGAGCTGAATAGCTCGAATTTCTAACAGATACAGCTACTTTTGTAAAGCGGAATCTGCGGATTAGACCTTAAATAATAGACCTTCGCGAAGCTCCGCCCGACGCCCGATGCTCTCGGCAAATTGCCGGTTATGCGTCGCCACGATCAAAGCTATCCCATGCTCTTCATTCAGTCGAAAGAGCAAATTCTGAACCCCCTCTCCGATGCGCGGATCGAGGGATCCTGTGGGCTCGTCGGCGAGCACCAACTTCGGTTTGAGAATCACCGCTCGTGCCACTGCGACTCGCTGTTGCTCGCCGCCGGACAATTTACCCGGCCTATGGCTAAGGCGATCTTTCAGCCCGACAATTGCCAATAATTCTTCCGCCTGGCGTTTGGCCTCGGCCGCTGGCACTCCCTGTACCAGGGCTGGAAACATGACGTTTTCCAAGGCAGAAAAATCAGGCAACAGATAATGAAATTGAAAAACGAAGCCGATCTGTCGATTACGAAATCGGCACAGCGCGGCTTCGTCCTTCACGGGCAACTGTTTGCCGTCAAACAGGATCTCCCCGGAATTGAAATGATCCAAGGTGCCGAGAATATGGAGCAGGGTGCTTTTACCGACGCCGGATTCGCCGACCACCGCCAAACGTTCGCCTTCGGCCACATCGAGATTGACCCCGCGTAAGACGTGAATCTCATTGCCACCCTCGACGAAAGACTTGTGCAGATCTCGGACCGCCAGAAGATTATTCATAGCGGATGATTTCCACCGGATCGAGCTTCGCCGCCTGCCGCGCGGGATAAATACTCGCGAGCAGACAGACGATGAAAGAGGTGCAAGCCACCAGGACAAAGTTGCTGAGATAAACTCGCACCGGCACCGTGGAAATCAGAAAAACTCCGTCCGGAAGACGAAAGCCATATTCAGAGATCAAGGCACAGACCAGCAGCCCGAGTATCACTCCCAAGGTCGTACCGACCACGCCGATGATGCAACCCTTAAGGAGAAAGATCTTACGAATGCTTTTTTGCGTCGCGCCCATGGAGCGTAGGATGGCAATATCTTTTTTCTTTTCCATGACCACCATGACGAGGGTGGAAATGATATTGAACGCGCCGATCAGAACCATCAGCAGCAGAACCAGGAAGTAAACGGTCTTTTCGAGTTTCAGCGCCGAAAACAGATTTGGCCAGAGCCTCGTCCAGTCCTCGGCAAAATACGGAAATCCGAGATCGCGCTGGATGCGCTCGGCCACCTGGCGCGACTGATTTACGTCTCGAATGCGGATCTCGATATTGGTCACGGCATTGTCCATTTCGAAAAATTTCTGCGCATCACTGAGCGAAAGCAAGACCAAGGTCGAATCGATCTCGCTCATCCCGGTTCGCAGAATGCCCGTCACCACGAAGCGGCGCACTTTTGGAATGACACCGATCGCCGTCGGGCTGCCCAAAGGCGAGACCACCTGAACGGGGCTGCCGACGAAAACGCCAAGTTGATTGGCCAGACGTTCGCCCAAAATAATCCCGGGCAGCAAAACCGTCCGATCGTCAACCCGTATCGGCTGCGGAGTTTTGAGCGCTTCAAGCTTTCCTTCGCGAATATAGCTTTGCAGATTGACGACCTTATTGACCCGATCAGGATCCACACCTCGAACCACGACTCCAGATACACGCGATCCCGAGGTGAGCATAATCTGACCATAGATCGTCGGCGTGGCTGCGACCACTCCCTCCTCTTTCTGCACCTGCTGAATGAGCCGTTCATAATCATGCAGCATATCCCCGGACTTGACCAAAGCGATGTGCGCGTTGATGCCGAGCAGGCGATCGCGCAAAGTCTCTTCAAATCCGGTCATCACCGCCATTACGACGTTGAGCGTCATTACGCCGATCATCACGCCGAGGACTGAGAT
>Ga0075434_100001896_pt1 | contig 18116 bp, 20 predicted proteins | sample RhiMethybrSRZTD3_FD_75298 | JGI IMG/M metagenome (GOLD analysis project Ga0075434, IMG submission 75298) | Populus rhizosphere microbial communities from Tennessee, USA - Rhizosphere MetaG P. TD hybrid SRZTD3 | ecosystem: Host-associated > Plants > Roots > Rhizosphere > Soil | place: USA... | reverse complement strand
CCCTTGACAGTAAGAGGTTACCAGAAGGCAGCTGGAATAGTACTGTTATCAGTACTGCTCTATCAAATTATTGTTTATTACAATTGTAAGACTCGTAAAGAACATCCAAAAGCAATCAAATACATGCTAGGAAGCTAATCAACCAGAAAACTAACTTAAAAAATGGTGATTGAAATTATGCCCCACTCTCAATTAGTTGATTATCAACTAGGAATTCGAATCCAGCTACTTTTTTCACCATATTAATTACAAATGTTAGAGGAAACTACATTACAGTCAGTATTTTTCCTGCTCATCGTGTCTTTACCAGACTATCGTGAAAATGGAGTGATTTTTAGATATAGCATGTCAAAGAAGTGAATAGTAGTGCTAGAATAAGCAGCAACGACGACAACTAAATATGCAACAGAAGTATACCCGATAAATATAATGTTTGCCATGTTAAAGACTTTTTCTTCAATTTGCTTACTTACTTTAATCTTAATTTCATTAGTTTCTACCACGTCCATACTGCTACAACAACAATATGCTGCTGCCGAAGGATTACTCCAAAAACGGTATCCGCATGTTACTTTAGTACATGCAAAAACCGATGATATTTTAGCAAATAATAATTCAACGACCGATATAAAACTACAAAATTCCACTCCTTTAAAGACAACACAAAAAGAACAAGCTGCGGTTAAAAACTTTCAAGAGATTTTTTGCGGTGCTAACATTAAAACCACGCCAGCAGCTGATTCTAATGGATATGTAACAGAAAATACGCTTCCTCAAAACTGTGAGATGCCTTTAGGTATTGCTGTTGATAATAATGCCCATAAGGTCTGGTATGTATCCACAAAAAAGGGAGTCTTGGGAAGCTATGATCTAAAACAAAACACATTTGATCGAGAGCATATCATTCCCAACTGGATTTCACGTGAAGACCCAGTTGGTTATTCTCAGGCATGGTCTTTAAAGGTCGATGACAGCAGTAGCAGAAGGCAACAACTAGGAGATGTATGGTTTACTGATGCGAAACAAAATGCAATATGGAAATTTATCAAATCTTCACAAAGTTTCGAGATATACAAGATTCCAAATAATTCCAGCTCTTTTGCAACAACCTATCCAATATCCTTAGAGATCGACCCTAAGAATAACCGTATTTTCTTTGTAGGAACATTTTCAGCTTCACTGTGGATTGGAGATATCACCATGATGAAAAACGGTACCTCGGATGGGATTTCGCAGATTCCTATTCCTATTAATGGGTTTAATGGGATTGACCCAGTTTTAATTACAACCGGTTCAATTGCACTTGATAGCAAGAATAATTCTGTATGGATATCTGTGCTATCTTATGGAAGGAAAGGTGAAATATTCAGATATGACTTGACTACAAAATCCTTTGAAATCTTTGACTTGCCAGCAGAACTTAACTCCCCTTTAGGGATGGCTGTGGATTCTAACTCGGATTTATGGATAACAAATGCAGGAACCAGCATATTTTACAAGCTAAATACGGACAGCGGTGACATCATAAAGTTCGTCACTTCAAAAGCATCTCCTAGAGTTTTCGGTGGTGATAACGGGCAGATTCGTGGTGACAATGGGATCAACATCTCTAAGAATGCATATACTCTTCCGTATTGGATACAGGAAGCCTCTGATGGTTCCCTCTGGTTCAATGAACAGGAGGGTAACAGAATAGCTAGATTTGATCCTTCCAATATGAAGCTAACTGAATATTGGATTCCAACACAGAATAGATTATGGGGCAATTGTCCACCTAGCAATAATACCACTGTCAATGGCAGCCAGAAATGTGGTATTGCCAATGCGTTGCAATTTTCTATAAGAAATAATAATAAACAGATCTGGTTTACAGAGTGGTCAGAGAACAAGATTGGCAAGTTAGATACAAGGAGCCATCTGCCATTTTCAGTAGCTACCACACCTCAAAAGGAATTGACGATAAAAAGAGGCGAAAGTAAGGAAATAAAAGTCAAAATTACAGAACTATCGTCATCTTCCGCCACCAAGTCAAGTCTTCATATGATGGCATCAGGAACTCTTACTCCAACAGGGGATCTTGGAAACTCCACAGGATCCTTCAGTCAAGAATCATTTTCAACTACTGCGGATGGAAAATCAAGGCAGGTAACATTTACCTTTAAACCGTCAATGAATTTGAAACCTGGAAAGTATGTGTTGATGATAGGAGCTGAAGATGAAGCTGTTACAAGCTTAAGAGCCATAGAGGTAAACTTGAGCTGATGTATTTCTTCTTCCACTTGAGCAAACCTCTCGTTAGTTTCTGCAAATCTTTTATTAGTTGCTACAAGTTCTCTATTTACTGAAGCAGGTTCATGGTTTGATTCAAAATAATAACCTGTTTTGATTTATCTTATTCTTGTGTCTTTAATTTGAGTGCATCATTCGAAACTAAAAGAGCGTAGCTTGATTCTTTCAATACCTCTTTTTGAAATTAAATCTTCTATCTTTAATTTACACATCTCCTCAAATTTGTCCACATCAAACATCAGTTATCCCACTATTGATATAAACAATAATGTGGAATGTAGATGATTTAAGGAAAACATTATCTAATTTAACGCTACAGGTGTGTCATGTTCTTCGCCAATTCTGTTCTTCCGGATGTCTGGACTGCATGCTGCAAATTCGAAGTGCCTTGACAATAAATCAACTCTCAATAATACCATATCTACTAACCGAGAAGAAAAAGCCTACCCCTTGGCCCTCACAATTTTTATTCTATCAAGAACTTTCCAGTATTCAACTTCGCCGCCCTGCCGGATCTTGTCTCTCATTTCATCTTCCACCGATGATGTGTCAAAGACTTCGAACGTCTCAAGATCCATAAGCTGGAGTGTCTTACTAGAGATTGATATAACTTGACCGTTTCTCTTATCAATTATAGGAACTTCGACATTTGCAGATACTGGGGAAACTAAACTATGTTTAGAGCCATCGAAAACGCCTATTGCTGCTACCCTGGCTTTAGCGGAACCATGTTTTCCAGGTTTACTATGATCATATGAAACTATTCTACAAGGCTCTCCATCAATTACAATATATGAGCCAACTTTTAGGCTGCCAAGGTCCATTGGCTTACTCAATACTTATCAGAAAATAGCTTTGTGCTACTATAATAAAAAAATAACGCCCTAAGAGGAATATCCTAGTTCCGAATGTTACAGTATTACAATGTAATGAAACTAAAATTCACTATAAATGCTTGTGTGATCAACACAGTGAAACCGAAGTATGAGGTAGTATATATACAGGTATATGGAGGTGTGATGGTATGTTCATTACTACAAATCTGCGCCGATATAAAATATGGCGTCTTCTTTTAAATGAAGACAAGTGAAGCGTTTGTAGTGAGTTTATTACTTCAGTTTGTCGAGGATGGAAAAACTGACCAGATTACTCAACAAAAGACCTTTTCTTGCTACATCTCTTCTCGTTCGCTCACAATATTTTTGATCGCTCTGGTGCGTTTTTTCTCCCTCGACTTCAAGCATTACTGCGTTTTTAGAATAAGGAAATACAAATTTCAGCTGTCCAGTAGTTATGACTTGTATGCTCGCTAGGCTAGCTTTCTTTACTCGATCTCTTTTGGCTATGGTATTCGCCAGATCGCCAATTTCAATATCACCGTACGTATATTTTGTAAAATAAATTGAAATGTAGTTAAGTTTATTAGTTGCTCGTTCAAATAGAGCACCGTTCAAGCTAAATATGAATGATAATCTGGTGTTATTCTGTTTCTTAATATCTTCCAACGCAGTTTTCATTTCTCTAAATGACGCAAGGATATAATGATTTGCCTTATTTGGAAAATATGGCATAGTTTCACAAGGAAAAGTCGCAGTAACAAAGTAAATGACGCTGATGTTATCAGACCTTTTCCAATAGTCTAGAAGAGGAGCCGAATGTCCTCCATGTGGTGTACATATGTAACCCTGTATGCCTATTTCTGCGCTATGCAAGCTAAATTCTAGTTATCCTGCAATGATATATGTATTATTATATGCAACCCAAATGATCCCATATGACTTACTATTCGTTAATTATTGATGACTCGGCAACATCTTTTAGCGATAACTAGAACGTTAAGCGAACTCATAAATGCTTTGTGTTAACTTTATCTTAAAAATATTCTATAGGAAGTTGTTTAAAATGTTGGCTTATGTAAAAGCATATCTTTACTACAAAATAATGAATAGTAGGAGTTTGATTTGTTTTATGAGCAAAACCCAGATTGAATCGACTATAATCTTAATTTGGTGCTTTTTGCTGTATGCCATTTAGCAGATTTTGTGTCTTTCAACTTGAATTTATAAAAGGGAACTGATGCACAACAAGTAAGTACTGAAAGGGCACCAAGAGGATTAGCAATAGCATTTCGTATTATCTCTATGAGACCAACATTTGGCGAGAGACTAATTTTGAACCGTTCTATACAATCCCGAATTTGTTTATGCCCACTAAATGCTCTTAACACCTGCGAAGCAAAATCCGATATGATATTTGGTGGGTAAAAATAAACTACGGCATTGTCATCGTATACAACATCCGAATCACATTCTAGAACCTTGCATTGAATATAAAGGTCTATAGCTATTATGTCAGTAGGTATTGAGATTTTTCTGGCAATATCAGAACGAATCGACAATGCTCTTCCCATTACGGTATATTGTGAAAGTTGATTGTTCCTTACTGATCTCAGCCAATCTGAAATAAAAATGGATGCACATGCAACTAGGCCTTTGACCTGAATGGGCTTTGGATTTGATGCGCAGAGTCCTATTTTTCCTTGTATAGAGGACACCAATCGTTGTGTACAATCTCGTCCTACTATGATGTCTGCGTCATACAATACTATAATATCTCCAGTAGACCTTTCAAAGATTTCATTCCATGCAGCTGCGGCTCCCCTTCTACTATGATGATGTATAAATTTGACATTCAATAAAGAATTCCTCAGAAATTTATCTACTAGCTGAGGTGTATTATCTGATGAATCATCGGAAATTATAATTTCAGAAATGATATAATCCTTTGAAGTGTCTGTCACTAAGGCTTTAAGGAGGTTAATTATGTTCTCTCCCTCATTAAATGTCGGAATACCGATCGTTAATTTTTGCAATCTTAGTGATACTTTTAAAGTTAAGGAGTATATTATATTATAGCATTCTTTATACTCATCGAAAAATATCCATCTATTAGAAGATCTGTACACGAATTGCAGCAGAACAAGTGAGTGAGGCAGTAGAGCAGAGGGGAGTTAGATAATTCGGAGAGCATAAACGATGATTTGATCTGCACAGGTAAACAACAAGAATACGCCAAAGATGTTCCTTGAGATCGTCACGTCTTCATTTCACATACAACTTGTGGTATGCACATGTATTACAAATTGTTCCGGAATTGGTAGGAGATGCAATATCGAAGATTATCAATATTAATAAGTTCTAAAGCTAGTGATGTCATTGTGCTCGCCCAACCCGTAGATAATTTAGAATATAAAAAAGTTCTTGACGCGGTTGGCTTGCGAAAAAAACACTTAATCTTTCCAATCTTCATTCAGGAAAGACACCGAGAACGGAGTCAAATTATTGCTATGCCGGGAATAGCAAGGACTCCGTTAAAAAAAGTGACTCAACAGGTACATGCAGTAATCAATGCAGGAATTTCATCAATAGTCATATTTGGTATACCTGAAAACAGAGATGAAAGAGGATCCTTTGCTGTGGATAAAAATGGCATAGTTCAACAAGCGTTGAGAAGGATAAGAAAGGAATTTGGGAATAAGTTGAATGTAATAACAGACGTCTGCATATGTCAGTACAACTTTTCAGGACAATGTGGATTGGTTAACAACAATAGAGTAGATAATGATTCTACTTTGGATTTACTATCCAAAATAGCCCTTAGCCACGCTGAAGCTGGTGCAGATGCTGTTGCACCATCCTCTATGATGGATGGACAAGTATATTCCATAAGGAAATTGCTTAGAACACATGGTTTTCAAAAAACTAAAATTCTTTCCCACTCTGTTAAACAGTTATCCTCCTTATACACACCATTTAGATCCGCCGCCTTCTCTAAAAAATGTCAATTCAATAATATCGATAAATCATCATATCAAATAGCATGTAGCAATCCTCGGCAGATTTTGAGAGAAGTGGAAGCTGATATTAACGAGGGAGCAGACATGGTTATGGTAAAGCCCGGAGTACTGTCTCTTGATGTTGTCTGCATGATAAAAGAAAAATTTGGTTTTCCCATCGCAGTACAAAACGTATCAGGCGAATATGCCATGATAAAGGCTGCTGCAATGTATGGGTGGATTGAGGAAGAATTGTGGAAAGTTACTTCTGTTGCATCAATAAAAAGAGCCGGAGCAGATAGAATTATTTCATATTTTTCCATGGATCTAGCTAGGTACCTCGAGGATTAAACTAATGATATCATATTGTATGTGATACTCGTAGAAATGGTCTATGTATGAAACTGACATGTATGCCATCTGGCGTATCCATTAGTCATTTGTTTTTATAGTTTTATCGACTTATTTTTAGGAGATCTTGTCATTCAACGTTTCTAAAGAATCGTTAAGCACGATAGATTCCTTGAAGGGTTGGCCTCGGTCTTGTAGACCATGAGTTGTTTAGGTACTATCTAAACCGCATCTAAAGCGAATAAACTATTATTACTTATCGCTTATACAACGCAAATTGAATGTTATCCAATATGTAAAATTAAAAGTTACAAAAAGGCAACATACATTCAACCGTATTCAATAATGCATCATGTTTACATATGGATAGAAAGAGCGATTACAATGAGTGTATCATATATTTATTATTTGTAGTTTTGAAGAGTTGCAACAATCCAATCTATGTCATCCTTAGTCTTTGCAAGGTGACCAATTTTTATACAATCTCTGATATCTTTGGACTTCATTTTTGACCACACTGCGTCAGCTACAGCGGCGGCCATCTCTGTAGAAGTTCCTTGACTACAAAGCAAGTGTACAGCCACTTCATGAAAGCTCTCATATTTGTATTGTTTAAAATGCAGTACCAAAAACCTTGACAGAAGTGGAGTTAACATTCGTTCGGTGTTATTGCTGGTTGCAAATATCCATGTCTTGAGCTGAGTGTTACGAGTTTTTTGAAATTTTGTTTCAGCAACAATACCCGCTTCCATTAGACTTAGGAGAGCTGTCTGATCCTTCATTGGCATGTGTTCAATTTCGTCTACAATCAAATACCTCGGTCGCTTTTCAAATAGATAATTTAACATTCCAGACTTCGTACTATGACTGCCGAGGGTAAAGTAAGAGCGCTCTAGTCTCATGCATTCTAGCATAAAGAGTGTCTTAGCCGATGCTGGCGGACCGACCAGTAGTATGTGAACAGGCTTTTCTGATGAAAAGGACAGATTAAATAGCTTTTTAACATCATGGTAGCCTACAATGCCCTCAAAAAGTTGTTCGGATTTTGGCGAAGTTTTTGTTTTTTGAAGAGAATGAACAATCGGAATGGTTTCGTCACCTATAGGTAATTGATCATCCGTTGACACAAAATATTTTATGTGGATCGATGATATAGATGTTTTGCGACATAACGTAATGTTTTATTTATCGATGTACAAGATGCCCTGTTAACGTACGCTGAACCCCTTATTCTAATCATGAATAAACCGATAAATATCGGGTAGTCCCGCCTGTCCTTTCTTTGAGTCACGATTATATAACATTGTTACAACCAACCAAGATGTCCCGCGGTAGCTCAGCCTGGTAGAGCTTTCGGCTGTAGAAATCGGCCTATGTGTTATGCTGATCACGAGAAGCAGCCTATCGGGCATACAAGTTGCGGTAACCGAAGAGTCGCAGGCTCAAACAAAAATGGTTGAAAACATTTTGGAGTAGATCCTGCCCGCGGGATATATAATTTTACTGCCGCCCCGTCGCAGGTATATGTAAACCATGAATGATCAGAGAAGTATTTTTTCATGCGAATAACAAGCACTAATCCTGTTACACCCCAATAGAAGATTGAAAAAAACCAATGATGATCTTTTCAGAACGTAGTTAAGTATTACCTACCAGTGTATCGCACTGACTATTAGGTATGAGCCTTGAAGTTTACAGCTCATATTTTTAAACCCATTTGATAATAAGTATAGCCATAAATGATTATACACTATAGTTTGATGTAATAGAGGAAAAGTGACAAACCCCTATATTGTATTGGGAGTTAGTAACACTGCCTCCCAAGCAGAAATAAAGAAGTCTTTTCGCAATTTAGCACTAAAATATCATCCGGACAGAAATAAAAACTCTGAAGCAAAGCAGAAATTTATTCAAATCATTGAAGCCTATGAAGTTCTTTCCGATGGGCAGGCGAGAAAAGACTATGCTGATGAAACCTATTGTGACTATTATGATCGTACAAGAGAACAAAGGAGTTCTTGCGGTTATGCAGAGATCAAGAAGAGGTATATGCAGAACTCGAGTAGCAGCATGTGGAATATCAGCGAAAGTGCGAATGCAGGCCTGTGGAAAGCAACTATGGTTTTATTTGATTCCCTGGCAACTGTCATCCGTTCTGTCATCATTGAAACTATCTGAATAAATGGCTGCTTAGCTAATACTATGCCCAAAACTAGGGGACGGTGTTCTTTAATAAAGAAATTTGTGGGGATTTATGGTATATGCATTCAGAGATTATTTGTTCAATCGTTATTGGCATAGCCCTTTCACACAGGAAATTTTAGCGTAGAATTCTCGAGTTTTATAATGGGGATGTATAACGATTGGGTATCAGTACCGATTCTTTCAGCAAACTGAAATTCGCCTGTCAATCGTCGTAGCTCAATGAACTTCTTGCTTGGCTCGTCACCATGAACTATATAGTGTATAGTAATAGCACCAACAGCTCCAGTTTGAATGAAGAGTATTTGCTGATTATCGTATCTGATATGGTAAAGCATTGGGGTCAAGCCAAGAGCTGATTGCGCTGAATAGAGTATAACTTTGAGCATATCTTCCAAGGTTACATATTTCAGATAGGTTGTATACGACTCTGCTTGCGACATACCAGAGAGAGTGGTTAGAAGACAATATTAGAGTTTTTGTTTAGATCTAGTGTTGCTGATAGAAGACAAAAGTGTTCAGTGATAATGCATAACAGATAATGTACGATTTTTTCATAGATATGGGGTAGTATCGGCTTTAAACATGGTTTAATATTCTGTTTACTTTCTTTAGAGCATTCACTTGTCAGAAACTAAATGTAATACCTTTTCTTGTAGTAAAACACTGTGTTCTTGGGAATGATTCTTCTTGCTCTTTATATTAATTAGCAAGTTGTTGCTGTTATCAGTATTACCTTTGGTAATCATGATACACTTATCAACCCTCTGAAGAAGTAGTTTATCATATGCATGTATTGATGATGGCTGGTTATTCATCATATTAGAATAAAAAGATATTAGAAACAAGATATTACTATATGATGACATTTTTATTATTGCATTTGCTATTTGCCTTATCAAGGACTCTGCTTCTTTAATTTGAATTTGCGGCTCATTTACAAACATAGACAATAAATCAGAGATGATTATTACTCGGGTTTCAGCAAATTGCTCAATTACTTTAGGTAATTCATTGATAATCATATTTGCCAGTTGATAGATTGTAAATGACCTACTTACGACTATGCTCTGCAACACCTTCTTAATATTCAGCCCATACTGTCTTGCAAAGTTTACGCATTGATAAATATCTGAAGTATTTCCAGCATCAACAAATATTACCTTGGAAGAATTAAATCCTCCTTGTCTATTTGACATTAAAGCACGGACGCATAGCCTTGTAATGAGTATGTTGGGATATTTTTCGTTAACCGCTACAATACATACGCTTTCGCCAGCTGTAAGTTTCAGCACAGAGTCTATCTTTTCAATATCAAAAGTAAGCCTACTGCTAAATTCTTGATAAGCAATTTGTATTTTTGGCGGTAGTAGTAGCGATGATGTATTACCTGATTTTATGTTAGTTTGTTGTTCAGCCGGTTCCACTTTTTCTTTTCTTAGCGTCTCTGAAACTAAGGAACAACCGCAATGGGGACATTCTTCTCTTGAACTAGAGAATTTGAAACCGATGTCTATATCGATTGTTGTTCTTAAAAGTATGTCACACGTCGAGCAATAATATTTTAGAAGCTGGTTACTATGCCGCTGATTGCCCAAAGTAAGCTGTATTACCGTATAGTACCTAATAAATACATAAAAATTAACCCGTAATATTCTAGAAGTCAAAATAATAATCATCATCACTTATCTATCAATAGTGATCGCACAAATTATTATCGGCTTTTACACCCTTCGTTGAATAAGGTTAGAGACTAATGCAACAGGAGATTATAATGATGATTGCTAGGGTTAGACCATTGGCATTAAAATTCTGAAGAACTCGCCAAATTTGTAAGTGAATTATATTCAGTACAATTATTCTACTTTTTTCTTCTTGGAGAGAAAAGAATTATTGTAATTTCAAGTTATATAAACGCAGAAAACTACTATGGGTTGATAAGTTAGCCTTGCTAAAGCTATGGAAAATGAGATTTGGTACTCAATCAGAAAAAAACAGTATTCTTTGCAATTCTAAAGATCTGATTGAATTGAATTAGTGTGTTCTATAATCCGACGTCGCAAGAATAGGGACTTTGTTATAAAACATTTGCTAAAAGAAAATAGAATTAAAGGAATAGATTGTTGTCATCATCATCGTGGCCGGGAAAAGATCCAAGCAGAAAGGTGTTGAGAGGCCTTGTAAGGATGAACATAGATATACCAAAACAAAAGCTGACAATCAGATTTTTAATAATACTCTACATCATCACATTCACAAACTGTGAATTGGTCTCCACAGACAGGACATTCTTCTATATCGCAACCAAGATGATGAATGCCTCCAGGGAATACTCCACAAACTTCACAAGGGTCATCTCGATCTTCATGATGTGTTGTACGTCTATGTAATTTGCCGTTGACTTGGACCATTTTCACTTTGCATGTATTGAAAAGACTGTCTTTCTTCCTTCCTCTATGACAGACTGTACATTTTTTTATGATATCCATGGGATGTATTTGACCTCTTTTTTACTGAAGCCAATACGAAAGGTACGGCTCTTACTATTAGTATCGTCATTAACATTGCCGTGCTTGTTCTCTTTCTTCCCCCCTCTAAAACAGCCCCTATATTACAGTCAAAATATAGATTGTATTTTTTAGAGAATATCTCTAAACTGCCGTTAGATTTCTTGATCTTCGTGTGGGACCATGGAATGTATTATCTTTATCATATTTATCTTTGTTCGAAGAAATCCAAAGAAAGGAGTAAGTTTACAATCTTTGTATCCTCATCCTATAATAGTTGAAAGCAGTCCACATTAATTCGCCTTTGTTATCAACTCGGTATAAACAATCAACGTACGTCCTGTTTATAGCGATGAACCTCGCTGCCTTCACTATGCATTTAGCAAGTTTAATGTCGTCCCATAAGCTTAGTAACAATTAGCTGCGTCATTCTTCTTGTATTCCATCTGCTGATTTCATGATATAAATACGTAATCTATGCATAATTAGAATAAAATAAACAACTAGCTGGAAGAATTTAATAGAACAGAAATTGCTCTCCAAGACGAGAGATGACTCGTGTTAAATGTACAAGAATTATCATTGTGCATAGATTTTTTATACCAAGAGTTAACATTGCCTCCATGCATGACAATCATACAACCGACAGCCAAAACATCGTTATTGAGGTCACAGTTGTGGGGAAGGATCGTAAAGGGATTGTTGCAGATATTACTAATTTCATTTTCAAAAATAGAGGTAATATTGAACAGATTAATCAGAATGTAGTCCACGGATTTTTTGGTATGCATTTACAAGCCTCTTTTCAAAAAAAAATCAATAGGAATGAGCTTGACGAAGGAATGCGAAGTCTCTCAAAAAAATTACAAATGGAGATCAAAGTCCATTATCAAGAAGCCGATAGGGTAAAAAACGTTGCAATATTGGTTAGTAAAGAAGACCACTGTCTTCTAACAATTCTTGCTTCCAAGAAAATGAAGGAGATCAAGGCCAACATTGAAGTTATTATTGGAAGTACTGACATATTGAAACCAATCGCAGATGACGCTGGAATACCGTTTTATGTCGTTAACAATATTGATCAGAGCGAGGCAGAAAACCATATTCTGCAATTAATCGAACAATACAATATTGATTTAATAGTGCTTGCTAGATACATGCGCATATTAACCCCAAACTTTGTGTGGCGTTATCCTAATAGAATTATCAATATTCATCCATCACTGTTGCCTGCGTTTCCTGGGGCTTATGCATATGTCCAAGCTTATGAAAGGGGAGCAAAGATAGTTGGCTGCACAGCTCATTTTGTAACAGAAGATCTAGATCAGGGCCCTATAATATGTCAAGAATCATTCAAAGTTTTTCAGTCCGATACAGTAGAGACTATAAAAAAGAAAGGGCATGCACTGGAAGGCACGACACTTCTAGAGGCCATAAAATTATACTTAGAAGGAAAATTAGAAGTCTACTGGGGAAGGGTACATGTGACCGAAAGCTAATACATCAGAATGTTTTTTAATATTTTAATTTATACATCTTATGTCATTCATGTATGTCTGTTTGAAGGCTTGAAAATGAAACCCTCATAATAAAACTAAAATAAGTTGTATGTCATAAGGAGTGAATGGATGCGGTCATGTGAAATGCCATGTAGGCGGAAAGAATTATTTGCAGAATTATCAGCCGGCCTCGAGAAGGGACAAAACGTGTAAGTACGTTGGTAGTTCGAACACATTAATAATCGGCTGAGACCAACTGCTGCCAATTGAAAGTCTTTGACAGCCTGTCAATGAAGGAGTGTAATTTTCAACCTGATAATGATCAGGTAAAAATCTTTGTTTGCGGACCAACCGTTTATGATTATATCCATTTAGGGCATGCACGTCTATTACTTTTCTATGACTTGTTGGCAAGGTATTTACTGTTCAGAGGCTTTCGGCCAACAGCAATCGTTAACATTACCGATATCGACCCAATCATATTCTCCAGGGCAAAAACGCAAGGAATATCACCGCGTGAGCTTTCAAGCAAATTTATAGAAGAACTGTATATTGATGTGATATCACTTGGTATTACTTCTAACTTAAACTTTGCCAGAATCTCAGATTACATCGATACCGCTAGGCAGTCCATAGTAAAATTGCTTAAACGTAAACTAGCCTATTCTTTAAATGGAAATATATACTTGAATACTGGCAAGATGGCATCATATGGAAGACTGTCCAAGCTTACCCGATCCGAACTCAATAATATGAGGTTTGACATCGCTCCAGGAAAATATAACGTTACCGATACTCTGCTTTGGAACACGAGTGATGACTTTGGTGAGAGATATCCTGATGACATGTTAGGCAGTGGAGTGCCTTCATGGCATATGCAGGATTCTTCAGTGGCGATGTCAAATTTTAGGGGACGTTATGATATACACGGTGGAGGAATTGAGCTAATTTACCCCCATCATGAATCTCATCTGGCACAACTACAATCTTTGGCGTCGTCCCCAGATCCAGTCAAGTATTGGACTCATGTAGGGTTGATAACAGTAAGCGGCAAAAAAATGTCAAAGTCATTAGGAAATGCGGTAAGAATCCGAGATCTATTAAGAAAATATAATTCAAATGTTCTAAGGCTTTATCTTTTTTCAAAGCACTACAGAGAATCCTTCGAATTCTCCATATCATCTCTTGAAAAGTTTGAAGCCATAGACGAATCTATAGCTAATGCATTGATTGGCAATGATGAAACTATTCGTGAACCTAATGTAAGATCAAAAACACATATGCGTAAATTCACGACGTATATGGAAGATGATTTTGACACACCGAATGCATTAGAAACAATGATAACTGCAACAAAATCGACAAAATCACTTGCCGCTCTAAAGAATATGGTGAATATATTCGGGCTCAGATATTAAAACAAGTATGGAAAACAATGAATCCATGTTTTGTTCCCTCTGGACTGACCACGTTAAGATAAAGAACTGTGCTGATCTATATATCAATAAAAAGCTCGCCGGAGATTACTTTTTTAATAGATTAGGTAATATCGCATGTCATGACATCGAGTCAGCCATAGAAGAATCTATTGGAGTATTTTTAAACAATGGATCGAACTGTTTTGTGTATGTTCAGGATAATGATATAAAATTGGAAGAAACGTTGTTGAAATTGGGCTTCACTCTATTAGATACTATGCATGTGCTAAAATCTAATTTTAAAAAAACAGAGCATGATGAGCATAATATTCATGTAGATACAATCGATATAGCTTCGATCCCAATTTGGACAGATGTATTTTGTAGATCATTTGATGTTAGAGATTGGAAATCTGAAGTAGAAGGAATAATCAAGAGGCATTTTAATGAACTAACATTGCTGATATCATACATCGAAAATAATCACAGCAGGATACCCATTGGATGTACTGCATTGTTCAATAGACATAATTTGATGGGTCTTTATTGTCTAGGAACGGTCGCGTCCTTTAGAGGTCAGGGTTCAGCAAAGAAAATGATAAGATTTTCTTTAGACGTTGCTCGACGACAGAATTTTGATTTCCTGTTCCTTCAAACTTTTGCTAATGAAAGATTCATTCACTTTTATAAACGGCTGGGATTTGAAGTCATATATAAAAAGAAAATATATACGCTGACTCGACAATAATTGTTATCACTTATTGTTAACAAGATTTCAATGATATATGCATCGTATGTTTGTCCAAATCAAGCGTTATAAAGAAAAGATATACCAGTAAGATTACACACCCAACTAACAGGCTTTATGCTTGGAAATAATATCTAAAGGGACGGCCGTGTCTTCAAACAATAATGCTGATGGAATTGCGTTTAGATATCTGATAGATATATTGATTCAGTTATTTGTCATCTTTATTTCTGCTTCCGTTAATTTCTGATTCAATAGAAGTCATAAGATAAGATCTTCATTTTTAGTTGATAATTAATTCCCAGCGTATCAGCCACCGATCCAAACCTTTCTTCTATCAATACTTTATCCATTTTTGGTTTTTTATTTGTTGCGTATTTGCTTCCTTATCAAATGATCCTGTCATTTCAGGGATTTTCTTTTCTCCATAAAGAGAGTACTGCAATTACGACTACGTTGATTATTATCTCAGCTCCATTCATAATCCCAATAACGAGGTTCGCGAATCCAAACAAGGAGTCGCAGCGTATGGGTAGGATAATAACAGTTTAAGTATGCCGATTTCAATATAATTTAATATAGTTTAAGAATCCTTAAACAAATTTAATGCTACAATATGAACGATCTGGAATTTGTAATAATCATATCTATTTAACTAAGAAAGTTACGGTACAAGAACGAGCTCCTGGGGTTAGAAGACTTTCATTAGGACTATGAGATGCTTGGCGGAAGAATGATAAATCCTAGTCATCTGGTTATTAAGCAGGTTTGCAATTGCAAGTGTGATCTCAACTAAGATCAATGCTTAAATTAACGCTATCGATGTTTCAAATACGGGGCTCGTGGCGCAGACTATATTGTAGAAAACTGCAGCATAGGCGTAGAATGGATAGCGCGGACGCCTCCTAAGCGTCAGGTCGAGGGTTCAAATCCCTCCGAGCCCGCTACGATATCAGTGCTTTTTAGTGGGTTTTACTAAAAATATGGTGAAATAGAAATGTCACGACTTCAACACTTACAACAGTAAAGAATGAAACAAGAGGCACTTGTAAGACAGTTTGAGAACGACGATGAAGCATACAATAAAATCAGGAAGACGCCTGAAGAAAAAGTGACTGATACTATATCAAATAGAAAAGAGCTTTTATGGCGTGCTTTCTTGTCTGATAGAATCGATAAGAATGGATCCAGACAAATATGATCCTCTGATTTATTATAATGATCATAATAATACATTCCCAATCCTCCACCAGCCACAACATCCCAAATATCAGCACATTATAACAGACAGTACATTCTTCTTCCTACACATATCGAGAAGGACAACAACAATACTACTTAACAGATGATTGCTTTAAATAAGCTCACATTGTTATGCTATAAGAGGAATCTGAAAAACTTTCACTAGTCTAGAAAAAATGCTGACAGATGAAGTTCCTGATCATTAGGTATCTAAAACATCAGTATCATCGCCATCATCATTACCTTTGTTACCTTTGGATGATAAGCAGCGACAACAAAAATCATCTTCTGCATAATAGAAATAACAACCAACGTACGCATTATGTGCTTAGACTGACGCTCTCAATGTTAAGTATCTCCTTCTTGTAGTGATTTACAGATATATGTTGCAAGTTATCAAATTGCCATGTCTGAAGAAAAGTTGTATACAGACAAGATGATGCAAATAAGTGCAATATTATCAGATTACGACGGAACTTTATGTCCTGCTGTTTCTGCTAGAGGTAATAGCGGTAGCAAAATACCACCCAAATTAGAGAAAATACTTTGGGACATCTCAAAAGAATTACCTATTTGCATAGTCTCAAGCAAAGATTTTTTCTTTCTTCATGATAAGACAAAATTTGCTAAGGTTGTTTCATGCATGATGGGAATTGAAACACTAGTGCTTAAAAAACACCACTACAGTAAAAGTTTGTCTGGGAAGAAGAAGAAAAAAATTGATTATGATAAAACAAGTATTACAGGTTTACAGGACAATGATGATGATAATTTCCAATGTATAGCGGCACGGCATATACTTTCAGATAAGCAAATATTAAAAAATAATTCAGGATTACTCTGCGATATAGTCAATGAAATAGTATTAAATTTCAAAGATATATCGGTTGAACAAAAATTTACCATTGATAAAGAAATCTTGGCTGGCGTTACATTTGATTATAGACATAATATCAAAGATTGGCAGTCTTACAAAAGAAATACTGAGCCGCTTTGAAGCAAGCAATACTACAAAAAATCATGCTGCAACAACAATACAAATCTTATCCAATTAATGAAAAGGACAAAGAACATCATCAGCAGCTCCACATTCAAACATATTCTACACATCCTTTCATTGATGTATATAATATGGAATCAGATAAGGCTGTGGCATTTGATACCACAGTTTCACAATTAGCTTCTTTTCATGATAGAAATGTAATGACAAAAAAGGTATTATATCTTGGAGATTCAGAAAATGACAATCCAGCCTTTAGAAAAGCAGATGTTTCTATAGGTATACGTTCTGATAAAAGAGTAAATCCAAAGTTAGATTCTAAATACATAATACAATTTAGTGAATTAGCGGCTTTTCTTGAACAACTTCAGAATAATGGGTTCGTGTTTTCTAAGAACCTTCTCAATTAATGAAAGGGAAGGAACCATTGTCGTTATCTTCTTGCTACTACTATAACTGCTCATCAAAAAGATATAATACTTCAACTTCTTGCAAAGTTGCCAATCCTTTATCACCAACCATTCTCTTTATCTGTGGAAGCAATGGTTCAAGAAACATGAGATTTTATGCATTCGATTGGCATATTATAGTTGTTGTTTCCTCTCTAGATCCTGCATTCTTGTTGTCAAAGCCATAAGTTGATCTGATAACTGTGATATAGTATCGTCTTTTATCTTATCACGCTGCCTTAACGATTGGTTTAGGTCTTCTAACTCTTCGACCTTAGTTTGTATATCTGCCCCTTGTCGCTCCAACTGATGGATATTTAAAAACGTTAGATATGGCTCTACTTTGCGAAATATCTCTGCTTTCTGTGAATCCTTTTTTCGTTTCTACGAGAATAGACTTGACTATTGAACAACAGATACTTCTACCAACGCATCTATAATAACAGGAAGACCTAACGGTAAGGCCTGTACTCCTATAGCTGAGCGAGCATGCATACCTATTTCAGAACCATATAATGAAAGGATTAAATCAGAAAAGCCATTAGCCACATCAGTTGTCTGTGTAAATCCATCTAC
>Ga0075434_100001894_pt1 | contig 18117 bp, 15 predicted proteins | sample RhiMethybrSRZTD3_FD_75298 | JGI IMG/M metagenome (GOLD analysis project Ga0075434, IMG submission 75298) | Populus rhizosphere microbial communities from Tennessee, USA - Rhizosphere MetaG P. TD hybrid SRZTD3 | ecosystem: Host-associated > Plants > Roots > Rhizosphere > Soil | place: USA... | reverse complement strand
GCGCACGCGGGGCCGGTCGCCGCGGCGCCCTCGGATTCGACGTCCGCGAAACCCGCCGTGGGTGCGGTGGTGCGCGCCGATTCGACCGCTGTTCCCGCCGATTCCACCGCGACGCCGCTCTCGCTCGAGGAGTTGAGGAAGCAGGGCGCGGGTACCCTCGAAGACGCGCTCCGCGGACGGCACGCGGCCCTGCTGCTTCCGGCGCCGCGCTCCGGCCCGCTCTCCGCTCCGGCGGTGCTTCCGGACGCCGGGACGCGCGTGCGCCCCTGGCCGCTCGGGACGTTGGCGGAGCGGAGCACGGATCGAACCATGATCGCCGGCTTCCCGCTGGGCCTGGCGGTCCCCGATCTCGACGTCACGTGGGACGATCCGGAGGGCGACGGCGTCGAGATCCAGGAATGGCGCGCGTTCGAGCCCGCCCTCGAGCCCGAGCCCTTCCGCACCGCGGGGGCGTTGCTCGCGGCCCCGCGAGCGGAGTCGTTCGACGATTCCGCGATGCCCGGCGCTTCGGGCGGAGCGCGCCGCGCGAGAAGCGCGCTCTCCTACCGGAAAGGGGATGGGGGCGTGCTCGATACCGGAGCCCGCTTCGCGTCGCCTCTCCTCGCGCGAGGAATCGCGTTCTCCTACGCGCGGCACAAGAGCGACGGGCTCTCTCCCTTCCTGTCCCACCTCTCGACGCGGTACCTGGCCGCGGCTGGCCTGCCGCGCGTGGGCCCGTTGTCGCTGTGGCTCGAGGGGGCGCGGTTTCGGCGAACGATCGAGATGGACATCCCGTCCGGCTACGCCGCGAATCTGCTCGCCACCGTCGCGCGCGGAGAGTGGGGCTCGGAGCAGATTGCGCTTCAGGCTCGCGCGAAGGGGGATCGGGTTCGGGGCGACGGTTCCCTTCGCCTCGGGGACGCGACGCGCACCCAGGTGAACTACGCCGGCGCCCGTGAGCGCTGGGCTTTTCCGGAGGCGGCACTCGCCGCCAACGTGGCGCTGGGGTCTTCCGGGACCGGCGGGTGGCACTGGAACGGATCGGTGGACGCGGCGTCCCGTCGCGTCGAGTACCGCCTCGACAGCCTCCCCGCCTTCGAGCCGCGCCTCGAGTCCACGCGGATCACCGCGGGCGGCGAGCGAACGGTCCTCTCCGGTCTCCGACTCGGAATGACCGCGGCGTTCGACGCCCGCGAGCGGGACCGTCCCTTCGTCGACGGTCGCGTGTCGCTCTGGGGGAGCGGGTCGCGGGGAAGCGCGCGGGTCGATCTCGAATCCGCGCACGAGCGGCCGTCGTGGGTGGACCGCCTGACCCCGGCGCGCGACTCGCTCGTCGTCGCCGGCCCACTGGGTGAGACGGTGCGCTGGATCCGTTCGGGCGACCCGTCGCTCCGCCCCCGCGCCCTCCGGGGAGCGCTCGGGAGCGGAACGCTCCGCCTATCCCGGGGCATCTCGCTCAACGGCTCCGGCTCGATCCGGCGGCTCACCGACGACTTCGGGTGGGACGTGTCGCGGACCGGAACGCCGGATTCGGTCGTCGTCTATGACGTGGCCCGGCAACGCGGCGACGGCTGGGTGTCCCTCGCGGCCGCGGGCGCGGCGCTCGACCGATCGTGGATTCGGATACACGGCTTGGGTTGGGTGCGCGGCGGTCCCGACCGCCTTTCCCCGAGCTCGGGCTCACCGCCGCGGCGCGGCCTCGATGCCTCGGTCGCGCTCCGAGCCTCCCTCTTCGAGGGGGACCTGCCGCTCGAGCTGGGAGCGGAGGCGCACGCGCAGGGCGCGCGACGCGGGCTCATCCGGTCCCCATCGACCGTATCCTGGGACGGTTCGATCCGCGCGGATTTTGGATCGGCGGCGGTCTTCTTCCAGTTCACGAACGTCTTCGACCGGCGCGTCCCCAGCACCGTCTACGAGATCTCCACCGACAACGCGGTCCTCCTCCCCCGACGCGAGTTTCATTTCGGAATCGTCTGGTATCTGATCGATTAGGGGAGAAGGCGATGTGGGGTCGGGAGCTCCGCGCGGGCCTGGCGTTCGTCCTCGTCTCGCTGCTCGTCGGGGCGGGCGTGCGCGAGTGGCGCCGGAATCACGAAGTCCGGTTTCAGGAATTGGTTGACGCCCTGGTCGAGCAGGACGAGGCAATCGCCGAGCGCGGCGTCTCGCGCTCGACGTCCGATACGAGCGCGGTCCAGGATTCCACCCCCGGCTCGACGTTCGTCCCGGCGATGGCGGGGGATCGCCGGGGGGGGAGGACTCGGGCCAAAGGGGTCCCGCTACACGCCGGCGCCCTGGACGTCGATCGCGCATCGGTTTCGGATTGGATCCGCCTGCCGGGAATCGGCCCGTCGCTCGCGGCGCGGATCGCGGCCGATCGGGCGGCTCACGGCCCGTTCGCGGGACCAGAGGGGCTCCTTCGCGTCCCCGGCATCGGGCCGAAAACCCTCGAGAAGATCCGTCCCTTCCTCGCCGGCCACCCATCCGTGACGACCGCCGACTCGATTCGATCCTCCCCAGCCCCCGCAACGTCGGCGCCCTGACCGACGCATTTCGCAACGCCCCGCGCAATTTTCGATCCCACCTGCCCCGCCGGCTGCCTTTCCGCCCTCGCTAATCCCAAGCGGTTCCGTCGACTTGCACGATCACCGGGCGCTTCGCTCGGGTGGCACTCGTCTTGCGGATTGGAATCCCGCCGTTTCCGCGCCTTCCGGCAAAGAACGATCCGGAACGTGCCGAAACTCCCACCAAGCACCTGACGAGCACCGAACCGAACGACCAGCGGGGGACGCGACGTGCAGCAGGAGAATATCGGCCTAAAACTGCTGGAAGCCCGGCTGATTTCGCCGGATGCCCTTCAAAAGGCGCAGCTTCAAGTGAAAACGGGTGGGGGACATCTGACCGGCGCCCTGATCAAGCTGGGGGCGCTGACCGAGGAGGATCTCGGGAAGTTCCTCGCGGACTTCTACGGCGTGCCCGCGGCCGACCTCTCGAACTTCGCTCCCGAGCACTCGGTCGTGAAGCTGATCCCGCCCGACGTCGCGAACAAGTTCCAGATCGTTCCCATTTCCCGCATGGGGCGCCGCCTGACCGTGGCCATGGCGAACCCATCCAACATCTTCGCCATCGACGACATCAAGTTCATCACGGGATGCGAAGTGCAGGCCGTCGTCGCCTCCGAAGCGGCGATCAAGAAGGCGATCGACAAGGCCTACGATTCCGCCGCCTCCTTCGAAAGCGTGATGAAGGGGATGGAAGACGAGATCGAGGTCATCGAGGACGCGCCGGACGACACGCCGGACTCGACGCTCCTGGGCGAGGCGGAACAGGCTCCCGTCGTCAAGCTCGTCAACTCCCTGATCTCCGACGCCGTCCGGAAGGGCGCGAGCGACATCCACATCGAGCCGTACGAGAAGTCGCTCCGCGTGCGGTTCCGGATCGACGGGACGCTCTACGAGATGATGTCGCCCCCGTTTCGAATGAAGGCGGCCATCACGTCGCGCCTCAAGATCATGGCCGAGCTGGACATCGCCGAGCGCCGCCTGCCGCAGGACGGGCGCATCAAGCTCCGCATCGTCGGCCGCACGATCGACCTCCGCGTCTCGACCCTCCCGACGATTTTCGGCGAGAAGGTCGTGATGCGTATTCTCGACAAGGGCAACCTGAACATCGACTTGAACAAGCTCGGCTTCCAGGAGCGCGCGCTCTCCGATTTCTCGCGCGCCATCGCGCAGCCGTACGGGATGGTCCTCGTGACCGGGCCGACCGGATCCGGAAAGACGACGACCCTCTACTCGGCGCTCTCCAAGATCAACACTCCCGAAGTCAACATCATGACGGCCGAGGACCCCGTCGAGTACAACCTCGAGGGGATCAACCAGGTGCTGGTGAACGACTCGGTCGGCCTCTCGTTCGCGGCCGCGCTCCGCTCGTTCCTCCGCCAGGACCCCAACATCATCATGGTCGGCGAAATCCGGGACATCGACACGGGCTCGATCGCCGTCAAGGCGGCGTTGACGGGCCACCTCGTGCTCTCGACGCTGCACACGAACGACGCGCCGAGCACGATCAATCGAATGATCGACATGGGCATCGAGCCGTTCCTCGTCGCCTCCTCGACGAACCTCATCATGGCGCAACGACTCCTGCGCAAGGTCTGCAAGTCCTGCGTGACCGACGTGAAGCTCCACCCCGAGGTGCTCCGGGAGCTGGGACTCTCCGACGACGAAGCCAAGAAGGAAACGTTCAAGGAGGGGAAGGGCTGCGTCGATTGCAACAACACCGGATACAAGGGACGTATGGGCGTTTACGAGGTGATGCCGATGTCGGCCAAGATCCGCGACCTGATCCTGGATCGCGCCTCGGTGAGCGACATCAAGAAGCAGGCGATGGCGGAAGGGATGCTCACGCTGCGAATGGACGGGCTCGTGAAGCTAAAGAACGGAGTCACGACGGCCGAAGAGGTTCTGAAGGAGACCGCGGCCGATCGGTAGCCGCCAGGCGGAGGGATCATGGTGTCGTTGCGTCAGTTGCTGGATGAGATGATCAAGATGCGCGCGTCGGACCTGCACGTCTCCGCGGGCGTGCCGCCGCAGGTGCGCGTCGACGGATCGATCACGCCAATGGCGCACCCGCCCTTGACGCCGCAGATGACGCAGCAGATCGCCTACAGCGTCCTCACCGAGGAGCAGCGGAAGCGATTCGAGACCACGAAGGAGCTCGATCTCTCGTTCGGCGTCCCCGGGCTGAGCCGGTTCCGCGCCAACGTCTACATGCAGCGCGGCGTGACGTCGATGGCCATCCGTCAGATTCCGTACGAGATCCTCTCGTTCGAGCAGCTCGGCCTCTCCAAGGTGGTGCGCGAGTTCACCCAGAAGCAGAAGGGCCTGATCCTCGTCACCGGGCCCACGGGAAGCGGCAAGTCGACCACGCTCGCCGCCATGATCGATCTGATCAACACGAATCGCGCGGGCCACATCATCACGATCGAAGACCCGATCGAGTACGTGCATCACCACAAGAAGTGCATCGTCCACCAGCGCGAGATCAACTCCGACACCACCACGTTCGAAACGGCCCTCAAGTACGTCCTGCGGCAGGATCCGGACGTGATTCTGGTGGGAGAAATGCGGGATCTGGAGACGATCGCCGCTGCCCTGACGATCGCGGAGACCGGCCACCTCGTGCTGGCGACCCTGCACACGAACTCCGCCTACGAGTCGATCAACCGAATCGTGGACGCGTTCCCGTCGGGACAGCAGCAGCAGATCCTCTCCCAGCTCGCGTTCGTGCTGGAAGGGGTCATGACGCAACAGCTGATCCCCCGGCTCAAGGGCCCGGGGCGCGTCATGGTGTCCGAGCTCCTGATCTGCACCCCCGCGGTGCGGGCGGTCATCCGGGAGCGGAAGATCCACCAGATCTACAGCTTGATGCAGGCGGGCACGAAGCACGGCATGCAGACCATGAATCAGGGCCTGTTCCAGGCCTACGTCAACAAGCTGATCTCGCTCGAAGAGGCGATGGCTCGCTCCACGGATTCGAAGGAACTCGAGCAGATGTTGGAAAAGGTCGGGGTCCACGTCGGCGCCGCCTAGGCGACCGGGGGCTCAGGGGGGAATCGCGTGCCAGTCTACGTATGGAAGGGCAGGACGGTCGGGGGCGAGATCCAGAGCGGCGAACTGACGTTCGACTCTCAGGACGAGGCCCTCCAGGCGCTCCGGAAGAAGCGCATCATCATCACGTCGGTGCGGGAGAAGAAAGGGGACATCAAGTTCCAGATGCCCTCGCTCGGCGCGTCCGTCTCGACGCGCGACCTCGCCATCTTCACGCGCCAGTTCGCGACGATGATCAACGCCGGGCTCCCCCTGGTCCAGTGTCTGGACATTCTCTCGAAGCAGACCGAGAAGGAGCGCTTCCGCGGAATCATCTCGCAGGTCATGCGCGAAGTGGAGGCGGGCAACACCCTGGCCGAGTCCCTGGGGAAGAAGGAGAACCAGAAGGCGTTCGACGAGCTGTACGTGAACATGGTGGAGGCCGGCGAAGCGGGCGGTATTCTCGACGACATTCTGCAGCGGCTCGCCACCTTCATCGAGAAGGCGGAGGCCCTGAAGCGGAAGATCCAGGGCGCCATGGTCTACCCGGCCGTGGTCATGACGGTCGCGATGCTCGCGACGGCGTTCATGCTCATCTTCATCATTCCGACCTTCGCCCGGATGTTCACGGGCTTCGGCGCCGATCTGCCCCTCCCGACGAAGATCGTCATGGGGCTCTCGTCCTTTCTGCGCTCGTTCTGGTGGGCGCTCCTGCTCCTGATCGTCGGCACCATCGTGGGCATCCAGCGCTATTACCAAACCGAGCGCGGCCACCTGCACATCGACCGCCTCCTGCTCAAGGTGCCGGTGATCGGAGACGTCATCCGGAAGGGCGCCGTCGCGCGCTTCACGAGGACCCTCGGAACCCTCATCTCGTCGGGCGTGCCGATCCTCACGGGTCTCGAGATCACCGCGCGCACGTCGGGCAATCGCGTCATCCAGGAGGCCATCATGGCCGCCCGCGCCAGCATCCGGGAGGGCGAGACGATCGCCGCTCCGCTGCGCACCTCGAACGTCTTCCCGCCGATGGTGGTCCAGATGATCGCAGTGGGCGAGGAGACGGGCGCTCTCGACGACATGCTGACCCGAATCGCGGACTTCTACGACGACGAGGTGGACACCGCGGTGGACGCGCTCACGTCGCTCATCGAGCCGATCATGATCGTCTTCATGGGTGGCGTCGTCGGAGGCATGGTGGTCGCCATGTACCTCCCGATGTTCAAGCTGATCAACGTCGTCGCGGGCGGGCAATAGACCTCTACGGATCGGAAGGCGCATGCAGACACCGCTGACCGAGGGGTCGGGTGACGAGGAGACGCTGCGCCAGGAAGTAAAGGCGGTCATCGTCGGCCGGATCGCCCTGATCACGCTGGTCTCGGCGATGGCGGCTGGCTTCGCCGAGCGGGCGGGCGACCCGACGCAGCACTTGCCGCTGGTCTTTCTCGTGGCCTTGTCGGCGGCGTTGGCGTTCGCGTATCAGCGGGCCGCCGCGGGGGGGGCGCCGCTTCGGCCGCTCCTGGCGACGCAGCTCTTGGTGGACGTGGCGGTGATCTCGTACCTCCTCCTCTTCACGGGGGGAGCGTCGAGCCCGTTCGCGCCGCTCTACCTGCTGACGCCGCTCCTGGGGGGTGTGTTTCTTTCGGTGCGCGGGGGGCTGCTCCTCGCGCTCGGGTCGTCGGCGGGCTTCTTCGTGCTCCTGACGGCCGAATTCGCGGGGATGCTTCCGGCGAACTCGTACGGGCTGACGGAACGGCTGAGCGAATCGGCCCTCCGTCTCCGCGCGATCTTGTACGTGCCGCTCCTCATCCTCGTCGGCGTGATCGGCGGCGCTCTGGGGCGGTCGCTCCGGGAGGGACGCCGGGCGCTGGAAGAAGCCCGTGCGGAGCTCCACCGGGCACTGTTCGACACGGAGACGATCTTGGAAAACCTCTCGAGCGGATTGGCGACGGTCGACAGTGAAGGGGTGGTTCGTCATTGGAACCGCGCCGCCGCGGACATTCTCGGCCGGCCGTCCTCGGAGGTGCGGGGGCATCGGTTCGAGGAGGTCCTGGGTCCCGGCCTCGAGTCGTTCGCGGGGCAGCTCCGGGACACCCTGGAACGAAACGTGCCCACGGCCCGTCACGAAACCACGGTGTCGCCGAACGGAGGGCGTGAGGTCCCGATCGGCATCTCGACCAGCCTGCTAGTCGACACCACCGGGGAGCGACGGGGGATCATCGCCCTGTTTCAGGATCTGTCCGAGGTGAAGTCGCTCGAGGAGCGCATTCGCCGCGGGGAGACCCTCGCCGCGATCGGCGAGCTGTCGGCGGGGATCGCGCACGAGATTCGCAATTGCCTGAACCCGATCGCGGGATCGGTGGAGGTGCTGCAGAAGGAATTGAAAGTGAGCGGCGAGAACGCCCGCCTCTTCGACCTCATCCTGCGCGAGTCCGAGCGCCTGGACAACTTCATTCGCGAACTCCTGGATTACGCGCGGGAGCGGCCGCTTAGGACGGAACTGGTCGACGTGAGCGCCCTGTCGCGGGAAACGGCCGACATCGCGCGGTTGCATCCGAGCGCCAGCCCGACCAAGCGACTGAGCGTTCAGGCGCCGCCGGGTCCGGTCTGGGTGCAGGTCGACTTTGAGCAGATGAAGCAGGTGTTGCTCAATCTGATGATCAACGCCCAGGAGGCGATCGACATCTCCGGGACGGTTGCCGTCACGGTGTTGGAGCGCGAGTCGGAGGGAACGCGCGGCGCGAAGCCGCGCCGCCAGGCCGTCGTGGAGATCCGCGACACCGGCTCCGGAATCCGGCCCGACGACCTGGCGCAAGTGTTCGTGCCCTTCTTCTCGACGAAGTTGGGCGGAACCGGCCTCGGCCTCGCGATCGCGAATCGGATCGTGGAGCGCCATGGCGGAAACCTTGAAGTCGATTCCAAAGTCGGCGCGGGCACCACGCTGCGCCTCCGGCTCCCCCGCGTGGAGCGCACGGCCAACGCCGTCGCGCACGCGGCCTAACCCACTCAAGAGCGAGGAAGATCCCGTGGCCGGCGAGAAGATCCTGATCGTTGACGACGAAGAGAGCATGGTGCAGTTCCTTTCGATCCTCCTCTCCAAGGAAGGATACGAGGTCCACGTCGCTCGGTCGGGGAAGGACGCCCTGAACAAGGCGGAAGAAGAGAACTACGACGTCGTGGTGACCGACATCAAGATGCCGGGCGAGATCGACGGCCTCGGGGTTCTGTCGGGCATCAAGCGGATCGACGGAGCCATCCCGGTGGTGATCCGCACGGCGTTCGCGTCCCAGAAATCGGCGATCGAAGCCCTGAACCGGGGCGCCTACCAATACCTCGAAAAGAGCGCCAAGAACGACGAGATCAAGCTGGTCATCAAGAATGCGCTCGCGATGCGGCGGGTCCAGTCGGAGAACGTGCTCCTCAAGCGGCAGCTGAAGCGGACGGACGACGCCAAGGAGATCATCGGACATTCGGACCAGATCCAGCGCGTGCTGAAGCTCGTGGAGAAGGTGGCGGACTCCGACTCCACGATCCTCATCGTCGGAGAGAGCGGCACGGGCAAGGAACTGATCGCCAAGCGGATTCACTACTTGAGCAAGCGCGCCGAGGGTCCCTTCGTCTCGATCAACTGCGGGGCGCTCCCCAAGGACCTGCTCGAGTCGAACCTCTTCGGACACGTGAAGGGCTCCTTCACCGGTGCCGTGCGGGATCAGGAGGGCCTGATGGCGGTGGCGGGCGGCGGCTCGTTCTTCCTCGACGAGGTGGGCGAGACCCTGCCGGCGACGCAGGTGAAGCTCCTGCGGGCCCTCCAGGAGCGCGAGATCATCCCCGTGGGCGGCACCAAGCCCCGGAAGATCGACGTGCGACTGATCGCCGCGACGAATGCCGATCTCGAGCGCGCGGTGAACGAGAACCGCTTCCGCGCCGACCTCTTCTACCGCCTCAACGTCATCCAGATCCGCCTCCCGTCCCTGCGGGAGCGCAAGGAAGACATCGAGGAGATGGTCGAGCACTTCCTGAAGAAGCTCACGAACGGCAAGGAGCCGAAAACGCTCAGCAAGGAAGCGCGCGACTCCCTGCTGGCCTACGACTGGCCGGGGAACGTGCGCGAGCTGGAGAACGTGATCGAGCGCGCGGTGATCCTGAGCGACGACGGGGTGCTGACGCCCGAGGACCTTCCGGAGCGCGTGCTGCAGGGAGCCAAGGGGCGCGGAAGCCTCGTGATCGACAACCCGACGATGACCCTCGACGAGCTGGAGCGCGAGTACATCCTCAAGGTGCTCTCCTACACGGGGGGGCAGAAGAAGCGCGCTTCGGAAATCCTGGGCATCAATCCCTCGACGCTGTACCGAAAGCTCCTCTCGTACGGACTCCTGAGCGAGAAGGAGTCGGCCGAAGTGCGCGCCATGGAGTGATCGCAAATTGGCCGGTTTCGTCGGGCATCGTGCAAATTGTAATTTCCATGGGTAGGCCCGTGCACACTGCGGCGACCGCCCTCCGAATCGAATCCACCTCCGGAACGCCCTCCTCGGAACGCCGCGAGATTGCAAGACGTTAGCGGCTCAGCCGCGCGTGGCCGTCCCGTGGCACGACGGTTGCTCTACCCCTGTTCGACGGTGATCGAGGGACGCAAGCACCAAGTCAGGGATGACTGGCCTGAAGGAGGTGGACCGAGATGCTCCACAACGAGAAGGGTTTCACGCTGATCGAGCTGATGATCGTGGTCGTGATCATCGGGATTCTCGCAGCGATCGCGATTCCGAACTTCGTCGCCATGCAGGACCGCGCACGCGAATCCAGCGTGAAAGCGAACATGCATGCCTTCCAGCTGGCGATCGAAGACTTCGCGGTGAAATCTGCCGGGATTTACCCGGTCGCGGCGGACAACGCAGCCGTCCTCGCGAACATGCCGGCCGGCGGTTATCCGAGGAATCCCTTCAGCGGAGCCAACGACGCGTGGGTTTGGGCTGCGGACCCGGCGGCATCCGGCATCATCGGTGTGAATCCGTCGACGATTTCGAACTATACGATCAAAGGGTACGGAAAATCCGCGCTCATCTCGCTGACGCTGAGCAATGGGTAACGGTGTGCAGCACGCAGTAACCACGAACCAACGGAGGAGTGCCATGCTTCGGAACGAAAAAGGCTTCACCCTGATCGAGCTCATGATCGTGGTTGTCATCATCGGTATCCTCGCGGCCATCGCGATTCCGAACTTCGTCGCCATGCAGGACCGTGCGCGCGAAGCCAGCGTGAAGGCCAACATGCATACCTTCCAGCTCGCGATCGAAGACTTCGCCGTGAAGAACACGGGCACGTACCCGGTCGCCGCGGACAACGCTGCGGTGCTTGCGAACCTTCCGGGCGGCGTGTGGCCGAAGAACCCGTTCACCGGCGCCAACAGCGCGGCGGTTTGGGCGGCGGATCCGGCGGCGCAGGGCATCTTCGGCGCCAACCCGGTGGCCACGACGGGCTATACCATCAAGGGCTTCGGCAAGACCGCGCTCTTGACGCTGACGCTGACCAACGGTTAAGCATCGGCTGAACCTGGGGCGGCGGAATCCGGACCATCGGACCCGCCGCCCTCCTTATTTCCCGGCTTGAGACGGCCCGGCGCTTCGGCGGCGGGTCGTTCGCCGTTGGCACCCTACTTGCGATCTGCCACCCAGGCCACCACGCCGACCAGGGGGATCTCTCCGATCATGAAGCAGAAACAAGGGCCCATCGCGAACGCACGCCCCGGGTTCGATCGCCGGGGCGGGCTCCGCGAGCTGGAGCCTCTCGCGATCCTGGCGCTCGACTCGCTGACCAAGGTCTACCGCGACCCGATGACGCTCAAGCCGTTCACGGCGGTGGACGGCGTCGCGCTCGCGCTCGAGCGCGGCGAGACGTTCGGGCTCCTGGGGCCGAACGGCGCCGGCAAGACCACCACGATCAAGATGATCCTGGGCCTCGCGAACCCCACGTCGGGCCGGGTGCTCCTCGACGGGCGGGACCCGCGCGACCCCGAGGCCCGTCGCCGCCTCGGCTACCTGCCCGAAAACCCGTGCTTCTACGACCATCTGACCCCGTCCGAGTACCTGGACTTCGTCGGCGAGCTGTTCGCCATCGAACGCGGCGCCCGGCGGTCGCGCTCCGCCATGCTGCTCGAGCGCCTCGGCCTCGGCGCCCATGCGAAGAAGCCGTTGCGCAAATTCTCGAAGGGGATGACGCAGAGGCTGGGACTGGCCCAGGCGCTCCTGAATCGGCCCACCCTTCTCGTGCTCGACGAGCCCATGTCGGGCCTCGATCCGATCGGACGCGCCGAGGTGAAGCAGCTGCTGCGGGAAGAGCGCGCCGCGGGAACCACCGTGCTCCTCTCGAGTCATGTGCTCGCCGAGACCGAGGCGATCTGCGACCGCGTCGGCATCATGAAGACCGGCCGGCTGATCGAGGTGGGCTCCGTCCCCGGGCTCCTCTCGACCGGGGTGCGCGAATGGGAGATCGCCGTCGAGCGACTGCCGGAGACGCTTGCCGCGGCGTTCCGCGCGGAGGGGCACCGCGTCGACGCGGTCGGCTCCCGCTGGATCGTGCGCGTCACGGAGGGACCCGCGCTTCAGGAGGTTCTGGGACGCATGAGCCGCGACGGGGTCTTCATCCACGCGGTGGAACCCCGGCGTCAGACGCTGGAGGAACACTTCATGCGCGCGCTGGCCGGGGACGGCGAGGCCGGGTCATGAGCCGCATCCTGGCCATCGCGCGGAACACCGTTCGCGAGGTCGTTCGCGAGCGCGTCGTCCTGGTCTTGGCGCTCTTCGGGGTGGCGGTCGTCATCGCCTCCCAGGTCTTCTCGCCTTTGGCCATGGGCGAGGGGCGGAAGGTCGTCACCGATTTCGGCCTTGCCGGCGCGGCCGTGCTCGCCACGATGCTCGCGATCTTCCTGGGATCGAGCCTCCTCTATAAGGAACTCGACCGACGCACGATCTACGCGGTCATGGCCAAGCCGATCCGCCGGGCCGATTTCCTGTTCGGCAAGTTCGCCGGCCTCTGGGCCACGACGTCGCTCCTCCTCGCGGGGATGACCGGCATCGTGCTCGCGGTGGTGACCGTGGCGTACCACGACACGCCGTGGGTGGTGCTCGGCGCGCTGCTCCTCGCCATCTTCGAGCTGGCGGTGGTCACGGCGATCGTCGTCCTCTTCTCTTCGTTCACGACCCCCGCGCTCACCGCCTTCTTCGCGGTGGCCACGGTGGTCGCGGGTCACTTCGCGGAAGATCTGCATTATTTCGGCGGCCAGGGAGGATCGGCGGTGGTCTCGGGGATCACCGAGGCCGTCTACTGGCTGCTGCCGCACATGGCACTCTTCAACGCCCGCGGCCTGGTGGCGCACGGGATCGCCGTGGAGCCGGAACGGCTCGCGTTCGCCTTTGCCTACGCGGCGCTGTACGCGGCCGCGGCGCTGACCGCCGCCGGCGCGATTTTCGAACGCCGGGAGTTCCGTTGAGCGCGCCCGTTTCCCGAGGCAGGCCCGGCGCCGGAAGCGGCCCGATCGCGCTGGCCGCCTGCGCCCTTCTCCTCGCGAGCGCCGGCGCCCTCCACGGCGTGATGAAGCAGCGGCTCCCGCGCCCGCCCGTGGACGAGCTCCTCTATTACCCATCCGGGCTCCTCGTCCGGCAGGCCTCGCTGGGGTATGAGTCCGCGGCCGCCGACGTGGCCTGGCTTCGCGGAATCCAGTACTACGGCGAGCATCGGCTCACCGACCAGAAGTACGAAATGATCGGGCACGTCATGTCGATCGTCACGGACCTCGACCCGCGGTTCCTCCAGCCGTACGTCTTCGGCGCCCTGGTCCTGGCGCAGGAGCTGAAGCGCACGGACGATGGACTCGCGCTGCTTTACAAGGGGATGCACGCCAACCCCGAGTCCTGGCAGCTCGCGTTCGAAACGGGGTTCATCCACTACGTCTGCCGTCACGACTACGAATCGGCGGCCCGTTACTTCGTGCGCGCGAGCCGCCTCCCGGACCATCCGGACTACGTCGACCGGTTCGCCGCGTTCGCGAGTCAGAAGTCGGGCAACGCGGGCATGGCGGTCCTGCTCTGGAAGCGCGTGCTCGCGACGGGGAACAAGTACATGCAGGAAGTCGCGCTTCGAGAGCTGAAGCGCCTCGGAGAGAAAGAGGGGTCGCGATGAATCCGACGTGGATGGTACAGACAGCGGCGTTCGCCCTGGGGCTTCTCTTCGGGAGCTTCTTGAACGTCGTGATCGCGCGCCTGCCGCGCGGTGAATCGATCGTCTCCCCGCCGTCGCGGTGCCCCCGGTGCAAGGCGCGAATCCGGCCCTGGGACAACATCCCGGTGCTCTCGTTCTTGCTGCTCGGGGGGCGCTGCCGCTCGTGCCGGAAGCGGATCCCCTGGCGCTATCCCGTCGTCGAGCTGACCGCCGGCGTGCTCCTCCTGCTCCTGACGCGACGCGTCGATTCGATGGCCGTCCTCGTGCCGCAGGCCGCGTTTCTCCTGGCGCTCGTGGCGGTCGCCTGGATCGACCTCGACACGCGGACGATCCCCGACGCCGTGACGATTCCCGGGGTGGGGCTCGGCCTGGCCGCCAGCCTCTTCGGACCCCCGGGCCTCACCGCCGCGTTGATCGGCGCCGCCGCGGGGGGACTCTCGCTCTGGCTCGTGGGATTCGCGTACGAGCGCGCGACCGGAGTTCCGGGCATGGGCGGCGGCGACGTGAAGCTCGCCGCCATGATGGGAGCGTTTCTCGGCGCGGGCGGCGTGTTCGGGGCGATCTTCCTCGCCTCCCTCGGGGGCTCGGTCTTCGGCATCTTTCTGATCGCGCTCGGAAAGGGCGACAAGCGGAGCGCGATTCCGTTCGGGACCTTCCTCGCTCCGTCGGCGGTGACGCTCCTGCTCTACGGGGACGCGCTCTTCCACTGGTACCGATCCCTGCTTCCGTAGAGCCGTTGCACGTTGCATCCCGAGACGCACGGAGGGTCCTCGTGCCGGTGGTTGGAACGAGCCAGCGCGCCGAAATACGGCGCAGGCACAAGTGATTCCGTCGCCAAGGGCCGTGTTTCCATTGAAGTTCGCGCTGGCACGTCGATTGCTCGGTATCACTTGCAACTCAGTGTGCCGTGCGGTCTGGAGGGTATCGGAATGACGCTTCACGCCCGACGATTCGATCGACGAACGCGAACCCGCAGAGGCCCGGCGGGCTTCACGCTCATTGAATTGATGGTCGTCATCGTCATTTTCGGGATCGTCTCCGCGATGGCGTTGCCCGGCTTCAACCGGTTCATGAGGAGCATCGACTTGAACAGCGAGGTCACTCAGGCCGCATCCCGGCTCCGCGTCATCCGCCAGCGCGCGATCACCGAGAACAACAACTACATCGTGTGGTGGGCGTGGTGGAACAAGGACTGGGGCTGGTGGGACGACGACAACAACGACGGCATCTGGCAGTCGACCGAGAAGTGGGACGGCGGCCAGGTGAAGCCGTCCTGGATCACCGTGACCGACTCCGGAACGAACCCGTTCAGCGGCGGATGGATCCTCTTCCTGCCGAACGGAAGCGCCACGGAATCGGGCACGAAGATCTACACGAATTCCGACGGCTTTTCCCGGTCGCTCTCGATCATCCGGCCGACCGGGATCGTGACGGTCCAATGACGCCCCGCGTTCGGAGAGCCAAGAGCCGCGGAGTCGGCGTCTCGGGATCGGGAGCGGGCTTCAGCTTGATCGAGGTCGTGTTCGCCCTGACGTTCCTCGCGGTCGGCATCCTCGCCGTCGCGGCGATGATCCCGGCGGGAACGAGAGGCGTCAGCCAGAGCCGCGTGATCACGAGCGGGCTCATGGCGGCGCAAGTGAAGCTCGAGGATCTGAAGGGAACCGCCTTCACGGCCCTCGCGCCCGGAAGCTTCTCCGACACGACGTCGGTATTTACGCGCACCTGGACCGTGACGGATTCGATCCCGATGTCGGGATGCAAGAAAATCCAGGTCACGTCTCGCTGGGTCGATTCGCGGGGCACCCAATCCGCGACGCTCACCAGCTACGTGACCCGGTGACCCTGGCATGGAACGCCCCGTGAACGAGGTGAGACCCGTGAACCCCAGCCGAATCAATCGAACCGCCGGCTTCACCCTGATCGAGATCACGATCGCCGTGCTGCTTTTCGCGCTCGTCGTCGGCTCGATCTATGAGATCTACGTCCGCGGCGAACGGTCCCAGCAGCTCGGGATGGAACTCGCCGAGGCCAACCAGAACGCCCGAAGCGGCGTCGACCTGATCGCGCGCGAGCTCCGCTCGGCGGGGTACGGGATCGATCCGGCGAGCCAGCCTTCGATCGTCACCGGCTCCCAGTATCGGGTCACGTTTGCTCTGGACGTGAACGGCAACCGCCAGATCGACATGGGCGAGGTCATCACGTACTTCCTCGACCCCTCGAGCAGCGATCCGCTCGTGGCCTCGAGCCCGAACCCCTACGACTTCGTGCTCCGCCGGAAGGTCGGCGTCGCGGGCGACTCGCTCGCGGCCCCGGTCAGCGGCCAGGGCGAGATCGTGGCCTACGGAATCACGCAGCGCACGGGCGACGCCATCACCGCGAAGAACGTGCCGCTCTTCTCCTACGTCAATTCGGCCGGCACGGCGCTCGAGCTGAAGGCCGGCACGTCGAACGACGCCGCCGGCGTCTTCTTCGGCAAGACCGTGAGCAACGCCGACCTGGGCAAGCCGCCGGGACCCGGCGCCACGAGCGCGGTGAAGACCGTGGTCGTCAACATGGTGACCGAGACGAAGCAGAAGAACGTGAACACGGGCGGATACGACCGCGTGTCGATCGGCACGTCGGTCGAGCCGCGTAACTTCCCGTTCATCGCGCAGGCGAACGTGGCCTACGCGCCGAATACCGGCGCGACGGGCACGGGCACCGGCACGGGCACAGGGACCGGCACGGGCACGGGGACCGGCACGGGCACCGGTAGCGGCACGGGTACGGGCACGGGCACCGGCACGGGCACGGGGCTTCCGCCGAGCCAGCCGCCGATCCACATCCCGACCGACCGCGTTCTCTCCATGGCGCTCGCGGATCTCGACGAATACGACTCTCAGGAAGGATCGGCCACGACGCAGAACGACCAGCACGATCTCGACATCGTCGTCGGAACGCGCGCGAGCGGCGTGGCGAACATCCGCGTCTGGTGGAACGGTGAGCCCGGCCAGTACACCGGCAACGTCTACTACCGCGCGACGGAATCGTACCTGGGCAACGCGTCCTTCGACATCCCGGCCCTGGCCGCCTCGGACGTGGACGGGACCGGATTGAACACGCGGGACGTGGTCTCGGGCGTCGTGACCGGTACGAACGTCGGCCGGTTCCAGGTCTGGTTGAACCAGTGCACCGGCGGCGCCGGCATGGTCCGCGGCCGGGTGGGCGCGACCACGTCGCCCGCCACGCCGAATGGGCAGTACTACGACAACCCGGGTACCGGCGAGGTCCGCGCGGTGGCGATCGACGACTTCAACAGCGACGGTCGGGTCGACATCGCCGTTGGAACGAAGACCAACACGAACCAGGGCAAGGTGGAAGTCTGGTGGGGCGACGGAACCGGTGCCTTCACCCACTCCGCGTCGCTCGACGTCTACACGGCGACCGGAGAAGTGCGTAGCCTCTCGACCGCGGACATGAACGCGGATGGATTTCCGGATATCGTGGCCGGCACCAAGACGAACAACGCGGACACGCAGGGCAACGTGGACATCTATTACAACAACGGGCTGTCCACGGCCCGCTTCACCACGATCTACTCCGTGGCGGCCGGGGGCGCGATCTACGCCCTGAGCACCGCGCGGATGAACAACGACTCGTACGTGGACGTGGTCACCGCGGTCAAGAACGGCACGAACACCGGCAAGATCGAGTTCTGGCAGAACAACGGCACGATCGTGGGAGCGTTGACGCGCCGCGACGAGCAGGCGACGCCGGGTCCCGCGATCTCTCTGGCGCTGGGTCAGCTCGACTACGGCAACACGAGCACCGACATCGCGGTGGGCACGGCCGGAGCGGGCGGTTCGACGCCGCCGGCGGTCCAGGCCTTCTTCTGCGACCCGGCGGCGGCCGGCGGCGCGATCATCCCGAACGTATTCAGCTGGTCCGACGCGAACGCGGGCGGTTCGGTGAACGCGCTCGCCATCGGCCGACTCGAGTGCTCGCAGGACCGCCTCGACGACGACCCTCTTCCGGACATCGTGGCGGGCACCGCGACCAGCGCCAGCACGGGCGATCTCGTGATCTATCTGAATCCATACGCGTCCACGATCTACCCGTAACGACGAAGGAGACGAGGGTCATGACGCAGGGCGACGACATTCGGCCAGGAACAGGGGTCGCTTCGAACGGCGGGGGCCGGCAATCGGGGAACGCGATGGTCATCGCGCTCCTGGTGCTGATGGTGATGACCTCCGTCGGCGTGGCCTACGTCGCCGTGACCAAGTCGGAGAAGCAGATCGCAGGCAACTCGATGACCGCGTCGCAGGCGATGTACGCGGCCGAGGCCGGGATCGCCGAGGGG
>Ga0075434_100001892_pt1 | contig 18121 bp, 17 predicted proteins | sample RhiMethybrSRZTD3_FD_75298 | JGI IMG/M metagenome (GOLD analysis project Ga0075434, IMG submission 75298) | Populus rhizosphere microbial communities from Tennessee, USA - Rhizosphere MetaG P. TD hybrid SRZTD3 | ecosystem: Host-associated > Plants > Roots > Rhizosphere > Soil | place: USA... | reverse complement strand
AAGCCATTCGATCCCAAGGAGTACAAGCGGTATCTCGTAGTCTTCAACTTGTACCGGAAGGATTGCATTCGTCTTGTGTTCCCGAGCGGAGCCCGCGTGAAGGACAAGTCGGGACTGTTGGAGGGTGATTATCAGGACGGAAGAAGGCTGGCACTCTTCCACAACATAGAAGAGGTGAAGTCGAAGAAGGCCTCGCTGCAAGCAGTGATCAGAAGATGGCTTGAGACTCTGGATAAATAGTAATGGTCATCCATGCCTAGGCGAAAAATCATCGTTAATATTGCGACGAGCGCAGACGGATACGTCGCTCGACTCGATGGCAATCTTGATTGGCTGACGAGACGGCCGGCTCCGAAGGGGTTCTACGGCCTGCCGAAATTCTCGCGCTCAATCGGTGCCAAGATTCTCGGTCGCAAGACCTTCGACATGAGCGTAAAGATGGGAGCGAACTTCAGCGCGGAGAACGTGCATTATGTGTTCTCTCGCCGGACGCCCCCGGCGTCGGTGCCTGCCGGCGTCCAATTCGTCACCGAGCCGATCAGGGCCTTTGCCGAACGCCTTCGCAAGCAAGCTGGCAAGAACATCTGGATGATGGGTGGAGGTGAGATCATCGGGTCGTTCCTGGACGAGGGCGCGATTGATGAGTTCATCATCACCGTCATGCCGACTTTCATTGGGGAAGGCATTCCCCTCATGGCAGCGAGGCATCGTGAGGTGCCGCTGAGGCTGCGATCAGTGAAACGATTTCCGGACGGGGTTGTTCAACTTCATTACGACGTGCGGGAACGGAAAGTCTGAAGCGAGCCGAACGCTTGACCGCAATTGGCACCTTCGCCACAAGCTGCTAGATCACCATTCCAGACAGTCGGCTGACCAAAATTGCCACTCTCATGCCGCACCTGCCTGAGCGGCTGGGCTTATATTTTGATTCACACGGAAGAAATTTGTGGGGTCGTATTTCTTCTTGATAGCGGCCAGGCGTGGGAGGTTGGCACCGAATGCGGTTTTGATGACATCTGCTGTTTCGACGTCGAGCGCGGATAACAGGTGTGCGTTTTGCGAGAAAGGCCGCAGCTTTTCCTCACCGGATCGGGCCCAGTCGCGATGTGTGTTGGTCTGCGCGGGGTCGGTCCATTGCGCGATAAACAAGATGTCCCAGGGAAGATTGCGGTGTGGGAATGCGGTAGCGTCGGTCGCGACCCGTCCTGCGGCGCCGCCGTAATATTCGAGAACAATAAAGGAAAGCGGGGAATGCAGACTGTTGGCATGCTCGACGATCGCGGAGATCGCTGCGTCGGGCAACTCGCGTTGCAGCGTGGACTTCCAATAATTGTGATTGCCATCCGGGAACGATGGGCCGAGCAGCGACTGCATGGCGGGAAAGGGCATGGGCTGGATACCATCAACAACTGGGCTGCCGAACTTGCGCAGGGGTTGCAGGACCCGTTCCCCATCGGCAACGTTGCCGCAATAGCACGGGATCACTCCCACCAGCGGAGAGCCGTCGGGACCATGAAGCAGAGCAACGTATGCGGTGAGTTCGTCGGGAGCAGACGCCATGAAGTCGCGGAAGTGGCGGATCACGTCAAAGGCCACGCCCCGAGGGTAGAGGAGGAGACCGCCCAAGATCGTCGTAAGGGCGTGGGCCTGGAACTCGAAATTTGTGACCACGCCGAAATTTCCGCCTCCGCCGCGCAGGGCCCAGAACAGGTCGTCATTTTCGGAAGCGCTGGCGGTAAGAACTCTTCCATCGGCGGTGACTACTTGCGCAGACAGCAAGTTGTCGATGGACATCCCGTATTTGCGGAGCAGCCAGCCAACTCCGCCGCCGAGGGTCAGGCCACCAATACCAGTCCTAGCTACGATGCCGCTGGGGACTGCGAGTCCGAAGACATGGGTTTCTCTGTCGATGTCAGCGAGTGTGGCTCCGCCTTGCACTTGAACTCTTCGGGCCGCAGCATCTACGAAAACAGATCTCATTGCTGACAGATCAATCACCAGGCCGTCGTCACAGAGCGCGCGTCCGCCTACGTTGTGCCCGCCACCGCGAACTGCGGTCAACAGGTTGTTCGCGCGCCCGAAATTAACGGCGGCGACTACGTCGGCCAGGCCGGAGCACCGTGCGATTACTCTGGGATGTTTTGAGACGCTGGCATTCCAGATCTGGCGAGCCTGGTCGTAGCCGGCATCCGCAGGCTCGAAAATTTGGCCGTTAAATGCAGAGCGGAAGGGTTTGATGGCAATGGCTGGCATAGATGGGTGAGGATTGTACTCCATAGGCAGAGATGCGGTGATCCTTACCATTTCAGGCGGTAAATAATGATGATTTGTTAACAAAAGGCAGCAAACAACACGTTGAGATTCAGGGTATGCGTGGTGCGACAACAACGAAGAAGCCAATGCCCAGCACCGTAAAGACTGCGAGGAACGTACCTGTCATTGTGAGTAGGTCCACGACAACTGTCACGTTTGCTTCGCCCTCGATTCTCTTTCTTGCCCTGTATTCAGCGATGAAGAACACAGTCCACAAAAGAAAAGTAACGGCCATCAAGACGATTGAGCAGTGAGACGCAGTAGGGGATTCGTGCCTAAACTCGCCGATGCCGACCATCAGGAAACCACCAATGATTCCAAACCAGCTGATCCACCACAATCCGAGCCAACGCCGTAATGATTTCATTGTTCCCTCGGGAGGCAGTTCCCAGGAATCGCATTTTAGGGCATAAGAGTTGAAATCAACGGTTTCACGGGCACCGCATGCGAACACGGGGTCCTTCGACTCGGCGTCGCTGGCGCTCCGCCTTCGCCCAGGATGACAGTGTGGAGAAGGGCGGACGCTTCGCAGACGGCACCGGGGCGAGTGTCATCTAGCAGAAGCTTGTGGCGGGGAGCAAGGAGCTAGCGGCGAGCCAGAAGCTAGCACTGCTTTTCTACAACCTCAGGAAGTTCTCTACTAGCTTCTTCCCATCGTCCGTCAGCACGCTCTCGGGGTGGAACTGCACGCCTTCGATGGGGAATTTCTTGTGGCGGAGACCCATGATCACGCGGGTGCCGTCGCGTTCTACGGTGTGCGCGCTGACTTCGAGATCGGTTGGCAAGCTTTTTTCATCGACGATCAGTGAGTGGTAGCGGGTCGCGGTCATGGGAGAGTCGACACCGCGGAAGATGGTTTTGCCGTCGTGCTCGACTCGGCTGGTCTTGCCGTGCATCAGGTTCCTGGCGCGCACGACCTTCCCTCCGAAGGCTTCGCCCATAGCCTGATGTCCGAGGCAGACGCCAAAGACGGGGACTTTTCCGGCAAAGTGGCGGATCAGGTCGATGCTGATGCCCGCTTCGTGCGGGGTGCAGGGGCCGGGGGAGATCACAATGTGATCGGGCTTCAGGGTTTCGACTTCGTCGATGGTGACCTGGTCGTTGCGGCGGACCTCGATCTGCGCGCCCAGTTCTCCCAAGTATTGCACCAGGTTGTAGGTGAACGAGTCGTAGTTGTCGAGGACGAAGACCATGGGGTGCCTTGGTGCTTCAAGTATATGACGGGGAGAGGGTCGTCGGTCGTGAGGTGGAGTCGTCGGTCGTCGGCGAAGGCTGCACAGATCGGCGAAGACTGCACAGAAATGATCGGCATCGGTTTCATCATTGTGTCTTCTGTTGTGGGCTTTGCGGATTCCGGCAGAGGATCCAAAATTCGCCGACCGCATTTGGCAGCGACTAGCGACAAGGGATTCCCCGAAACCACCCGCCCGACGCTCCTTATTTGCCGACGACCGAGGACTGACGACGGTTCTCCCGAAGTGTCTCATTCTGCTACAGTTCCGTTCGGTAAGGGGTATCTCCATCCCCTATTGGTGGTCTTGACAGGCAGGTCTGCCCAAGCGATGCTAACAAAGCTTTTGGAGGGCAATTCATGGCTGAGGCCCAGCAGGAAAAACGGGCAACACGACGTTTTGCATTGCGGCTGCCAGTAGCTGTGACTTATGCCGATAACGGAACCCAGGAAAAATCAGCCCAAACCCGCGATGTAAGCGCGCGAGGCATCTCGTTTTATGTGGACGCGCCCATTGCGGCCGGGTCACCGATTGAGTTCACCTTGACCCTACCGGCGGAGATTACGCTGACGGAGAGTATCCGGGTGCATTGCAAGGGAAAAGTTGTGCGCTTGGATGAAGCCACCACAAACGGTAAAATGGCAGTGGCGGCCGTCATCGACGAGTATGAGTTCCTGTCGGAAGCCTGATCTTTTGAGAAGCACATCCCCCGCGCTTTTCTCGATTTCAACCGTGAGTGGTATTGTTCCTGCATAGTGGTTCGTCTGTATTTCTGAGTGAAGTTCTTGTCACGAATTGGGCCAACTTGGGTGCTTGCGCTGCCACTGATTGCGGCTTCTGCGCTATCGGTGACGACTGCGTCTGCGCAGCAGACTGGACAATCTGCGACACAGGGCTCCTCGGGACAGTCGACTCAAACCGGGAAACAGGCGACCCCGAATACTCCGACACAACCTGCAACACAACCCGCCTTAACTCCGCAGGAACGGGCGGCGGCGATCCGGGAATGGATGTGGCAGGCGCAAGAGAAGAGGCGCCTGGGAAGAATGCAGGCGGGCTCCCCGGCACAGGGCGCAACGCCGGGCGAAGGCGCGACCGCAGGTCCGACAACACCCTCAGTAGGAGCGGGGCGGACGCCTGGTTTGCCGCAAGCCACGCCACAGGTTTCCGGCAAAGCGCCCACAACCCAACCCGCCCAGCTCAATTCCACGCCGAAAGCCATGGCCGTCGCGACTCCAAAGCAGCCGCCGGCAGCCGTCAAGAGCGTGCAGATTGTGCACGACAAGGGCGGGGCAGCAATTGAAATTTTGATGAGCCGGCCAACGCCGCCGGCGCTGCAGACATTGGCCAATCCGCCGCGGCTGGTAATCGATCTGCCAAACGCCAATGTGGCGGTCAAGCAGAAGCATCTGACGGCGAAGGAAGAGCAGTTCACGGACATCCGCGTGGACCAATATCAGGTCACGCCTCCGGTAGCCCGCGTGGTGGTCGGACTGACGTCGCCGCGTCAGTACACCTGGGATGCGGCGGGCAACCGGCTCACGATCCGGTCGAAACCAACTGAGGAAGCCAAGCCTCATGCGCCTCCAGCTCCTCCAGCACAGCCCACGACCATCTCAACTTTTGGTGTGGGCGCGCAACCGCCAATTGCTCCGGTCACGCCGCGGCCGTCGGGATCGATGGTGCTCGCGGGCAGCCGAATCGGTTCAGGTTCGACGGTAACAGCGAGTGAAGAAACCGCGGTGCTGCATATCGCGCGCGGTGGCGAAGTGCATGTGTGCCCGCGGACGACGGTGTCGGTGACCGCCTCGAAAAGCGGACAGGAACTGATGCTGGGGATGAGTTCGGGGGCGCTCGAGACACACTACCATCTCGAAGCGGCCGCAGATGCGATTCTGACGCCGGATTTCCGCATTCTGCTGACTGGACCTGGAGACTTCGATTACGCCATCGCGACCAATTCGCATGGCGACACATGCGTCCGCGCGTTGCTGGGAAATACGGCGTCTGTCCTGGTTTCGGAATTGATGGGAGACCGGACCTATCAGGTCAAGCCCACGGAGCAGGTGGTATTTCAGGATGGCCGCGTGGATCGCGTCAGCAACGATCTTCCTGTTGACTGCGGTTGTGCCGCGCCGCCTTTGCCGCTGATGCGGGCTTCCAGTGCGCCTCCGCCGACCAGGGTTTCGGATGCGAACATCCCGCCGAACGTGCATCTGCAAACTTCGCCTGTGACCCGAGCAGCACTCGATCCAATGCTGCCGCCGATGCCGGCTCCGGCCATGCGCGCGACGATGGACCCGATGTTGCCGCCGCTGCCGAATCATCCGGTTCACTCGAGTTCGGAAGTAGCACTGGCGTCGGCCAATCCGTCGAGTGCGCGTTTGCCATCTTCGAAGCCGGAAGACATTCACGTGCAGGTGGAAGCGCCCTTCGTCTTCCGCCGGCCTGATCCAGCGCAGGGGCAGACCCAGCCGCGAACGGTGACACCGCCAAACCCTGCCACCACGACCACGGGGAAACTGGATCCGACTGCTCCTCTGCCGACTGAGGTGCCTCCGCCTACGCCCTCTGCTGCGCCTGAGCAACCGAAGAAGAAAGCAGCACACCGCGGGTTCTTCGGGAAGATGAAGGGAATGTTCTCGTCGATCTTCCGGTAGGCCGGCCCGATCCCACCGTTCCCTCCAACTGTGTCACAATCACATCAGGCAGGCTAGCTATGGATGAGGTTGTGCAGACGTCCGCCTCGGCGTCGGCCGGATGGGACTTGAGACTTTCGGTGCGCCGGCTTGTCGTTGCGGTGATTCTGGGAGAGGCGATCTGGAGTCTGCTCGTCTCCGTCATCAACAATCTGGCGGTCCCTGCGTTGGCGCGCGTGATGGGTGGAGACCCGCAGTCACCTCTTTACCTGGGAAAAGGGGACATCAACATTCCCGGCCTGCTGATCTCCCTACTTCAGGCATGCCTTGCGGGTATCGTCGCGGTCCTGGTGAACTCCTGGCCGCAAAAGGCGCGGCGACCGCGACCGGTAGCAGTACGGGAGGCAACGACCGAACAACGCCCGAGCGCGCCACCGTCCATCGCGTCACTTTCTATCGCTGCACCTGCAGCGACGGAAGTGCATCGGAGCGAGCCGTTACCGGCAGAAACGCCATCGGTTCCCAAACCGGTGGAATCCGCACCAGCACTGTCCGTAAAGAAGCCCGAACCACCACCGAAACCGAAGAAGCCCAAACAGGTTTACTACAATATCGTGGGCGAGCCGATCGAAGATGACGACGAATAGTGGCGCACAAACTTCAAGTCAGTAAAGGAGGCAGCCTCGGGTGGAGGCTGCCCAGTGAGCAGTAAGGTCAGGCGCTAGAACTCACAACTGCTTCAGTCTCTACGCAACGCCTTCCCAATAGGAGCGGCCTTGGAGCGTGCCGCTTCGCGCAACTCTTCGGCCCACTCGCTGGTGCGTTCGACGGCGTCGTGAACGGTATCGCGCGCATCCTCGGACCAGTCGTGCAAGGTTTCGCGGGCATCGTCATAGCCGCGGCGCAGATCCTTGCGCAGTTGCTTGCCAGTCTTTGGAGCAAGGAGCAGGGCCACCAGCGCGCCGGCGCCGATGCCGATCATTAAGAATGTAATAGCAGTGCCTACGCTGCTCTTCTCGGCGGATTCGTATCTTCCTATCCTCATAAAGTCATCCTTGGCTTTCGTATTTTATTCCGTACAAAAAGGCGCTCTTGCAACCAGCCTAGCCATTCTAGTCCCCGGTCGCCGCTTGATCTAGGATTTCGGCCCCAGCCAAAGGGTTGCAGGCGAATTTGCCGGAATGAAGGTGATACAGCCAGCACCTAAGTCGCGAATATCTTGCAGCTACGCTGATTTAGAATCGATGCGATGCGTCCCGTCTTCGAATGGAATATCGGCACCCGCGTTCTCAAACTCGGCAAAACGACACTCATCATGGGAGTGGTGAACGTTACGCCGGATTCCTTTTCGGATGGCGGCCAGTTCTTCGATCGCGAAAAGGCAGTCGCACATGGCCTGCAACTTCTCGACGACGGAGCCGACATCATTGACGTGGGCGGCGAGTCCACCCGGCCGGGCGCCAAGGTGAATGCCCCGGGAGGGAAAAAAGGTGAGCCGGTCCGAGCAGTCCCGGAGAAGGAAGAACTGGAGCGAGTCATACCAGTCATCAAGGAACTGAAGCAGAAGCGGCCGGGTTGCATAGTTTCGGTCGACACTTACAAGGCAAACGTTGCCCGCGCGGCGATTGAGGCGGGAGCCGAGATCGTAAACGATGTGAGTGCCTTTCGCTGGGACCCCAAGATGGCCAAGACAGTGGCCGCGCTAAATTGCGGAACCGTTCTCATGCATTCCCGCGGACGTCCCGAGGAATGGCGTACGCAGGCATCTGTGGCCGATATCGTCGTTCTGGTGAAGCGCGAACTGCGCGAATGGGCCGATGCCGCCTCGAACGCGGGCGTCAAGCGGGAACGCATTGTGGTCGACCCTGGCTTTGGTTTCGGCAAGAACTTCGAGGAGAACCACCCGATGCTGCGCCGTCTCGAGGAATTCCATCAGTTGCGTTATCCGCTGCTGGCGGGAGTTTCACGCAAATCATTTGTCGGCCGAATGATTGCCAGGAGTGGAAAAGATGCGGCGCTTGGTGAGCGCACCTATGGGAGTGTGGCCACCGAGACGGTCGCGATTCTCAAGGGAGTGCACATCATCCGCACGCATGAGGTGAGGGCCTGCCGGGATGCAGCCCGCGTGGCTGACGTGGTGGCATGAACATCCAACCGAGATTCCCTGCGGAGAATCCCATTCCCGCCAATCATGCGCACTCTTGAGTCACTTTCCAGCGATCCGCGAGTTACTGTGCGGCGTAGTGGTCCACCTGATCCCGAAGGAACCTGTGTCCTTTACTGGATGCAAAGATCGCAGCGCGGGATCGACAACTCCGCTCTGAATGTGGCGGTGGAAGCAGCCAACGTGCTACACAAGCCCGTGGTGGTGTTCTTTGCGCCACGTCCGTTCGGAGCCGCCAATCTCAGGCATTACGCGTTTCTGGCGCGGGGAATTCCAGATATTGCCGAGGCCCTGGCAAAGCGCAACGTCGGCCTCGTGCTTCGCCAATTCCCGGAACATAGCCTGCTGCGGTTTTGCGACGAGGCAAGGCCATCGCTGGTTATCGGCGACGAGAATCCTATTCGGGAAGCCGAAGGCTGGCGGCAAATCGTGGCGAAGAGGCTGAAGGTTCCATTCTGGACGGTCGATGCTGACGTCATCGTACCCTCGAAGCTTCTCGCGAAAGAGCAATATGCGGCGTTCATCCTGCGCCGCAGATTGCAAGAGCACCTACCACGTTTTCTGGTTGCACCTGGCAATCCACGAGCAAAAGTCCGTTGGCAGAGACCGCGTTCATTGTATTCCCTGCCGAGCGCCCTCGACATCACGGAAGGTTGGGATCTCGATCGCTCGGTCCAGCCTGTATCGGACTGGAAAGGAGGGAGCACTGAGGCTTTGCGGGCCCTGAGAGCATTCTTGCGACACCGCCTCTCAAGGTATGCGCACAACCGCAATCGCCCCGAAGTCGAAGGCACTTCGCGGCTTTCTCCGTATCTCCACTTCGGCCACATCAGCCCTCTCACAGTGGCGCTGGCGATACAGAAAGCGGATGCGCCCATGGCTGACAAACAGGCCTTTCTGGATCAACTCATTACCTGGCGCGAACTGGCGGTGAACTTTGTCCGCTTCAATGCCGACTACGACAACTTCGAGTCCGCCGAACCGTGGGCACATCGCAGCCTGGCCAAGCACGCTCGGGATCTGCGCCCCGTTCTGTACACAGAAAAGCAGTTGGAAAATGCCGAGACGCACGATCCGCTTTGGAACGCCGCCCAAATGCAAATGGTCAACACTGGCTGGATGCATAACTACGTTCGCATGTACTGGGGCAAGAAAATACTGGAGTGGAGCCGGTCTTCTTCGGCCGCGTACCAGATCGCTGTACGTCTGAACGACAAATACGAACTCGATGGGCGCGACCCCAATGGCTATGCTGGAATTGCCTGGTGCATCGTGGGGAAGTTCGATCGGCCCTGGTTTCAGCGCCCTATCTTTGGCCAGATCCGTTACATGTCAGGCGCAAGCACGGGAAGGAAGTTCGACAGTAAGAAATACATCGAGACCAATCTCAATACGGCGGACGCCGCTGATTAACGTCCTTGGGACATCACGATTCGTTGCTTTGACGCTGCTGTTTTTCGCTTGTAAACTGGGAGTTTGCCAGCCCACAGTGTGACTTGAAGAGGAGTACGTGCGCGCAGAAACCCGCCATCAACTGAAAACCGATAAGTTCACCCGCACTACGATTGGCGTTGCGGAAGCGACCGCTCATTGGAGCGTCGAACACAAGTCGAAGATCATAACCGGCGTCGTGATTGCTGTTGTGGTTGCGGCCGCAGTCGCCGGTGCCTGGTACTACCTTGGCAAGCAGGACGACAAAGCCAACCTGGAACTGTCGCAAGCCGTGCGCACGTTGAGCACTCCGATTCGGCCGGCTGGGGCACCCGAGACGCCCAACGTCCCCACTTTTGCTTCTGCGCAAGGCCGTGCTGAGGCCGCCAAAAAACAATTGCAGGCGGTCGTCGACAAGTATCCGCACACGCATACAGGCGATGTGGCGCGCTACCTTTTGGGCACTACGGCCGTGGAACTTGGGGACAACGCCACCGCCGAGCGCACATTGAAGGACGTGGCTTCCGGGTATAACAAGGACCTGTCGGGACTCGCCAAACTGGCGTTGGCATCTCTATACGGCAATACGAACCGCACAAAGGAAGCTCTCGATCTCTACAAGCAACTTATCGACAAGCCATCCCGGACCGTCAGCAAGGTGATGGCACAGCTGCAGCTGGCGAACCTGTACGAGTCTTCGCAGCAGCCGGCGGAGGCCAAGCGGATCTACGAACAGATCGTGAGAGAGAATCCAAAGACCGAGGCGGAACAGATCGCGCAAGCGAAGTTGCAGAGCTTGAAGTGAGTTAAGTTTTTCGCGATGTTCATAGAGCCCAACCATTTGGTTGGGCTTTGTTACTTTTCTGAGGAGTTGCCGTGACCAAAGAAGAAAAGATGCGCCTGGCAGCAGTAGTGCAGGCCGCTGAGTACCTGTTTCTGGAGAACATTGCGTTGAAGTTGGTGTTGGAGCATCGTTCGGTTCCCAACTGGAAGAAGCTGCTGGAACGTCTACTCTCCGATCAGGAAATTCTCGCGGGCGTGCGTCTGAAGTTTGAGCCGATCTACGAAGAGGTCAAGCAGGGCCGCGATTTCTCCGAGGCCCTGGCGGCGGTTTTGGGGAGTCGGTCCGGCGCGAAAAGGACGAATTAGTCCATGGAGGGACGGCGTCTCGCCTGCCTCTCCACGGGTCAGGGCTCTCGCTCGGTGAATAGTCGTGCCCACTCTTCTGGTCGCACGGGCGGCACGAGAGCGGGTTTGAGGTTTGCGGTGACGTGTTCCCTGTGACCCATCCCGATCAGTGCGGCGGTTAAGCCGGGTGTGGAGCGTGCGAACTGAATGGCGTTTTCGCTGTCACTTTTCATTCCCATCGCCTGTTGAATCGGGGCGGGCAAGCCGTGAGTCAGTCGTCCCTGGTAAAGCGTTGCACTTCCAATCACGCCAACGCCTAGCTGTGCGGCCGCGGTCAGAACTGAGACGTTCTTGTTGTGGAGCGTTTGATTGGCCAACGTGTGCGCTTCCGGCATGCCCAGATTGAAGGGCAGCTGGATAAAACGGAAGTGGTGCGACGAGCCGCCTACCTCCTGTGCCAACTCCACTGCCGAGGACAAACTGATATGGTCGCGCGCGCCGGCGAGCACACGAAACGCGTTCCAAGTTGCCATCCCGTAATAACGCAGTTTGCGGGCTTTGACAGAGCTCTCGAGTACGGCGAAGGCGTGCTTCAAACGGTCGCGAAACACTTCGGGTGAGACATCGGCCAGCTGCGATTCAGGGTTGTGCAAATAGAACACATCAATGGTTTCCAGGCCGAGATTGCGCCGAGAGCGTTCAATCTGGTTCTCGAGATAGCGGGGTGCCATGCAGTGCATGCCGCCGGCGAGTTCCTTCGGGTTGAGAACACCACTTTCGACGTACTCGCGCACAAAGTAAGCGCGCGGATCAGCCGGGAGATTTCCGTCGAAGGAGAGATAGCCCGCCTTGGTGCAGACCAGTACTTCGTCTCTCTGTAGATCTCCGGCCGCAATCAATTGCGCAAGGGCCGCTCCAACGTTGCGCTCGGAACGCTGGTGGCGGTAGTTGATAGCGGTATCAAGGAGGTTGATGCCGGAACGGACCGCAGTGCTGATGGCATCGACGTAGTTCGCATCGGCAGCGTCGTCGGGCTCGCCGAGATACGTTCCGAGTCCGATGGAAGTGAGACAAAGCTCGCTGGCACCAGGGACCGACTCCGGATGACGAAAATGTCCCGCATCACGAAATTGCCGGAAGCGGTCGCGATATCGGGCTGTGCCTTCAGGCGTGGCGAAGCCAGGCAGCATAGGCTGAGTCTAACAGCGGAGACAAACTCGGCTTTGTGGATTCGTTGTCTCTCGCCAGCAAATCCCGCATAAAGGCAATCGTTACGCCACGTGCTCCGGGCCAGCAATTACGCTGGTAACGGCGCACATCAGTTTACGGTTCGATTCGGCCGTGGATTCCCTGAAAATCTGAGCAGAGCCTCCGCTTGGGAGTATCCATGTCATTTGTACGTTGTACAAGCGCTGCCCTCTCTCTATTCGTCCTCACTGTTTCGAGCATCTGCCAGCAGGCTGAACCTGCCGCTCCGGCCAAACCCGCGCCGGTTCAGCAGGAAAGCTTGGCGGATACGGCGCGCAAACTGCGCAAGGACAAGCCTGCCGACGTCAAGATGAGCGCCGAAGAGGGGAAAGAACTATTTCGGTCCGTCGATAAGGTCTTCGACTTTGCCGGCGAAGATACCGGCTTCCCGCGCCGCGGACCGATCAAGAAAGCGGTTGTGGGCCAGGCCGACATTGAGAAGTTCACCAAGGAACGGCTGGCGCGCGAGGACTTCTCGCAACGCTTCGCCCGCTCCGAACTGACGATGAAGAAGTTCGGCCTGTTGCCGCGGGATTTCAACTTGCGCGAGTTTCTGGTGAAGGCGAACGGGCAGTCGGTTGCCGGACTGTACGACGAAGAAACCAAGACGATCTGGCTGCTGAATACTGTGGCGTTCGATCGTCAGGGTCCGATTTTGGCGCACGAACTCACGCACGCCCTACAGGATCAGAACTTCAACCTGAAGCTCTGGGCCGAGGCGGGTGCCAGGCACGACAAGATGAAGCGTACCGAAGGCGGGAGTGGAAACGACGAAACGTCCACCGCACGGCATGCAATTGTCGAGGGGCAGGCGATGGTCGTGTATATCGACTTCCTGCTCGCGCCGTGGGGGCGCAATCTGAAAGACACTCCTGGCGTGGTGGCCTCAATGCAGGACTCCGCAGTCTCAGCGACGATCGATACTGAACTGATGCATCGCGCTCCGATGCTGTTACGCGAAGCGGGCAGCTTTCCGTATCGCGACGGCCTGTTCTTCGTTGCCGACGTGCTGGCAAAGCGCGGCAAAGAGGCCGCCTTCGTAGGATTGTTCACGCATCCTCCGCGCAACACGCATGAAGTGTTCGATTCGAATGCCTATCTCGAGCGCGCCAAACTGCCGCCTGTGCTGATCCCGGATGTGCGGCCGCTCCTGAGCGACTATGAGGTTTTCGACTCGGGGTCGTTTGGCGAACTGGATGTGCGTGCCCTGCTGAAGCAGTTCGGCGACAAGCACGGGGCGGAGGATTTCGCGCCAGCCTGGCGGGGTGGCTCATATGTGGCCTTCAAACGAACGCAGCCTGGATCGCAACCCGCGGCGCGGGCCACTACCACGGATGTCGCGTTACTGTACGTGTCGCACTGGAAGACGACTCAAGCGGCCGAACACTTCGCGCGTTTCTACGCCACGACCGTGGCCTGGCGCTACAAGAATGCCAAGGTACAGGATGTCCCGGCATGTACGGCCGCACCATGCCCGGTGGGTGCCGCGCTGGTATCGACCGAAGAGGGGCCGGTGATCGTGGAGGAGTGGCCCGACAACACCGTGATCGTCTCGGAGGGCTTCGACAGCGCCACCGAGGCAAAGCTGAGCTCGGCGGTACGGACCTCGACCCGCGAGCAGCGGGCGTGGAGTGGGTCGCAGGAAGAGTTAGGGATGCGGCTGCTAGGGATGCCGGCGTTTCGGGGATTTGAGGAGCAGGTTGCAGACCGGATGATTAGCCTCATTCAGACCCACCGAGAGACGCCTAGCGCTCTTCAATGAGATTCACCACTTGAAGAATTTCGAACGCCAAGGCCGCAGACTTAGGCAGGCATGACCAAACGTTACTTGCGGACCAGAGTGGGCGACGATTCAATCCTTTTATGAGAACACTCAACACCATTGCAATCATCTGTGTGCTCACCATCTCTAGCACGGCCAGCGACTTAGCGTCTTCGTTTGAGCAAGCCCCTGCTCTAGCCGATGCGCAAGAGAACGCGCCTGGTACGAAAGACTACTTCGTCGGTACACTTCTTCCCTACTACGGTGAAACATATTTCGATTCTTCAGTCTTGCTTCCAAAAAGTGGCAAAGCCCGACAACAGTCCTTTCTCTTTCGTTGTGGCTCTTGGACCTAACGGGCGGGCGGTTCGCCTCTATACGATCGCGAGACCAACATCTACGTATGTTTGTGAGAGTCCCTCCAAAAAGATACGTTCCCCAAAAGCCGCCGGTTTCTCGGTATTACCTGCACATCGACATGAAGTTCAGCGATGACAAGGCATCGGGCCCACCATTGGCGAAGGCGCGCCTCCACTGATAGTTGAACCCGACAAATACTCTTATACGTTTGGTGTTCCACAGGGCTGGGAATTCAGTGTCGAGCAAGCGCATCAGCGTGGAGCTTCTCTTGCGTTCTTTCCAAAAGGGGGCAACTTCAACAATTCAGACACGGTGATCTATGTCAATGAAATTGACGAGGGCTGTGCTCGGCACTGCATAAGTGTCCTGGCACAACGAATCAATAATACGATTCAAGACGTGCGAGACGAGAATCCAGCGGCACAAGTTACGCCCCGATCCTCCCGCAAAAACCAAGGAGGGTGTTGACGCTCAAATCCGACTGGTAAAAGGGGCGCGAGATCCGCGTGATCCGAAGGCCGGAGAGGATAGTGAGATTTTGGCATTCATTGGTCACGACGAAACTATAATTTTGATTGTGCTGACTGCAAGGAACACGTTGACTTGGGATACAGATTATGGTGCATTTAAACAATTGATCGCCGGTCACAAATTCTTCAACTGTAAGAGCCCGGAACTACGGGTACCCTGCGCGCATTAATTCTGACTCTGAATACGTCGGCTGACGGCATTCCCCTTTGCCCTCCTTTCCGCTAGCATGTTGAGCTTCGTCCGGCACGCCTGAGGCTCAGATGGCCGACTTTACACTGCGAATGGGAGCGAGCACGAGGTCAACGTCTCTGCGGGGCTTCTCCCATCTGGTTATGAGAACTCGAATCGATCACCACGCCGTTCTGTATCTAGCACTTTCGTTGGTCGCTGTGCTCCCGGCGCAGACAAGTTCCGCACAAACTGCGCCCACGACTTCCACTGTCCCTCCGCAGCGCCTTGCTAACCTGCGTCACGGTATCAATACCAGCCATTGGTTCGCGCAGGTGTATGACGCGAAGGGGTACACAAAAGAACATTTTCAGTCGTGGACGACCGCGCAGGACATTGCCCTAATCAAGGCGATGGGCTTCGACCACGTCCGCTTGAGCGTCAATCCCGAGCCGATGTTCCGTCACAATCAGGCGGACGAGATCCCCGCCGAATATCTCGAGCATCTCGATGATGCTGTGAAGATGATTCTGGGCCACGGCTTGGCCGTCGTGATCGATATCCACCCAGAGAGTGACTTCAAGGCCAAACTCACTCAGGATGATTCGTTCGTGGAGCAGTTCTCCGACTACTGGCGTGCCCTCGCGAAGCACTATTCGAATCTGGATCCTGACCGCGTGTTCTTCGAGATTCTCAACGAGCCGGAAGTTCGCGACCGCTACCGCTGGTACGGCATTCAGGCAAAGCTGGCAGCGGCGATCCGCGAAGGCGCCCCGCAGCACACCATCATCGCGGCGGGAGCGCAGTGGTCGGCGGACGACCAGTTGCTGTTCCTCGAACCGCTCCGCGATCCGAATGTCATCTACAACTTTCATTTCTACGAGCCGCACATCTTCACACATCAGGGAGCGACCTGGGGAGTGAATTACTGGCACTTCCTGAAGGGCCTGCCCTATCCCTCAAACCCGGAGTCGGCTGAGAAAGCCGCCTTGCAGCAACCCGATGCTGTGAACCGCCTTTACGTCGTCCGTTATGGCCTGGATCACTGGAACGCCGAGCGCATCGATGCGGAAGTTTCGCAGGTCGCGGAATGGGCGAAGCAACGAGGTGTTCCGGTCGTCTGCAACGAGTTCGGCGTGTATCGCAAGAATACTGACCCAAAAGATCGCGCGGCGTGGATCAAGGACCTTCGCACATCGCTGGAAAAGCACAACATGGGCTGGACGATGTGGGACTACAGCGGCGGATTCGGTGTGGTGACCAAGAAAGATGGGAAAGCCGTGCCGGACGAGATGACGCTTACTGCGCTAGGACTGAAGTGATAGGAACAGTTCGGAGAACCCGCGACGGGAAATAGCAGATCCAGCCTCACTCGAGTCATGTCTGACGACGGCTCTAAGGCAACAAAAGGCAACAGGCTACTAGATCGATTAGCCTTGCTCGCGGCGCGCCGCTAGTTATTGCGGTAGGGGGCAGCGCGTTCTTGTTGGCCGACAAATACCACGTGACCGAAGCATGGGTATTCGGCGCTTGGGCCGCGGTGTTCTTTTTCCTCATTGTTGGATTGGGATACCGACGCAAGTTCCGGGACCCGGCTTTTGTTTCGTTTTTTGTGGCTTGGACGCTGGTACACGTTCTCGTATATCTGTTGGTGCTGGCTTATTTGGGCTTCCCGTGGTACATCCCAATTGCAGTGCTGGAGCTGTGGATCGGGTACACCATTGCGATTCGGCAGTTTGGACCGCCACCCGATAAGAACATCAGGTGAGGAGTTCGAATCCAGATAGCTTCGCTAGCTGCTCCACTCTGTAGCAGTTCATTTCTGGAACGACAAACCACCACTTCTGGGATAGTTGTTCCCACTGGATAGCTCTCCTCTCATTGACGGGATAGGTTGGCGACACATTAGATCTTCGGTGGTCGCTAGACGGTAACCACTAGGATCACTGTCCGACCTTTTTGTATCCAGTATTCGTCACCTTCACCTGGATTTTCTTGCCAGAAGCGTCGACTCTTGTTCTGTTCATTCCGTTCAGCGGAACTGGATACATCCTTTCGTCGGTGGAATGCGTTTCGTTGTCGGAGACGGCGCTAGGACTGAGCGACTAAGGAGAACATTCTGGAATGCAGACCGCTCAATCAAAACAAGCACGGGCTCGTCGAAAACGCGCAGACACCACGCTCATTTTTGACCCGGCACGGAAGGTACCCGGCGCAGTGCTGGATGCAATCCTACAAGAAATGGCTCCTGCCCACACTGGTCGAGCAGTTCCTTCGCGAGCGCGGTATCACGCGTGAATCGCTGTTAACGCACTATCGTTCCAATGAGCTGTGATGGCCGAGATTTCATGTTGCACGTCAAGCTGTCGGATGAGGTCCCTATCATCGGTTGACCTCAGAGCCCAGCTTCCGGTTAGCAGCCGATTGTGAAGTTGGTGACGACAAGCGCGTTTATGAGGACGAATCCTTGCTGAGCAGTCGAGTTCGATGAGCGCATTGGCCTGAAGTCAACAGTCGAGCCAAAGGTCACTTATCCGGAGATGCGACTATTCGGCCGAGCAGCGAGAAGCCTGATCTAACCAAGCCTCCGCCGCCAGCCTCACCTGTATCTCGCGCATGACGATCGTCAAAACGTCAACTTCCTATTTCGCCTGCATTAGCCCCGCAATAACCGCGGCAACTTTCTCGAGTATCTGGTTCCAGCCCTCCATTTGACCGCTGTTTTTCGCGCTCTCCATGGGTTCATTTCCAATGAAGGTAAGTTTCGTCTGGCCGTTTCCGAGATCCTCAAAGATGGTCACGTCGTACGCACCGTCTATAGCCTCATGTTCTATTCCTAATTGCGCAGGCTCGATCTTGTTTCCCTTCGAGTCCGAAAAGTACATGGAGGAAACGATCTTCTCGTGCAGAACAATCTCGTGGTATTCCCCACCATTCCAGAACTCCTGCCCATCCGGCGCCTTCATGCAGCAGAGAAATTTTCCCCCAACGCGAAAATCCATCTGACAAACGGGCGCAGTAAAGCCCTTCGGTCCCCACCACTGCATCACGTACTTCGGGTCTGTCCACGCCTTCCAAACCAACTCGCGTGGGGCATCAAAAACTCTTGTAACGACCATCCGCTCAATTTCGCTAACCGTGTTTT
>Ga0075434_100001890_pt1 | contig 18124 bp, 17 predicted proteins | sample RhiMethybrSRZTD3_FD_75298 | JGI IMG/M metagenome (GOLD analysis project Ga0075434, IMG submission 75298) | Populus rhizosphere microbial communities from Tennessee, USA - Rhizosphere MetaG P. TD hybrid SRZTD3 | ecosystem: Host-associated > Plants > Roots > Rhizosphere > Soil | place: USA... | reverse complement strand
ACGGGGTCGAGCCACGGATGATCGGCCCGTTCGATCCGCACCGTGTAGGTGCCGGCGCGCACGAACGCCACTTTGTAGTGTCCCGCGTTGTCACTGCGACCGCTGGCCATGACGTTGGCCGAGCTCTGTGAATCGCACGGATTAGCGCCGCACACCGTGACGCTCGCATTCGCGACCAGCGCGACCGGTCCGCTGTAGTCGCTGGTCACCGTCCCTTGGATCGCGCCGGTTGCGGCCGTGCTGATCGCCCGAAGCCAGGGGAACAGTGTGAACTCGCGCGTGCCGTACAAGGCCCAGAGGAAGCTCCGACCCACGTCGAAGTCGATGACGATCTCCGCGCCATCGCTCGAGACGTTCATGGGATACTCGACCGAGGCGTACAGCGGCATTTCGTTCGACCCGGAGTAGTTGTTCCAGTTAACGGGGATGGGACCCGCCGGGCCCACGATGGACGACAGGCTCGTGTCGATGGTCATCCGGATCGCGTGGTATAGACCCGCGGGGATTTGCTGTTCGCCCAGCAGCGCGGTAGTGCCCTGCTGCAGCTGGAGCAAGTCGAACGTGCGCCGCGGCTCCGCGAAGACCACCCACGTCCCACCGGTCGTATCCAGCTGCGCGCTCGCCTCGATCCGCACGACGTGCAGGTTGACACTGGTGATCGAGTCGTAGGGAAACGGCGCGTCAGTCAGCAGCACTCGGGCGAGCGGCTTGTGGGTCGCCGGCCCGCTCGTATCGTCCTGGTAGCACCCGCCTCCGAGCAGCAACGCGGTGGCAAGAAGGGGCAGGGCGAGGCGTCTCGGCATCGTTCGCTCCTTGAAGGCGCGTGGCGGGGGTCTGCCCAAGATACCCTGGGTCCCCTGGCCGAGGTCACACGAGTGGGGTAGTGTGACGCGGGAGTCCTCTCAATGGGTATACACAGCGTGGGGACGAGCGACGCCGCCCTGGTGCGCCGTGTGCAAACCGGCGACGCCGGTGCCTACGCCGATCTCGTCGCGCGGTATCGCGATCGCCTGGGCCGGTACGCGCTGCACATGCTCGGAAATCGAGAAGACGCGGAGGAAGTGCTGCAGGACGCCTTCGTCCGCGCCTATCGCTCGCTGGGGTGCTGCGACGATCCCGAGCGTTTCGGCGCGTGGCTGTACGGCATTCTGGTGAACCGGTGCCGCACGGCGGGCGCGCGCGCCGCGCGCCGGGCCCGCCGGTTCGTGCATGATCCCGCGGCACTCGAGACCGCGCCGTTCGCGGGACCGGACGGGCGGACCGAGTGGGACGACACGGTCCGATGGGCGCTGGCGCGTCTCCCGTCGGACGCGCGTGAGGCGTTCCTCCTCAAGCACGTCGAGGAGCTCGAGTACGAGGACATGGCGCGGCTCACCGGCGCGGGTGTCTCTGCGCTGAAGATGCGCGTCAAGCGGGCGCGCGAGCAGCTCCAAGCGATGCTGAAAGAGGCCGAGCGTGTTTGAGCCAATGGACGACTTGATCGAACGCATCGCGCGGCATCTTCGGCGGCCCGTCCAGATCGATCCCGCGCTCGACGGAAGGGTCATGCGCGAGATCAGCGCGCTACCGACGCCCGGCGGCGCGACGGCGCTGCGGAAGGCATGGGGCTGGCTCAGGCGGCCCCACCAGGTCACTCTGACACCGCTTGGCGGGCTCGCGGCCGCCGCCGTCCTCGCGATCGTTATCCTCCTCTCCCGGATGGGCTCCACTCCGCCCGCTCCCCCGCTGGCGGAGTCGCGCGCCTTTCAGTTCGTCCTGGTCGCGCCGCGCGCGACGCATGTATCGCTCGTCGGGGACTTCAACGACTGGGACGCGACCCGCACGCCGATGCTACGGACCGGGCGCGAGGCGCTCTGGACCGTGGTGGTGCCGCTCATGCCGGGCCGGTATCACTACGCCTTCTTCGTGGACGGCTCGCGCTGGTTGGCCGACCCCTCGGCGCCCGTGGCCCGCGATGAGGACTATGGCGAACCCAGCTCGGTGCTCACCGTAGGAGGTGGCTCGTGACCCGCACCGGCACGCGTGCGGCTCTCCCGTTGCTCGTGGCCATGGTGGTCGCGGGACGGGCGACCGCCCAGCAACCCGATCCGCGCCTCGAGCGGCTGGACACCGCCGCGCGGCCGACCGTTGCGGCGCTCGTGGATTCGGCGCGCGCAGCCATGCTCCCCACGGAGCCACTCGTGCAGCGCGCGCTGGAAGGCGCGACGAAACGCGCCGCCGGAGACGCGATTGTCGCCGCCGTGCGGCGTCTGGCCGCGGACCTGGGCCACGCGCGCGACGCGCTCGGGCCGACGGCCTCGCCAGCCGAGCTCACCGCGGGGGCTGCGGCGCTGCGCGCCGGGGCGTCCCAGGCGACCCTCGCCCAGCTGCGGCACGCTCGGCGGGAGCCCCTGACCGTGCCGCTCGCCGTGCTCGCCGATCTCGTGGCGAGTGGAGTCCCCGTCGACAGCGCTGCCGCCGCCGTACTCGGCCTCGCCGCGCGGGCGAGAGACGCTGACTTGGTCGAGTTCCGTCGCGCCGTCGAGCGTGACATCGCTCTGGGCGCACCCCCCGCGGCCGCCACCGCGGCCGCGGCGACGGCCGCGGACGTATGGGTGAACGCGGGGGCCCGCCAGCAGCGCCCCGGCCGCCCGTAAGCCCGTGCGGCCAGCGCCGGCCGCGCGACATGTCTGGACCGCGTCGCTCGCCGCGGCGACCTCCGTATTCGGGGTTCGCGCCTCTGCGGCCCAGACCACCGGGACGGTCGACGTCGGTGTGTCAACCGTGCGCTACGACGGCTTTCTTCCGTCCGCCGCCGGGTCCCTCACCCCGGCCCTGACCTGGGAGCGGCCCGGCGCCGTGGTGACGGCCCGCGGTACATACCTCCGGTTCGAGAGCGGTCGCCGGAGTCTGCAGGGACTCATCGCCGCGTCACTCTTCACGCCGCCGAGTTTGCTCCCCCAGCGCTGGCGCGGCGAGCTCTCCCTCTCCGCGGGTGGGAGCGACTACGCCGACTTCGCGAGTTTCTGGCACGCGACCGGTGAGGTGCGGTTGCATTACGTCGGGGCAGGTCGGGGCGCATGGATCGGCGGGACCGCGGGGCGCACGTCGTACGGCAGCGCGCCGCGCCCCGTGACGGCTGTCGGCGTGGGTGTGTGGGGGCGCCGCGCCCAGATGACGCTCGCCGCGTCCGCCACGCGATCGTTCGTCGGAGACACGGTCTATAGCGACGTGGGCGCGACAATCCACGCGAGCCGTGGGCGCTTCGAGGTCGACGGGTCGCTCGCAGCGAGGCTGTTGAGCCGCGGGGCCGGTCACGGCGTGTACGGCGAAGCGAGCAGCACTTTCAAGCTGGGGGAGCGCACCGCGCTCGTGGTCTCGGGTGGCCGTTATCCGACGGATCCGGTCAGCGGCAGCGTCGCCGGGCGGTACTTGAGCGCCGGACTGCGCCTGCGAACGCCGCTGCCCCGTCCACGGGACATGCGGGACCCGCCGTTCCCTAGTCGATCTCCTCCCAGCGGCGACGGCGGGGGGAGCGCGGATGTCACCGCACGACTCGAAGTCAAGCCGGCGTCCGACGGCGCCGTCCGGCTGGTTGTCTACGCTCCCGCCGCGGCGACGGTAGAGCTCGCAGGCGATTTCACCGACTGGCAGCCGATCGGCCTCCAACCCACGGGCGAGGGCGCGTGGGAAAGCGTGCAGCATATTGCGGGCGGCGTGCACCGGCTCAATGTGCGGATCGACGGCGGGAGGTGGACTGCGCCAGCGGGGACCACGCGCACCACCGACGAGTTCGGTGGCGAAGTCGGGATCGTCGCCGTGCCCTAGCCGCGCCCGCCCGCGAGTGCCGCGGCCTCGGGCCGCCTGCGCAACGCCAGCATCGCCCACACACCGCCCGCCGGCCCGAGCGCCAGCAGGCTCATGCTCCAGCGCCAGCCAATCCGCGCCGCCACCCAGGGCAACAAGTAGATCGTGAGACAGGTCAGGAGGAACCCCAGGCTCGTTTGCAGCGTGAGCGCGGTCCCCACGAGCTCGCGTGGAGCCAGCTCGCTCACCGCGGCCGAGAACTGCGCCGAGTCCGCGACCACGGTGATGCCCCAGACGAGGAGCAGCGGGACCAGTAGGGCGAGGGGGTGACCGAACGCGAAACCTGCCGCGAGTGCGCATGCGCCCGACAGCGTCATCGCCACGCTCGTGATCAGTGTCCGACCCCAGCGATCACCGTACTTCCCGCCCAGCCAGCACCCCAGCGCGCCGCTCCCGACTACCGCGAATGTAACGAGCGCCGGCGCGCGGCTCCCGGCCGCAGCACCGCCGGTGCGGGCGAGCTCGCTCGCCGCAACGAACGCGGCCAACCACGTCCACATCGCGTACAGCTCCCACATGTGACCTAGGTAGCCGAGGTTCGCGAGCGATACCGCACGGCTCGCGAGGATGCGTGGTGCCGCTCGCCAGCTGAAGGGGGGCGCGGGCGCGGCGAACGGGCCGTCGTGCGGTACGAGCAGGACCAGGAGCCCGCCGACGAACGCCGCCGCCGCCGCAATGATCAGCACGGGTCGCCAATGCTCGACTGGGACCGCCCAGCGGATGAGATGAGGAAGCGCCGAGCCCAGCGTCAACGCGCCGACGAGGACACCGATCGCGAGTCCCCGCCCTTCGCGAAACCACCCGGCGACGATCTTCATCCCCGGCGGATACACGCCGGCCAGCGCCGCGCCCGTGAGCATCCGCAGCGCGATTCCCGTTCCAGAACCCGGCGCGAACGCCACACCGATGGTCACGAGTCCAGCGAGACACGCGCACGCCGCGACCAGCCGACGGGCGGACCAGCGGTCGGAGAGCGTGAGCAGGGCCGACACCACCGCGCCGGCGACAAAGCCGAGTTGCACCGAGATCGTCAGCCACGCCCCACCCGCCGAGTCGAGCCGCCACACGCGGGAGAGCGCAGGCGCGACGGCGGACGCGGAAAACCACGGCGCCATGCCGCATAGCTCGGACACCGCGAGCACGGCCAGCACGCGGCGTGGGGTCACAAGCCGGTCGGATGGTCCACGAATGCCCACGGCAACTGGAACCGGTCTTGGAGATGCCCGGCCAGCGCCTGGACACCCACCGTCTCGGTGGCGTAGTGCCCCGCGTAGAAGACGTTCAGCTTGAGCTCTTCGGCGTCAAAGAACGTGTGGTGGGGACCCTCGCCCGTCACGAAGGTGTCGAGACCAGCAGCGGCGGCCTGCGCGATCATGGAGCCCGCAGCCCCGGTCACGACGCCGACACGGCGCACCCGCTCCGGGCCGAACGGCAACAGCCGCGGCGCGGTGCCCGTGATGGCCGTCAGTTGGCGCTCGAGCGCGTGCCGAGGGACGTCGATCTCTCCCCACCGGCCGATCCGCACGCCGTATTCCTCGCCGAAATCGCCGCGCAGCGAGACGCCAAGCTGCCGCGCGAGCACCGCGTTGTTGCCAACCTCGGGATGCAGATCGAGTGGCAGGTGAGCACTGTAGAGCGCGATGTTCTTCGCGATGAGTCCCGCCACGCGCCGATACGCGCGCCCCGTGAGGGGCTCAAGCCCACGCCAGAACAGGCCATGGTGGACGAGCAGGAAATCGGCTCCCTGCTCCCCCGCCATCCGGACGGTCGCCTCGCACAGGTCGACCGCCGCTGCGACACGGCTCACCGCCCCCACGTTCGCGACCTGCAGCCCGTTAACCGCGTGCGGAGCGTCCGGCACCTCGGCGACTCGGAGATAGCCATCCAGGTACGAGACCAGCGCCGCGAGCTCCATTGAGCCTGTCACTTCCGGCAGTATGGAGACATTATCTCACCAGATTATCGACAGTGACGTGAGATTCCCACACCACATGGCAACCTAAAGCATTACTGTATATAGAGATAAACAATCCACACGCGGAGGGTCGAACGTGTGGATATCTAGCACGTCTAGTAGGACCGCTGCGCCGCCGCCTTCTCGACGGGCTCGCCCTCGAGCGCCGCTTCGCCCATACGCACCACGCCGTTGATCTCGCCTCCCTCTTGCACGAGCAGGCGTTTGGCCACGACGTCACCGTGCACGACGCTGGTGGACTGGATCTCGATGCGCTCGTCGGCGCGGATACTGCCGCGCACTTCCCCGCCGATGATCGCCTCGCGCGAAATCACGTCTCCTTCCACCTCGCCGCCCTTCCCCACGAGCACCTGCCGGCCCGCGCGGACGGTACCCACCACGGTGCCTTCGATCTTCACGACGCCGTCGGCCGTGATGTCGCCCACCACGCGCATCCCGGTTCCGATGATGGACAGTCCGGCTTCCGAGTCCAGCGGGCCCTGCCCTTTCTCGGTGAACATCGCCATTTCAGTTCTCCTGTTTCACGACCGTGAGGGGATCGAGCGACTTGCCCTCGCGGCGGATTTCGAAGTGGAGGTGCGGCGCCGTGGATCGCCCGGAGTTTCCGGACAGGGCGATCACCTGCCCCGCCTGCACCGAGTCGCCTTCGCGCACCAAGAGGCGCGAGGCGTGCCCATACATGGTTTCATACCCGCTCGAGTGCCGCAAGAGCACGAACAGTCCGTAGGCCGGGTCGGTGCCGGCCGCCTCGACCACACCGCCACCAGCCGCGCGCACCGCGGTACCCGCGGGCACGGCGATGTCGATGCCGGGATGCGACTCGGCGGGGTCGCCCGGCCGCACCTGCCCCCGGGTGACGAAGCCGGCGAGGTCGAGCGGCCAGTGTGTCGGCTCCGCCGGACCCGGCTCGTAGCGCAGCGGCGCCGACGGCGGACGGGCGCGTACCGCGACCGCACGCACGAGGTCCTCGGTCGGGGCCGACCCCTTTTCCCGCGGCGCCCTGACGCCCAGCATGGTGCGCAGCTCCTGGTAGTTCGCCTCGGCCCGATTCAGCGCCGCGGCGAGCTGCTGCACGCGACTATTCTCCTCCTCGAGCCGCGCCACCTGGCGCTCCAGTCCGGGCACGCGGGCCGCCGCACGACCGATCGGTCCGGCGAACGCGAAGAACAGCACGACCAACAGGCCGACCACGAGCGCACCCCACTTCCCTGCCTCGAATGCCCACAGCGGGACGCGATATTGTCGAGAAGCGAGGTCTCCATCGGTGTGGACGACGATGGTGACGCGGCGGTCTTTCCTCGTCGTCATCCGTCGAACGGCGCGCCGAGGATCAACTCGAGGAGACGTGCGAGATCGTCGTTTGAATAGAAGTTGAGATGGATCTGTCCCTTGCCCTTGGCGCGGAGCGTGACCCGCACGTCGGTGCCGAGGCGACGGCGCAGCGCCTCCTCGATGCGGCGCACTTCGGGCGCTTGCCCCATGCCCTTCTTGAGGCGCGGACGCCGGACTGGGGCTCGCCCGCCGCGCACCCGGTCCTCGACCTCGCGCACCGAGAGCCCGAGGTCCACCGCCTCCTTGGCGAGCGATGTCGCCGCCCGAGTGTCTTCGAGGGCGAGCAGCGCGCGCGCGTGCCCGACGGAGAGCCCGCCTTCGTGGAGCAGGGCGAGCACGGCAGCCGGGAGCTTGAGCAGGCGGAGGGCGTTGGCGACCGTGGAGCGGTCGCGACCTACGGCGTCGGCGACGTCCTGCTGCGTCAGACTGAATTCCGCGAGGAGGCGCTCATAGCCGCGCGCTTCATCCACGGGCGAGAGGTCGTCGCGCTGCAGATTCTCGACCAGCGCGAGCGTCAAGACGGTGCGGTCGTCGACCTCGCGCTTCACGGCGGGGATGCGTTCCCAACCGAGCGCCTGACAGGCCCGCAGCCGGCGCTCGCCAGCGATCAGCTCGAAGCCGCCGTTGCCGCCCGGGACGGGGCGCACCACGACGGGCTGCAGCAGGCCGGCCTTGCGGATGGACGCTTGGAGCTCCTCGAGCGCCGCGGGGTCGACGTCGCGTCGCGGCTGGTAGGGGTTGGGGCGGATGTCGGCGATCGCCAGCTCTACGAGACTCCCCTCGCGCTCGGCCTCCTCGCGCGTGGGCCCCAGCAGGGCTTCGAGACCCCGGCCGAGACGACGGCGACCTGCAATGGTTTCCGTCATGCGGGCACCTCCGGCAGCGGTTCAGCGGCGGGTGGGGCGGGGGAGGGGGAGCGGGAGGGCACGGCACCGTGCTCCACTCGTCGGATCAGCTCCTGCGCCACGGCCAGGTAGCTCTTCGCGCCCACCGACTGCACATCGTACAACAGGATCGGCTTCCCAAAACTGGGCGCCTCGGCGAGGCGCACGTTGCGCGGGATCGTGATGCCGAACATTTGCGAGCCGAAATATTCCTTGGCCTCATCGGCCACCTGTTTCGAGAGATTCAGTCGTGCGTCGTACATCGTGAGCAGCACGCCGTCGATCGCGAGGGCGGAGTTGAAGTTCCGTTGCACGAGCTTGACGGTGTTGAGCAGCTGCGAGAGCCCCTCGAGCGCGTAGTACTCGCATTGGATCGGAATCAGCACGCTGTCCGCGGCCGTGAGCATGTTGAGCGTCAAGAGGCCGAGTGAGGGCGGACAATCGATCACGACGTACTGGTACTGCTCGCGGAAATCCCGCAGCGCGCGCCGCATCATTGTCTCGCGCCCCTGCTTGTTGACGAGCTCCACCTCGGCACCGACCAGATCCTGTGTGGCCGGGATGACGTCGAGGTAGGGGAAGTGCACGTGGGTGAATCGCGCATCGGAGAGGGACCGACCATCGAGCAACGCATCGTACAACGAGTGGCGGATGCGGTCGCGCTCGATGCCGACGCCGCTCGTCGAGTTCGCCTGGGGGTCGGCGTCGACCAGCAGCGTCTTGCGCTCCGCGGTGGCGAGCGACGCGGCGAGGTTCACCGCCGTCGTCGTCTTTCCGACGCCGCCCTTCTGGTTAGCGATTGCGATGACGCGCGACATTCTCTAAGTGATTATGGCAAAATAGGTTATATTGTTACTGTATGCTGAGGACCTCAATATAGGGTCTTGGTACCCCCGAGGTAAAGAGCGAGTTTCACGTGAAACCGAGGCCTAGTTTCACGTGAAACACCGCCTCGTCAGTGGTTGGACCTAGGCAACCCGCCGGCGCCAACGGGCCGTTTCGACGACGAGATTATGCAGATCGCTCGGCGATACGCCGGGAATTCGCGCCGCCTGAGCGAGCGAGGTCGGCCGAATCCGATCGAGTTTCTGTCGCGCCTCCGTCGCGAGGCTCTTGAACTCGACATAGGGGAGATCCGCCGGGAGCGCAAAGGCAGCGAGCTCGGCCAGCCGCGCTGCCGCCTCTCGCTCGCGCGCCAGATACCCGTCGTATTTCAACTCGATTTCGGCGCTCACCACCGCGGCCGCTTCCGCCGTCACTGTCACACCCGCCGCCTCGAGCAGCGCGCGCAACGATACGCCTGGTCGTCGGGCCACGCTCGCGACCCGCTCAGGCTCGCCCAGACGCGTGCCCGTGTCCGCAAGCACAGCCGCGGCGGCACCGGGCGTGATGGACGTCGCGCCCGCCACTCGCAGCAGCTCCTCCTCTTCCTCGAACCGGTGCGTGGCCACTCGCCACTCGGCTGCACTGAGCAACCTCAACCGCTCGGCGAGCGGCGCGAGCCGTCGCAGCGCGTTGTCCTGTCGGAGCAGCAGTCGAAACTCGGAGCGCGAGGTGAACAGCCGGTACGGCTCGTCCACACCACGGGTCACGAGGTCGTCCACGAGAACGCCGATGTAGGCATCGTCGCGCCCCAGGAGCACGGGCTCCGCGCCCCGGATCCGGCGCACGGCGTTCATCCCAGCCACGGCACCTTGGCCGGCCGCCTCCTCGTATCCGGTCGTTCCGTTTATTTGCCCGGCGAAGAACAGGTGCTCGACCACCTTCGTCTCGAGCCACGGCGTGAGCTGCGTGGGGGGATAGTAATCGTACTCGATGGCATAGCCCGGCCGGGTCATCTTCGCCCGCTCGAGACCCGGCACGGCGCGGAGAAACTCGAGCTGCACCGGGACGGGCAGGGAAGTGGACAGCCCGTTTACGTACAGTTCGTGGGTGTCGAGGCCTTCGGGTTCCAGGAACACCTGGTGGCGCTTGGCGTCGGGGAACTTCACGATCTTGTCTTCGACGGATGGGCAATACCGCGGCCCTCGTCCGCTGATCGCCCCGCCGTACAGAGCCGATTCCCGGAGATGCGCGCGGATGATCTCCTTCACTTCTTCCCCCGCCCACGTAATCCAGCAGGGCAGCTGACGCGGCAGGTCGACGTGATGATAGAAGGAGAAGCGGTAGGCGGTGCCGTCTCCGTCCTGGCGCTCGACCTTGGACCAATCGACGCTGCGACCGTCCACGCGCGGCGGCGTACCAGTCTTGAAGCGTGATGTCGTAAGTCCAAGTGAATCAATCTGTTGTGCGATATCTACGGCCGGCGGATCGCCGGCGCGACCGGCCGGGATTTGGGTGTCGGTGCCGAGGTGGATGCGGCCGCGGAGAAACGTGCCGGCAGTGAGCACTACGGCGCGCGCGCGGAAGCGGCGTCCGTCGGCCGTCGCGACACCGGCGACGCGCGGGCCGTCGAGTATGAGACGGGTTACCATCCCCTGCGTCAGCTCGATGCCCGGGAACCCCTCGAGCAGTTCCCGCACCGCGCGGCGGTACAACGTGCGATCGCACTGCGCCCGGGGCGCCCAGACGGCGGGGCCCTTGGACCGGTTGAGCATCCGGAATTGGATCGTCGCGCGATCGGTCGCCCGCCCCATGATACCGCCGAGGGCGTCGATCTCGCGGACCACGGTGCCCTTCGCGATCCCGCCGATGGCGGGATTGCAGGACATCTGACCGATGGTGTCGAGGTTGGAAGTAAGAAGGAGAACCTTCGCACCCAACCGAGCCGCCATGACGGACGCTTCGGTGCCGGCGTGGCCGGCGCCGACGACGATCACATCGTAGTCAAACGACATGGAGCTAAAGATAGGAGAGAAGCAGTCGCCTAGGCAGACGGCTAGACGTCGAGACGGCTAGCGGGAGTCAGGGTCTAGGGGGCAGGAGAGCGCTTAGCCGCCTCGGTAATCTTTCGGAGCAGGCCGAAGAGCGTCTTTCCCGTTTCAGTGGCCAGAGCCTCGAGCCGTCCAAACTCCGCTGGCTTCAAGTACTCCAGCTCACGCGCGATGCCTAGAGCCGTCTCGACTTCGGCGAGTGATCCGTTGGCCGTATCGAGGTACCTGCGGTACTCCCGCGAGCCTCGCTTGGCACTTCCTTCGGCAATGTTTAACACGACGGTATAGCAGGCTCGTCGCAACTGGTCGGCTAACGCATCCTGCTCATACTCCGGGAACGCTTTTGCAGCCCTCGCGCATTCGACCGCAAGCCTTTGAGCGTGCTGCCACGCCTTGAGCGACTTATAAGGGGCCACGGGTCGAAGGTACCAACAAGACCAAAGGACACGGCACCGAAACTCCGCGCGCCGTGTCCTTCCTATGCCTCTTCCTGACCCCTAACCACCGCTCGACGTCTAGTCGTCTCGCCGTCTGCCTAGGCGTCTCATCCGTCTACGCCCTCACCCACCGGACCAGCTCCCTCAGATTCGGCCGTTTCCCCGTCATCAGGATCCCGACCCTGTATATGCGCGCCGCGATCCAGGTGACCGCGACAATCGACACGACGAGGATTCCGAGCGACAGCGCCAACTCGTAGGTCGGCAGGTTTCCGGCGGCCCAGCGCACAGGCATCGCGATCGGGGAGCTGAACGGGACGAGCGACAGCGTGACCGCAAACGCGGACGCGGGATCGTTCAGCATGCCGAACATGCTCACGAACGACAGCACGAGCAGCCAGGAGATCGGCTGCTGCGCCTGTCGGGCCTCCTGCTCGCTCGACGAAATGGCTCCAACCGCCGCGAACATCGCGGAGTACAGGAAGAATCCGCCGAGGAAGTAGGTGATGAACACGGCCCCGGTGGCGCTGCTGACGTGAGGGACCTGGAAGATCTGATCCGCCTCTCCCACGTCGCCGCCCGTCAAGAATCCCGGCCGGTGGGCTAACAGGACCCTGGCGGAGACGCCCCAGATGAGAAACTGGAGAATCGACACCGCCCCGACGCCGAGCACCTTGCCGAGCATCAATTGAAACGGACGGAGCGACGAGACGAGGACTTCTACGATGCGAGTCGTCTTCTCTTCCAGCACGGAGCTCATCACGTTGATGCCGTAGAGGAGGATCGCCGTGTAGAGAATGATGCCCATGAAATACGCCAGGGAAAAAGACTGTGCGGCGGTCTCGCCCGTGGTCTTTCCACCCGCGATCTTTTTGGTCTCGAGCCGGACGGGGATACGCGCCCGCGCCACTACCTGTGGATCGACACCTTCACGCTCGAGCCGCACCGCGCTCACGACGTCGCCGATGGTCCGCTCGAGGGCGCCGACGGTCGCGAACCCAGAAACGTTGGACCCGCGGTACTCGGCTTTCCCCGAATCCGCGGCGGCGTCGGTCACAATGAGGAAGCCGGCGAGCCGCTTCTGCTCCACTTCGGTGGTCAGTGAATCAACGACCTGACCGCTCGCCGGCACGCGCTGCGCGCGAAACATCGGGCTGTCGTTGAGGAGGTGGGTGATCCGGGCCCCCACCGGTCCGGTCGTCGCGTCCACCACCACGATCTGCCGGACACCACCGCGGCTGGCGAGGATGGTGGGGAGCACGAACACCGCGGCGAAGAACACCGGTCCCAGGAGCGCCATCACCCAGAACCACCGCCTCCGGATGCGCTCGACGAACTCGCGTCGAATCACCACCCAGACCTTACGCATCCGGTCGCACCTCGGCTCGCGCGGCATCCGGGCCGACCAGGTCGATGAAGATCTTGTGCAGGGACGCCTCTTGCAGCTCGAACTTGGAGAGGCGCGCGCCCGACGCCACCAATCGCTGGAGGATGTCCTGGGGGTCGGCGCCGGCCGCGAGCTCCAGCTCGGCATACTGACCGTAGTTGTCGACCTTGCTTACAAGTTCTTTGTCTGCAAACACTTGCGCTGCCCCACCGAGGCTTCCGTCGAACCCGATGACGAGATGGTGTCCGCTACGTGTCCGCTTGATCTCCGAGAGCGCGCCATCCACCAGCTTCCGCCCCCGCGCAATGATGCACAGCTGTTCGCACAGCTTTTCGGCCTGCTCCATGATGTGGGTCGAGAACAGGATCGACTTCCCGCGACTCCGCAGGTCGAGCACGGTGTCCTTCATGACCTGCGCGTTCACAGGATCCAATCCCGAGAACGGTTCGTCCAGAATCAGGAGATCCGGGTCGTGGAGCACGGTCGAGATGAACTGCACCTTTTGCTGCATCCCCTTCGACAGCTCATCGACGCGGCGCAGGCGCCATTGGCCGAGACCGAGTCGCTCGAGCCATGCCTCGGCCTGCTGGCGTGCCCGCCGCCGGTCGATACCCTTCATCTCGCCGAGAAACACGAGCACGTCGAGCACACGCATCTTCCGGTACAGGCCGCGCTCCTCCGGGAGATAGCCGATCCGCTCCGAGTGAGCGCGGCCGCCGTCAGGCTCCCCGAAGACCTGTACCGCGCCGCCGTCGGGCTCGAGGATATTCATGATCATGCGGATCGTCGTCGTCTTCCCGGCACCGTTCGGCCCGAGCAGGCCGTAGATCACGCCGCGGGGCACGGACAGGGACAGCTCATCAACTGCGGTGTGACCGGCGAAGTGTTTGCTGACCCGGTCGAGCGTCAGGATCGGGGTAGGGGAGGGGGACGTCATGAGCGCGGGGCTAATGTAGCCGCGTTACGGCTTGACTGCGTCTGTCAGCGCATTCCAGGGAAGCAGGGCGCATTTGATGCGGACGGGGAACTTCGACACCCCCGCCAGGGCGCGCAACTCGCCGAGCGTCTTGTCCCGCGCGGCGCCGTCGTCCCCCTGCATCATGGCGCTCATCCGGTCGGCCAGGGCGAGCGCCTGGCGGATCGACTTGTCCTTGACGAGCTGCGTCATCATCGAGGCCGCCGCCTGGCTGATCGAGCAGCCGCGCCCGATGAAGCGCGCTTCCTTGATGATGTCGTCGTCCACACGCAGCTGCAGGTCGATCTCGTCGCCGCACAGCGGGTTGTTGAGCGACACCGCGTGCGTCGCGTGCTCCAGCGTTCCCTTGTTGCGGGGCCGCCGGTAGTGATCGAGGATCAGCTCCTGATAGAGGGCGCTGAGTTGCGGATCAGGCGGGGACGTATCCAAACAGGGCTCCCGCCTTGACGAGCGCGCCGGCGAGGGCGTCCACCTCGTCCAACCCGTTGTACAGGTAGAACGACGCGCGAGCCGTCGCGGTCACATTCAGCCGCCGCATCAGCGGCTGCGCGCAATGATGGCCGGCGCGGATGCAGATCCCGTCCTGGTCGAGAATGGTCGCGATATCGTGCGGGTGAATGTCCCCGTACGTGAATGACACGACGCCCGCGCGATCGCCCTTCCCACGCGGGCCGTACACCGTCACGCCCTCGATCTGTGTGAGCTTGTCGATCGCCGCGGCCGCGAGCGCCTGCTCGTGTTCGGCGATCCGCTCGCGGCCGATCCGCTCGAGGTAGCCGATCGCGGCGGCGAGTCCGACCGCGCCTTCGACGTTCGGCGTCCCCGCCTCGAACTTGTGCGGGATCTTGTTGTAGGTGGAGTGATCGTCCCACACGCGCGAGATCATCTCGCCCCCGCCGTGGTAGGGCGGCATTGCCTCGAGCAGCTCGGGCTTGGCCACCAGCGCCCCCGAGCCCATCGGCCCGAGCATCTTGTGACCCGACAAAGCGTAGAAGTCGCAGTCGAGCGCCTGCAGATCGACTTTCAGGTGCGGCGTCGACTGGGCCCCGTCCACCACAACGACCGCGCCGGCGGCGTGCGCCAGGCTGGTGAGTTGCGCCGCCGGATTCACGGTGCCGAGCGCGTTCGATACGTATGGGAACGCGACGATTTTAGGCCGCCGCTCGAGCGCCCGGCCGAAATCGGCGAGATCGATCCGCCCGTCCTCGGTGATCTCGACCATGCGCAGCGTGGCGCCCTTCTCCAGACACAGGATCTGCCACGGCACCAGATTCGAGTGGTGGTCCATCGCCGTGACCACCACGCTGTCGCCGGCCTTCACGTTGGCCCGGCCATACGACCCCGCCACCAGGTTGATCGCCTCGGTGGTGCCCCGGGTGAACACCACGCCCTCGGGCGCCCACGCGTTCACGAACGCACCGAGCTTCGCCCGCGCCGCCTCGTACGCCTCGGTGGCGCGGATCGCGAGATCGTACGCCCCGCGATGCACGTTGGCGTTGGTGGTCCGGTAATACTCGACAATGGCGTCGAGCACCGCCTGCGGCTTCTGGGTCGTGGCGGCGTTGTCGAGGTAGACCAGGGGGTGTCCGTTCTCCCGTTGGGCGAGCAGCGGGAAGTCGGCGCGGAAGCGGGCGACGTCGAGCATCAGGCCCCCCCCAGCCGCGCGCGCACGAGGCGGTCGAGCCGTTCGCGCACCTCGGGGTGCCGCATCCGGCCGAGGATCTCCGCGCCGAAGCCGTACGTGAGGATGCTGCGGGCGGCCTCGGGGGAGAGCCCCCGGCTGCGGAGATAGTAGAGCTGCATCTGGTCGATCGGGCCGACTGTGGAGCCGTGGGTGCACTTCACGTCGTCCGCGTAGATCTCGAGCTGCGGTTGACTGTCGGCACGCGCCTCGGTCGAGAGCAGCAAATTGTTGTTGGTCTGCTTCGAGTCGGTGCGCTGCGCCCCGGGCCGCACGATGATGCGCCCGTTGAACACGCCGTGCGCCCGCTCGGCCAGCACGCCGTTGAAGAACTCGTGGCTCGCGCAGTGGGGCTGGGCGTGGTCGATCACCGTATGATGATCCGCGTGCTGCCCGCCGCCCAGCAGATATAGCCCGTTGAGGATCAACTCCGCACCGGGACCGTCCAGCAGGGCGTTGATATCGTGCCGCGCGAGCGCCGCCCCCAGCGTCACGACGTGCAGGCCGAAGTAACTGTCGCGCTCCTGTCGCGAATGTGTCGTTCCCACCTGGAAGCTGTGCGGGCCCTCCTGTTGCACGCGGTACAGCTCGGCCGACGCGCCTTCCCCCACCACGACCTCCGTGACCGCGTTGCTCCAATACACGCCGTCCGAGAGGGCCGCGTACGTCTCGACGACCGCGGCCCGTGCACCCCGCTCGACCACGATGAGGCTGCGAGGGTGGGAGACGATCGGGCCGTCGGATCCGGCGCGACCGGTGGAGAGGAAGACGACCTCCAGCGGCCACTCGAGCGTCGTGTTGGCGGGAACGTGCACAAACGCCCCGTCCGCGAGGAACGCGGTGTTGAGCGCCGCGAAGGCGCTCTCGCGCCAGCGGGCGTGGCGCGTGAGGTGTGCACGGGCCAGCTCGCTGCCCGCGTTCGTCCGAAGCGCGGCGGCGAGGCTCGCCGCCCGCACGCCACCGGCGAGGTCTGCGGGCGTGGAGAGACTCGGGGCGTGACGCCCGTCCACAAAGACGACGCGCGGGCCAACGCCGACACACAGTCGCTCGACATCCGAGGGAGCGGGGAGCAGGGAGCGGGGAACAGGGGAAAGCATAAATCGCTGTTCCGCGATCGGCGCGACGCTCGTGAAGCGCCACTCCTCCTGTTTAGTCGTGGGAAAGCCGAGCTCTGCGAAGCGGGCGATCGCCCCCCTGCGGAGCTCGCGCAACCACTCGGGCGCGCCCGAGGCGCCGTTGCGCGCGAACGCCTCGAAGTCGGCGACGTACCGTTCGGTCCTGTCGGCGACCGCGGTCATGTCACGACGGCCTCTTCGCGCAGCCAATCGTACCCCTTCTCTTCCAGCTCGAGTGCGAGCTCCTTGCCGCCCGACTTGACGATCTTCCCGCCCGCCAGCACGTGCACGACGTCGGGCTCGATGTGCGTGAGGATCCGGTAATAGTGCGTCACGAGCACGGTCGCGTTGTCGGGTCGCCGCAGCTTGTCCACGGTCTTGGCGACGGTTTTCAGCGCGTCGATGTCGAGTCCGGAATCGGTCTCGTCGAGGATCGCGAGCTTGGGATCGAGCACCGCAAGCTGCAGGATCTCGTTGCGCTTCTTCTCTCCACCCGAGAACCCTTCGTTCACTGGGCGGGTCAGGTAGCTCGAGTCCCAGCCGATCACTTTGAGCTTCTCTTCGAGCGCATCCATGAACTCGACCGGGCCGAGCTCCTCTGCACCACGGTGCTTGCGGATTGCATTCACCGCGGAGCGCAAGAAGTAGGCGTTGGTGATGCCACGGATGGCCACCGGGTACTGGAACGCGAGGAACACACCCTCGCGGGCCCGGACTTCCGGCGCCATGGCGAGCAGATCGTTGCCCTCGTACAGCACCTGGCCGGCGGTGACGGCGTAGGCCGGATGACCCGCGAGGACCTGGGCGAGCGTGCTCTTTCCCGAGCCGTTCGGACCCATGATCGCGTGCACCTCGCCGGTGTTGACCGTGAGGTCGACGCCCGTGAGGATCTCCCGTCCCTCGACCGAGGCGTGGAGGTTCTTCACCTGCAGCAGCGGATGCTTGCTCAACCCACGCTCCCTTCGAGACTGATGCCGAGCAACCGCTGCGCCTCGACGGCGAACTCCATCGGCAGCTCCTTGAATACTTCTTTGCAGAAGCCGTTCACGATCATCGATACGGCATCTTCGGCGGACAGACCCCGCTGCTTCGCGTAAAAGATCTGGTCCTCGCCGATCTTGGACGTGGACGCTTCGTGCTCCATCGTGGCGGTGCTGTTGCGCACGTCGATGTACGGGAACGTGTGCGCTCCGCAGCGATCGCCGATCAGCATCGAATCGCACTGCGAGTAATTCCGCGCCTGCTCCGCCCCCTTCAGGATCTTCACCAGTCCGCGGTAGGTGTTCTGGCCGCGGCCTGCCGAGATGCCCTTCGACACGATCGTAGAGCGGGTGTTCTTGCCCATGTGGATCATCTTGGTGCCCGTGTCCGCCTGCTGGCGGTGGTTGGTCACGGCCACCGAATAGAATTCGCCGATCGAGTCGTCGCCCTGCAGGATGCACCCGGGATACTTCCACGTGATCGCCGAGCCCGTCTCCACCTGTGTCCAGGAGATCTTCGAGCCCCGGCCTCGACACGCGCCGCGCTTGGTCACGAAATTGTAGATCCCACCCCGCCCCTCTTCGTCGCCCGGGTACCAGTTCTGAATGGTCGAGTACTTGATGGTCGCCCGGTCGAG
>Ga0075434_100001888_pt1 | contig 18133 bp, 20 predicted proteins | sample RhiMethybrSRZTD3_FD_75298 | JGI IMG/M metagenome (GOLD analysis project Ga0075434, IMG submission 75298) | Populus rhizosphere microbial communities from Tennessee, USA - Rhizosphere MetaG P. TD hybrid SRZTD3 | ecosystem: Host-associated > Plants > Roots > Rhizosphere > Soil | place: USA... | reverse complement strand
TCGGCGTGGACTACTACCGGACGGAACGCGTCCCGAACGAGAACGACGTGCCGGACGGCGGCTTCACGCCGGACGATCCGGGCGTCATGGCTGAGCAGTCGGACTTCGTGGTCGCCGGTGGGTTCAACCTCGCGACGCCGTACGACTTCACGGTCCTCTCGCCGAGGTTCGCTCCGCCGGACGGGATCCAGGCCGGCTTCAACGGCGACTACACGGGCCTGGTCGTGATCGGAGGGACGAGCGCCCACCCGATCTGGTCGGACACGCGCGTCCATATCCCCGATCCCGCGTTCGACCACGGGACGGTCGACGAGGACGTGTACACGGACCGCGTGACGCTCCCGGGCTGAGCCGCGACGCCGGGCGGGGGCCGAGGGAGGCGGAACGCCTCCCTCGGCCCCCGCCCACGTTCCGCCCGGACGTGACATCCTCGCCTCCGCGCTTCGTGGAAGGAGAGGATGCGATGTCGAACAGGGGTACCGCGGGGGCGGGCGCGATCTACGGCCTCGGCGTCATCGGCGCGTGGTTCTATTTCTTCCAGCAGGCTGACAGGTTCTGGCAGTTCGTTTGGGCGTTCTTCGAGGGCATCTTCTGGCCGGCGTACATGGTCTACGACGTGTTCCGCTTCCTCCACCGGTAAGGTCGACGTCATGGCGTACGACGAGGATCTCGCGGACCGGATCCGAGAGCTCGTCGCCGGCGAGCCCCGCCTCACCGAGCAGAAGATGTTCGGCGGCCTCGCGTTCCTGATCGGCGGCAACATGGCCGTCGCGGCGAGCGGCCAGGGCGGCATCCTCGTCCGGGTGGACCCGGAGGCGTCCGGCACGCTCGTCTCGACGACGAAGGCCGAGCCCATGGTGATGCGAGGCAGATCGATGGACGGGTGGCTCCGCGTCGACGCGAAGGCCGTCCGCGAGAAGCGTCAGCTCGCGGCGTGGGTCAAGCGCGGCGTCACGTACGCTCGTTCGCTCCCGCCGAAGTCGAGGTAGAGCAGGTGGAGCGACTCCGGCGGATCCTCAAGGTCGTCGCGTTCGGCCTCCTCGTCGCCGCCGTCGCCGACCAGCTCCGGCGACCGCCCGAGGAGCGGACGTGGGAAGGCACGGTCGTGGGGTTCGTGCCGTACGACCTCCGGGTGCCGACGTTCGAACGAGCCAGATCGCGGTGGTGGAACCCGGACGATCCTCGGCTCTTCGTGCCCCAGGTCTTCGGGATCGGATGGACGGTGAACTTCGCTCGGCTCGCCCGCGTGATCGCTCCCGCCTGAGCGATCAGGACGGCCACTCAGGCTTCTTCGGCTGCTCCCGCAGGAGGTCGTCGAGCGATCGCTCCGGCGATTCGTGTGCCTCGGCGAGCCTCGAGTCGAGGCTGTCCGAGGGCGCGTCGTCCGCCGCGTGGAGCATCGCCTCGAGGGACGCCGTGGCGCTGCCCGTGAGCCGGATCCGGAGCGCCGCCAGCACCGCTTCGTGCCGTTCGGACAGGCCCTGGTTGACCTTGATCTCGGTCAGCGCTTCCTCGGCCCGCGCCAGCAGATCATGGTCGTCCATGTCGTGAGTCTGTCACCTGCAGGGCGGGGCCGCTCGTCAGCGCGTCACGAGCTGTGCCGCGATCCGGTCGGCGGCCGCTCGGCCGCTTCCGATCGCGCCCTCGATCCAGCCCGCGCCCTCGGAGGCGATGTCCGATCCGGCGAAGGCCAGACGGCCTTCCGGAGCCTCGAGCGCCTCGAACGTGCCGTCGCCGAACCAGCCCGGCGGCGTGGCGAGCCAGGTCCCCTTCGAGAAGGGATCGCGCACCCAGTCGTGGCCGCCCGTCGCCACGACGGTCGCCTCGGGGAGGTGCGCGTGCACGGCGGCCGCCATCGCGTCGGGATCCGCCAGGTCGACGCGCTCCTCGACGGAGAAGCCCATGAACAAGCGTCCGTCCGGAGCGGGCTTGGTGACGAAGCCGGCGTTGATCGGCGTCCCCCAGCCGATCCCGAGGAACGACTCGGGCACGCCGCGGACGATCGCGAGGACCTTCGAGACGGCGCCGGGATGGCGCTCGGTCGCGACGCGTTGCTTCGGCGCCGCCAGGGGCGGATCGAACGCGACGTCGGCCCAGACGTTCACCGGGAGCGCGAGGACCACCGCCGACGCGTCGATGCCGCCGCCACCCTCGAGCGTCACGTGAACGCGGTCGTCGTCGTGCTCGACGCGGCGCACGATCGAGCCGAACCGCACGTCGAGGCCGGACGCCATCGCGTCGATCAGGCTCTTCGTCCCCTCGGTGAACAGCTCGCCGACGTCCAGGAAGACGTCGACGATGCTCGAATAGTCGAGCTCGATCATGTCCCACAGCAAGGGCAGGACCGAGATGCGATCGAGCGGGGCTCCGCCCATCGACGCCATGAAGGCGCGGAGCAGATCTGCCGCCTCCGGGTCGGCGCCGAGACCCGAGATCCAGGCGCTCGCGGGCAGGTCGAGCGCGGCGAGCGAGGAGCGGTCCTCGCTCGCGAACGCCTTCTCACCGATCGCGAGCGCTTCGGCCAGCGGAGAGCGCTGGAGCTCGTGGAGGAGCCGCTCGACCGCGGGCCTGCCCTCGACGCGCTCGGAGCCGCGGATCCACGCGACGACATCGGGAGGATCCATCGGGGTCACTCCGACGTCGTAGCGATGGATCTCGGCGGCGAGGTTGGGCTGCGTCGCCGTCGAGAAGAACATGCCGCCGTACTCGACCGAGATCCCGGCGCCGGGAAGCTCCCGGTACCACGTCCGTCCGCCGATCCGGTCGCGCGCCTCGAGCACCACGACGCTGCGGCCGGCTTCGTGGAGATCCCGCGCGGCCGCGATCCCCGCGAAGCCCGCTCCGATCACGACGACGTCGGTGTCCATCGGCCGGAGCCTAGCGGCTCCGCCATGTCGCCCGGGCCGGCCGGGCCGGGCTCCGTTAGGGTGGGCCCCGACCGTTGATCCAGTCGAGGGAGGCGAGGACTCGGTGCCCGCGAGCGAGAAGACGTCCAAGAAGGCGAAGAAGGCCAGCACGAAGGGACCGGCGGCGAAGACGTCGGCCACGAAGAAGCCTGCAGCGACGTCCGTGTCGGCTGCTGCCGGCAAGGCCGGCGACCTCATCGTGATCGAGTCGGAGAAGGTCGGTTCGCCGCCTCGCGAGGGCGAGGTGCTCGAGGTCGTCCACGGCCAGGTGAGCGTGAGCTATCTCGTTCGGTGGACGGACGGCCACCAGAGCCTGATCGCGCCCGGCGCCGGCAACACGAGGATCGTGCCCTCGCGCACGAAGCGCTAGCTCGCGCGCGCGAGCGATGAGTTCCGGTACGTCCATCCGTCCTCTCTGGCAGGGGGGAGGTACCGCACCTTCGAGGAGGAGCCGCCATGGCGAAGATCGATCCGTTCCTGTGGTTCCAGAAGGACTGCGAGGAGGCGGTGAACTTCTACGTCTCCACGTTCGAGGACGCCGAGATCGTCCACACGACCCGCGCCCAGGAGGGCGTCCCGGGCATCCCGGCCGGCGACGTGATGACGATCGAGTTCTCGCTGTTCGGGCAGCACTTCGTCGCCCTGAACGGCGGCCCGCAGGAGGGCTTCGACTTCACGAGCGCGATCTCGTTCGTCGTGAACTGTGACTCCCAGGAGGAGGTCGACCGCTACTGGGACACCTTGTCGGAGGGTGGACATCAGGACGCGTGCGGCTGGCTGACCGACCGCTTCGGCGTGACGTGGCAAGTGGTGCCCCGCGTCCTGAACGAGATGCTCGCGGACGAGGATCCGGCGAAGGTCGATCGCGTCATGCGGGTGATGCTGAAGATGAGCAAGCTCGAGATCGAGCCGCTGGAAGACGCGTATCACGCGGCGTGATCGCCGAGAAGTTCGCAGGACCGTGAACACGGCGGCGCTGACCTCGTTCGGGAGGGCGTTCCAGGGCGAGATCGTGCTGCCGGGAAGCGCCGAGTACGACGCCGCCCGGGTCGTGTGGAACGGCATGATCGACCGCCGGCCCGCGGCGATCGCCCGCTGCACGAGCGTCGACGACGTACGGGCCGCGATCCTGTTCGCGCGCGACCACGAACTGCTCGTCGCGGTCCGCGGCGGCGGCCACAGCGTCGGCGGATTCTCGACATGCGACGCGGGCATCGTGATCGACCTGTCGCCGCTCCGCGGCGTCGAGGTCGATCACGATGCCCGCGTCGCCCACGTGCGGGGCGGGAGCCTCCTGCAGCAGCTCGACGAGGCCGCGCAGGAGCACGGCCTCGTCTGTCCCGTCGGCGTCGTCGGCCACACCGGCGTGGGCGGGCTCACGCTCGGCGGCGGGATGGGCCGGCTCCAGCGCCACTTCGGCTATTCGATCGACAACATGCTCGCGGTCGAGCTCGTGACCGCCGACGGAGAGCTGATCCGCGCCAGCGAGGACGACCTCCCGGACCTGTTCTGGGGGATGCGGGGCGCGGGACCGAACTTCGGCGTCGTGACGTCGTTCGAGTTCCGGCTCCATGAGTTCGGCCAGATCGTGACGCAGGGACTGCTGGTCTTCCCGCCCGAACGTGCGCATCTGGCCGCGGCGCGGGTCCGTGAGTGGGCACCGACCGCGCCCGACGAGGTCATGACGTCCTTCAGCTTCGGCCAGGCCGCGGCCGCGCCGCCCGACCCGCCCGGATACGAAGGGCGGCCCATGGTGTACATGGGCGTCACGCACTCCGGCCCCCCCGACACGGCGGATGAGGATCTCCGTCCGCTCCGCGACCTCGGGCCGCTCGTGGACACGATCGAGCCGCGGCGTTACCTGGACGTCCAGACGATGGCGGACGAGGAGATGGCGTGGGGCAAGCGCTTCTACATGAAGGGCGCGTTCCTGTCGGAGCTGTCGGACGGCTACGTCCACGCGGGGCTGGATGCCGTCGCCGCCGCGCCGAGTATCGGCGGCACGATCACGCTGTGGCTCCAAGGCGGCGCGATCTCGCGCGTGGATCCCGACGCGATGGCCTTCAACGGCCGCGAGGCGCCGTGGTGGGTGGGCGTCGAAGCCGAGTGGGACGACGCCGAGCGGGACGAGGTGCATATCGCCTGGGGTCGATCGACGATGGCCGCGATCGAGCCGTTCACGGCCGCGGGGCACTACGTGAACGACATGGTCGAGACCAGCGAGGCGATCGTGCGATCCGTCTACGGCGACGCCAAGTACGAGCGTCTGGTCGGGCTGAAGCGCCGGTACGATCCCGACAACGTCTTCCGGTTCAACCAGAACATCCGGCCGTAGCTCCTACGACCGCTCGAACACCGCCTCGCCCCCGATCACGGTGCGGGCGACCGGCACGTCGGCGATCTCGTCCGGCGTGAGCCGGCGCAGATCTTCCGAGACGACCGTCAGGTCCGCGGCCTTGCCCGGCTCGAGCGAGCCCACGCGGTGCTCCATACCCACGGCGAACGCGGCGTCCGCCGTGTGTGCGAACAGCGCTTCTTCGAGCGAGAGGCGGTGTCGCTCACCCACGACGACGCCGGTCCGCGTCCGGCGCCGCATCGCGTTCGCGATCGTCGTGAGCGGGCGGTAGGTCGTGACGTCCGAATCACTGCTGATGACGACGCGAACGCCCGCCTCCAGCTCGTCGCGCCACGGCTGGAGCTCGTGCGCGAGCTCGCCGAGCGACTCGAGATACTCGTCCCCGTAGGCGAACAGATAGGTCGGCTGCTGCACGGCGATCACGCCGAGCGCCCGCATCCGATCGATCTCGCTCGTCCTCGGGAGGCCCGCGTGTTCGATCCTGGGACGGGCGTCGTCGCGGGGGGCGGCGCCGGCGCCGGCCTCGAAACCGTCGAGCACGAGGGAGATCGCCAGATCGCCCTGCGCATGCACGGCCACGCGCCAGCCGTCCCCCCACGCCCGGCGGATCAGCTCGACGAGCTCGAGGGGCTCATGGAAGAACGACGCGACCTGCGTCCGGATCCCGAGATCGTCGCGGAACGCCGCCGTGCCGCCGGTGAGGGTCCCGTCGGCGTACACCTTCAGATGTCCGAGCGACAGATGTTCGTCGCCGAACGGTCCCGCGACCCCGATGGCACGGAAGTCGTCGAGCTGGTGGGACAAGGGCATGCAGACGGCGCGGATCCGAAGCGCTCCGCTCGCGCGCGCCTCGCGGTAGGCGCGCAGCTCCCGTGCGGTCACCTGCGCGTCCGCGACGCATGTCAGCCCGGCCTCGACGTAGGCGGCGTCGGCGCGGGCGACCGCCGCGACGAGCGTCGCGAGCGGCGCACGGACGTGGAAGTTCGGACCGTGCGAGCCGATCTCGACGTCCGTCGGGAGGACGACGCCGCATGCGGTGTCGAGACACAGGCCGGTGAGGTGCCCGTCGCCGTCGCGATCGAAGCCGCCGCCCGGCGGATCGACGGTGTCGTCGTCGACGCCGGCCTCACGCAGTACCCGCGAGTTCACGAGGACGTGATGCCCGGACGTGTGGAAGAGGTGCAGCGGATGGTCCCCGCTCGCCTCGTCGAGGCCCTCGATGTCTGGCAGGCCGTACCTCCGGTGATCGAAGCCGAACCCCGAGATCGTCTCGCCGGTCGCGGCCGTCGCGGCGGCGCCGCGGACGGCCGCGAGCAGCGCCTCGCCCGAATCGACGGCCGGGTACCGGAGGTCGATCGACGCGAGCGACTCGCCGGTCGACAGGAAGTGGTTGTGTGCGTCGACGAACCCCGGCACGACGGTTCCCCCCGCGACGTCCACCTCGGCCGCGCCGGCGACAGCGCGACGCAGCTCGCCGAGCGAGCCGATCCCGATCACGTCGGCGCCCCGGACCGCGACGGCCTCGGCCCAGGGCCTGTCCCGCCGCCCGGTGAAGACCGCCCCGTTCGCGAAGATCCGAGCCTGCTCGTCGATCCGCTCGTCCATCCGGTCTCGGACCCTAGCCGACCGCCCCGGCGCGGCGGCGGCCGTCCGGTACCGTGACGCTCGTGGAGACGTGGGACGCGATCCGAGCGCGCCGGAACGTCCGGTCCTACGAGGACCGGACGATCGCCGCCGAGCACCTCGACCGGATCGTCGAGGCCGGCTGGCGGGCGCCGTCGTCGATGAACGAGCAGCCGTGGGACTTCGTCGTCTGCACGGAACGCGAGACGCTGCGGCAGTTGGCCGCGACGTGGCGCTACTCCGCACACGTCGGCGACTCGGCCGCGACGATCGTCCTCGTGGCGCCCGACATGCAGGATCGGGACGAGCGCGACTGGATCTTCTATGACCTGGGCCAGGCGACGATGCAGATGATGCTGGCGGCCGCCGACCTCGGGATCGGCAGCTCGCACGCCGGGGTCGGCGACCAGGACCTGGCACGTGGCGTGCTCGGCGTCCCGGCTGACCGGCTCTGCGCGGGGATGGTGGCGTTCGGGTACCCCTCCGGCCGGCCGCTCCGCCCGATCGCTCGACCCAACCGGCGGGCTCCCGACGAGGTGATCCACCGGGAGCGGTGGTAGGCGGGCTGCGGGAACTCCCGGTCCGCTCTCAGGTCCTTCTCAGCATCCTTCGGGTACGTTCGTTGCATGGCGCAGCAGCAGGAACCGTGGGCCGGCTACCACGCCGGACTCCCCGCCCCCCCGCCGCCTCCCCGCACCGCGCGGCGAGGCGGCTGGGTGGCGCTCGCGATCTCGATCCTCGCGGCCGCGATCGTCGCTGGCGCGGCGCTCTCCCAGGTCGGCGGCGGCTCGGTCGCGACCGGGACGAGGAAGGGCAACGGCGGCGGGAGCGGCTCCCGCACCACCGGATCCGTCGCTGCCGGTTCCGTCGTGGACATCGACACGTCGGCCCAAACGCTCGCGGCCGACGGTCTGCGGCCCCTCGGCGCCGGGACCGGCATGATCCTGACGGCCGACGGCCAGATCCTCACGAACAACCACGTCGTCGAGGGCGCGTCGGAGATCCACGTCACGATCCAGGGGCAGGGGACGCACACGGCGACCGTCGTCGGGGTCGACCCGACCGACGACGTCGCGCTCCTGCAGCTCAACGGCGTGTCCGGGCTGCCGACGGTCGCGCTGGGCGACTCATCCACGGTCCAGGTCGGCGACACCGTGACCGCGATCGGGAACGCGTTCGGCGCGCCGGGCCCGCCGACGTCGACGACCGGCAAGGTCACCGCGATCAACCGGAGCATCATCGCCCGCGACCCTGCGGGTGATTCCGCGGAGCAGCTCCAGAACGTGATCCAGATCGACGCGGGCGTGCACCCGGGCGACTCCGGTGGCGCGCTCGTGAACGCGGACGGCCAGGTGATCGGGATCATCACCGCCGGGCCGAGCAACTCGACGACCGGCGTCGGGTTCGCGATCCCGATCGACGCGGCGCTCCAGATCGTCGATCAGATCCGTGCGGGCAACGGAAGCTCCGACATCCTCCTGGGCGACCGCGGGTTCATCGGCGTGGCCGTGCAGCCGCTCGACGCCGGGACGGCTGCCCAGCTCGGCCTCGGAGACACGAACGGCGCGCTCGTGACGGGCGTCGGGGAGGGCAGCCCCGCCGCGGCCGCCGGCATCACCGCCCCGTCCGTGATCCGTTCGGTCGACGGCCGGACGATCACCAACCTCGACGAGCTGGGGAACGCGATCCACTCGAAGACGCCGGGACAGCAGATCCAGGTCACGTGGGTCGACACGCAGGGCCAGCACACCGCGACCCTGACCCTGTCCTCCGGCCCGGCCGTCTGACCGGCCGACGCCTCCCTACATCGGCCGGGTGTCGCCCGACGGGAACGGCTCGGTCTCGTCGCTGTCCGGCAGGCGGACGGTCGTCGACGGACCAGGCGATGCGGCCGCAGCCTGCTTGATCTCCGATCCCTTCGTCTCGAGGTTCATGGACGCACGCTCCCAGTAGCGCTGCATCGTCCGGATCCCCCCGCCGCCGATCGCGACGATCGCCGAGCCGACGATGATCGCGAGCATCGCGTAGAAGAGCCCGTTCACGATCGCCGGTGCGATCTGGAGCTGGTCCAGCGCCATGAACACGCCGAGGACCAGGATCGCGAGGCCGGCGCCCCGAGCGATCCACTCGCCTCCCGAGACCGAGCCGAGCGTCGCCAGCAGCACGTCGGTCACCACCTTCGCCAGCGCCGCCGCGATGACGAGGATCACGACCGCGACGAAGACGTTCGGCAGGTACGAGATGATCCCGAACAGCAGATCCGAGATCGGGTTCGGCCCGAAGACGCCGAACGCGAGCTGGAGGACGAGCAGGAACACGGTCCAGAACGCGATGAGCCCGAGGATGTCCGAGGCGTCGAAACGGCTCCTGGCGAGCGCATCCCGGAGCGATCCGCGTTCGACCCACCGGTCGAAGCCGACCCGCTCGAGCAGCCCGTCGACCAGCCGTTGGATGAGCTTCGCGATGAAATAGCCGACGACCAGGATCACGAGGAACCCGAGGAACTTCGGGACGAACGACGCGATCCTGGTCCACGCGTCGGTCAGCCCCTCTTGGACGTTGATGCCCAGCATGGTGCCTCCCTCCGATGAAGCTCCGATGAAGTTCTCGGACCCGATACCCCGCGCGGCGGCGGCGCATTCATTAGGCTCCGCACCGATGAGTACCCGAGAGACCGCCGAGCGGCTGAGCACGGTGCCGCTGTTCGAGGGGTGCTCGGGCCGCCAGCTCCGCCACATCGCCGGCCGGGGCCACGAGGTCACCTACCCGGCAGGGAAGGCGATCACCGAGCAGGGCCGGTTCGGCGACCACTTCTTCGTGATCCTCGAGGGGTCCGCCCGCGTGGTCCGGAACGGCCGCACCGTCAACAAGCTCGGCCCGGGCGGGTACTTCGGCGAGATCGCCCTGCTGATCTCGCTGATGGAGCGGACCCCGCGGACCGCCACGGTGGTGGCGGAGACCGACGTCCGATGCTTCGTCCTCAGCAAGAGCGAGTTCCGCACCGTGATCTACGAGCAGAACATCGCGGTGAACCTCCTGCACACGATGGCCCGCCGGCTCGACTCCGCCTCGAAGCGATCCGAGCCCTGAGCTGCCCTTCTCCGACCTAGTTGTCTTTCGCGCCGGGCTGCGGCAGCATGTCGGGCACGAGAGGAAGGAGGTGGTCCGACTGCATAGTGAGCATGAGACCCTCGAGGTGACTGGCTGCTGAGCCGTCCCTCGCGGGCCGGGGTCCACCTCCCAGCCCGCACGCCGGGATGACCGGCAGAATCCAACCAGTGCACCGACCTCGCAGGCTCCGGTTGGTCGCCGGACGGAGCGATCGTTCGAACCCGACGGCCTGCTGAGTGCAACCGAGACGGGCCGGGCCGCCTTCGGCGGCCCGGCCCGTCCTCGTTCTCAGTGGCTACCCTCACCGTCATGGCGACCCGCAAGCCCGGCTACGTCGTCCTCGAGAAGGTGGGGGATGACCGCTGGCGTCTGATCGGAGACGTGGACCGGACGCCGGGCACGCCGGCCGCGAAGGCTCGGGCGCTCGCGATCCAGGAGGCGGCCGGCGGACGTGTGAAGCCGGGCCGGGAGTACCGGGCGATCCTGCGCAGCGAATGGAAGATCGCCGGGGAGTGACCCTCAGACCGCGTCGCGGAACGAGGGCACGGGCGGGAGGTTCAGCATGTCCTCGACGGCGCTCGCCACGGCGCGCGGGTCGAACGGCTTCGTCATCACCAGGTCGGCACCCTCTGCGAGGCAGAGATCCCGCTCGCGCGCCTGCGTGACCGCGGTGAGGACGAGGATCGGCACGTCCTCGGTCGCGTCGTCGTCCCGGAGCGCCAGGAGGACGTCGTGCCCGTTCACCTCGGGCATCATGAGATCCAGGACGATCACGTCGGGGTGCTGGCGGCGCGCCGCCTCGATCCCCGTCCGTCCCCCGTCGGCCGTGAGCGTCTCGTGGCCCTGCTCGAGGAAGGCGTAGCGGAGCACCGCCCCGATCACGTCTTCGTCATCGATCACGAGCACGCGTGCCACGCGGATCACCTCATCCCACCGGAGTCATCGGCACGCATCGGGCCCCGGTCGAGTCGGCCGGAGGGGGGTCCCCCGCACGCGGTCGGCGCCGCTCGCCGTAGGCTGGGGAACGGACCCTCCAGAGGAGGCGGATCATGGGACAGAGCTCGAAAGATGCGTGGAACGAGGTGGGCGAGCGGTTCTCGTCGTGGGGACGGCACCTCACCGACCACTACAAGCAGGCCGGCTCGGGCGAAAGCGCGAAGGAGGCACAGCGCAAGCTCGAGGAGGCGGCCCGGCACATCGGTAACCAGCTCGACCAGGCCTTCCGGGCGATCGATGGGACCCTGCGTGACGCCGAGGCGAAGAAGGATCTGAAGGACGCCGTCGGAGCCATCGGGACCGCCGTCAGCGCGACGATCGACGACGCCGGGAACGCCATCCGCCGACGCGGCGGATCCGGCGAGACGTGGTCGCCACCGGAGCGCCCGGACGACGAGCCGCCGGCGACCGACTAGCGACTCGGCTCCGGTCCGGCGACCGCGCTAGGCTGGGCGCGGCGTGGCGGAGACGGTGACGATCGAGGGGACGCCGTACCTGAAGCGGAACCCGTTGGGCGTGCTCGGCCTCTCCTTGATCACGCTCGGGATCTACTTCTTCTACTGGTACTGGAAGATCAACGACGAGCTGTCGACCTTCGGACACGACGACACGATCAGCCCCACGCGCTCGCTCATGGCGATCCTGTTCGGCTGGATCATCATCGTTCCGCCGTTCATCGCGATCTACAACACCGCGAAGCACGTGCAGAACGATGAGCAGCGCCTGGGGATCCAGCCGCAGCTCGAGCCCGCGCTCACGATCGTGTTCCTCCTGTTGTTCTCGATCGTGAACGGGCTCTACATCCAGGAGCACCTGAACCGGCTCTGGGATCGCGCGGTCGGGATCGCGCCGACGAAGCCCGACGGCTCGGCCTGAGTGCGCACGATCTCCGTCGCCCAGCGTCGGGCGCGTCTCGGGCTTCGGCACGATCTGGCGTCCCGCACGTCGACCGTCGAGGCGGCGGCCTCGGACATGGTCGCGTTGCATTCGAGCGACCCGGTCACGGTGCATCTATCGGCCGCCGCGCGCGTCGCGGGGTTCGTCCCTTCGAACCTGGAGGCCGCGCTGTACGAGCGCAAGACCCTCGTGCGGATGCTCGGGATGCGGCGCACGCTCTTCGTCGTTCCGCTCGACGTGGCCGCGATCATGGACGAGGCATGCACGAAGGCGCTCGTCGAGACGCAGCGCCGGCGGCTCATCGGGCTGATCGAGGCGCAGGGGATCGCGAAGGACGGCGCGCGGTGGCTGGCGCGAGCCGAGGCCGCGACGCTCGAGGCGGTCCGCGCGCGCGGTGAGGCCGCGGCCGTCGAGCTGACGAAGGACGTGCCGCAGCTTCGGAAGAAGCTCCTCTTCGGCGAGGGAACCACCTGGGGCGGAGAGGTCGGGCTCTCGACCCGGGTGCTGTTCCTGCTCGCGACGGAAGGGCGGATCGTCCGGACCCGCCCGCGCGGGACGTGGGTCTCCGGACAGTACCGGTGGGCCGAGCTCGAGACGTGGCTCGGCGCTCGCCTCCCGGCGGTCTCCCGCCGGGAGGCGAGCGCCGACCTGCTCCGCCGGTGGCTGTGGACGTTCGGGCCGGGGACGCTCACGGACATCCGCTGGTGGACAGGATGGACCGCGGCGCAGACCAAGACGGCGCTCGCGGACGTCGACGCCGAGGGCGTCGACGTCGGCGGCGCCACGGGCTACGTCCTGCCGGGCGACGCGGATCCGGCCGAGCGACCGGACCCGTGGGTCCGTCTCCTGCCCGGCCTCGACCCGACGACGATGGGATGGAAGGAGCGCGACTGGTACCTCGGAGCGCTCGCCGACCAGCTCTTCGACCGCAACGGCAACGCCGGGCCGACCGTCTGGGCGAACGGCCGCGTGATCGGCGGCTGGACGCAGACTGCGGACGGCCGTGTCCTCGTACGCCTGCTCGGGGCCGCGGACCGAACGACGCGGACGCTCGTCGAGCGCGAGCGACGAGACCTCGAGGGATGGTTCGCGGGGACACGCGTCGTCCCGAGGTTCCGGACGCCGCTCGAGAAGACGCTCGCCGGCTGAGAGGACGACGACGTCGCACCTCGGTACCGTGGGTCGCGTGAAGCTCACGATGCTCGGCTCCGGCGTGCGCGCACCCTTCGTGCTCCGCGGGCTCGTCCGTCACCAGGACGAGCTCGGGCTCACCGAGGTCGTGCTCCACGATCCCGACGTCGCCCGGCTCGAGACGATGACCGCGCTCGGGCGGTTCCTGTGCGAGACGTGGGGCGGGACGTTCGAGCTCCGCGGCGACGCCGACCCGCGCGCCGCGCTCGCGGACGCGCGGTTCGTCTTCGCCGCGATCCGCCCCGGGCAGGATCGCGCCCGGACCTACGACGAGGAGCTCGCGCTGAAGCACGGCGTGCTCGGCCAGGAGACGACCGGCGCGGGTGGCTTCGCGATGGCGATGCGGACGATCCCCGCGATGCTCCGACACGCGCGCACGATCGAGGACGTCGCACCCGGGGCACTCCTCGTGAACTTCACGAATCCGGTCGGGATCGTCACCCAGGCGCTCCATGATGGCTCGTCCGTGCGCGTCGTGGGCGTGTGCGACGGCCCGGTCTCGATGAAGCGGAGCATCGCCTCGTTCCTCGGCGTGCCCGGCGACCGCGTCCACGTGGACTACGCCGGGCTCAACCACTGCGGATGGATCCATCGCGTGCAGGTCGAGGGGGTCGACCGGCTCCCCGAGCTCATCGATCGGTTCGACGAGCTCCGGAAGCTCGACCACCAGTGGCAGCTCTTCGACGCCGAGCTCGTCCGGAGCATCGGGATGCTGCCGATGGAGTACCTCTACTTCTTCTACTACCGGAACCGGGCGCTCGAGAACATCATGGCGTCGGGGGGCACTCGCGCCGGGCAGATCGCGGCGATCAACGACGCGCTCTGGCCCGCGCTCCGCGCCCGCGTCGAGGCCGGCGATCTCCGGGGCGCGGCCGACGTATGGACCCGGGGCATGCAGTCTCGTCACGAGACCTACTTCGCGCGCGAACGGGGGGAGTCCGTCGTGGAGTCCGAGGCGGATGAGCAGCCCGAGCTCTTCGAGGGCCAGGGGTACGAAGGCGTTGCGACGGCGGTGATGCTGACCGCCGCGCAAAGCCTCCGCGTCCCCCTGATCCTGGACGTGCCGAACCGTGGCGCGATCAGGTTCCTCGGCGACGACGACGTCGTCGAGGTGACGACGATGATGGACGAGCATGGCGCGCACCCGCTCGCCCAGGGCGACCTCCCGGCGAGCGCCGAGACGCTGGTCCGCCAGGTGAAGCGCTACGAGCGGCTCACGGTGGAGGCCGCGACGACCGGGTCGTACGAGGCCGCCCTCGAGGCGCTGATCGTCCACCCGCTCGTCGGGTCATACCCGCTCGCGCGCACGATCCTCGAGGACTACCTCACCGCGCACGGCGAGCTCTTCCCCGAGCTCGCCTGACGCAGCGCGCATATCATCGCCACGCGATGAGCGGCGAACACGAACCACACGCTCCGGAGACGATGGGCGCGGGACGGCTGGAGGCGTTCAGTGATGCCGTGATGGCGGTGATCATCACGCTCCTCGCGTTCGAGCTGCAGCCGCCAACCGGATCCACGTGGGCCTCCCTGACGGAGGTCAAGGGCGACTTCTTCATCTACGTCCTCGCGTTCGCGTTCATCGCGATCTATTGGAACAACCACCATCACCTCCTCCGCGCGACGACGCGGATCGACGGCGCGGTGATGTGGGCGAACATGCTCCTCCTCCTCTGCCTGTCCCTGATCCCGGTCCTCACGCGGTGGTTGAAGGCGTTCCCGTTGGACGCCCAACCGGTCGCGACGTTCGGTATCGTGGCCCTCGCTTCGGGGCTGTCCTATCTGCTCCTCGTGCACGCGTTGATCCGCGCGAACGGCCCCGACTCCCTGCTCGCGCGGGCGATCTCCTCGGACGTCAAGGGGTACGCGTCGCTCGGTCTCTACGCTGCCGCGGTCGTGCTCGCCTTCGTCAGCGTCTGGATCTCGTACGCGCTGTACGCCGCGGTCGCGGTGATGTGGTTGATCCCCGACCGACGGTTCTCGCGCGCCGCCCGCGAGGACTAGTCGGCGGAGAGCTCGGCGTCGGCTTCGGGCAGGTACAGGAGCGCGCCGGTCTCGAGCGCGATCTGGCGCGCCCGCTCGAAGGAGCTGCGAGGATCGCCTCCCGCACGACGCTCCGCGCGGCCAAGGTCCAGCAGCGCCCGCGCGTGGTCCACCCGGGTCCCCAGCTGCTCGAAACGGCCGGCGGCGGTGCGGAGGAGGGCCACCGCTTCCTCTGGATCTGACGCGAGGAGCCCGTCCGCGACCGTCGCGCACGCGAGCGTGAGCGGAGTCGCACTCGAATGCAGGAGTCGACGCGCGTGGTCGGCCTCTTCGCCGCCACCGCGCCGGGCGAGGAACCGAACGAGCTCCAGCACGACCTGAGGATCGCCGTCGACGGAGTAGTCCTCCGCGTACCGCACGCCGGCGCGGAGGTGAGCCAGGGTGTCCTCGTCGCGACCCGCCGTGAGGGCGAGGACCGCCTTGGTCTCCTCTCGGTAGATGTCGACCTGGGGCTCGGGTAGGCCCTCGAGGATCTCGTCCGCCCGGCGCGTCGAGGCCACGGCCGCCTCGACGTCCCCGCGCGTCAGCTCCAGTTGCGCGAGCGCCGCGAGCCGCTGACCCTGGAGCGGTTCGTCTCCCCCGGCGACGGCGTACTCAAGGGCGGACCGGATCCGTGTCTCGGCGTCGTCGAAGTCGCCCAGAGCGAACGAGATGTCGCCAAGCGTCCCCTGGATCCAACCGGCCCAGCCGCCGCCTGCCTTCTGCGCGAGCTCCAAGCCCGCAAGCCCGATCTCCCTGGCCCTTCGGTAGTCCGACCCGCTGCTGACCAGGGTCGATGCGAAGTTGTTGTGGATGCGCATCAGGTTCACGCGATCGGGGGCGACCTTCGCGAGCTCGAACGCTTCCTCGAGCGTCACGAGCGACTCGGCCGAATGGCCGGTCTGGGACTGCACGATCCCGAGATCCTGCATCGCCGAGGCCCGGGAGACGGGAGCATCGACACGGTCCGTGACAGCGATCGCCTGACGGAGGCTCTCGTCCGCCTCCTCCGAATGACCGCGACGCCAATGGAACTGCCCCAGAAGACGATAGGCGTCCGCGAGCTCGGGCGTGTCGCCCAGTGGAGCTAACCGCGCGATCGCGCTCCGGCCGCTCGCCAAGGCCTCGTCGTCCCGACCCTGCTGGAACAGCGGGAGGACGAGCCAGGACTCGGCCCATCCGGCGCCAAGATCGTCGCCGGCCTCCTCGAACAGTGCAAGTGCGCGCCGATAGGCCTGCTCCGTTTCCGACGAGGGGTGCGAGCCGAACATCATCCGGGCCAGGTCCCGAGCGAGCGACGCTCGTTCCGCGGAGGGGAGACCGAGTTCGTCGGCGATCCGCAGGGCGTCGGCGTACCAACGGACCGCCTCCGCGGTGAGCCAAAGCCCCGCTGCCCGATCGCCCGCAGCCCGCGCCCACCGATATGCGTCGCGTTCGACCTGCGCGCGACCGGAAGCGTCCCCGAGCTCGTCGAGGTACCGGAGGGCCTCGATCTCGTGCGTCGCGATCAGCTCCGCCAGCTCGTCGGCTCGGTCGCCGGCGCGGCCTTCGGCCCATCGCGCCACCTCCTGGTGCTTGGCCGCGCGGAGTGTCTTCGGCAACGAGTCGTAGGCGCCGTCGCGGATCAGCACGTGCCGGAACGTGAACTCGAGCTCGTCGGAGAAGCTCGGTGGATCGTTCGGCAGGACGAGCTCCTTGACGCGGAGCCGGCCGAGCGCGTCTCGGACCTCGGCGGCACCTCGACCGCTCAACGCCGCGATCGCGCCGGCCCAGAAGACCCGCCCCACCACTGCCGCGTCCTGCAGGAGGGCTTTCTCGTCGTCCGGAAGTCCGTCGAGACGCGCCGCGATCAACCCTTGGATCGACCGCGGCAGCTCCAGATCGTCGACCGGCCTCGCGACCTCCCACCGCGCGGCCTCGGTCGCCCGCAGCACACCGTCGTCGATCAGCTTGCGCACGAGCTCCTCGACGTAGAGGGGATTGCCCTCGCTTCGCTCGGCGATCGATCGCTCGAGATCGTCGGAGGGGCCACCCGACAGGAGGTCGTCGAGCATCGCCCGGCTCTCCTCCGGGGTGAGCGGGTCGAGCGAGATCGCCGAGGCGTTCCGCTTCCCGCCACCCCACGACGGCCGCGTGTCGAACAGCTCCTGGCGCGCGAGCGCGAGCGTGAGGATCGGTCCCTGCGCCCAGTCGGCCAGGTGCTCGACGAAGTCGAGCAGTCCCTCGTCGGCCCAATGGATGTCCTCGAGGACGAGCACGAGCGGATATCGCGCGGCCATGCGTTCGAGGAACCGACGCCACGCGTCGAACAGGTCCTCGCGTGGGATCGAGCCCGAGCCACCCACGCCGACGAGCGCCCCGATCGACGCCACCAGCTCCGTGTCTCCGAAGAGCTCGCGGACCGTCTGCTCGACCTTCTTCGAGGCCACGTCCGAAGCGTCGTCCTCGAGGATCTCGCACTGGGCCTTGATCGCATCGGCCAGCGCCGAATACGACGTATTCCCGTACGCGAGGCAACGTCCGCGCCGCCAGTAGACGAACTCCGGCAGACCCTCGATGTGTCGTTCGAGCTCGCGTGCCAGACGCGACTTGCCCACCCCGGCCGGACCGACGACGGTCACCAACGCCGGCCGCCCCTCGCTCTGGACGCGACGGAACGTCTGCTTCAACACCGAGACCTCCTCGTCGCGCCCGACGAGCCTCGCCTCCATGCCGAGCTGCGGGCGCTCGCCCCGCTGCTTCGCCCGGATCCGGAGCGCGTCCCACGCCGGGACCGGGTCTGCCTTCCCCTTGAGGTCGAGCGGCGGAAGCTCCCGGTACTCGATCACGTCCTTCGTGGCCGCGAAGACACCCGGCCCGACGAGCACGCGCCCGGGCTCGGCCGCCGTCTGGAGCCGAGCGGCGGTGTTCACGGCGTCGCCCGTGAGCATCCGGTCGCGCGGCCCGCTCGCGCGCTCGACGTCGACGAGGACCTCGCCCGCCTCCACGCCGATCCGCATCTGGAGCTCGGGCTTGCCCTCGGCCGCGAACG